>Ga0224512_10001239_pt1 | contig 25096 bp, 22 predicted proteins | sample SF_May12_sed_USG_4_FD_169103 | JGI IMG/M metagenome (GOLD analysis project Ga0224512, IMG submission 169103) | Sediment microbial communities from San Francisco Bay, California, United States - SF_May12_sed_USGS_13 | ecosystem: Environmental > Aquatic > Marine > Sediment | place: USA... | reverse complement strand
GACTGGAAATGGCGGATAAATCTATCGCGGCGATATCTGCGGCCTTGCCGGCGGTGAGCGAACCGATGCGCGCTTCCAGTCCGAGCGCTTTGGCGCCATTCAGCGTGGCCATGCGCAGCGCCGTGCGCGCCGGGATGGCAGTGGCATCTCCGCTCTCGCCCTTGGCCAGCAGCGCGGCGATGTGCATTTCCTCCAACATGTCGAGACTGTTATTGCTGGCCGCGCCATCTGTGCCGAGTGCCACGTTCACACCGGCCTCAACCAGCGCTTGCACCGGGCAAAAGCCGCTCGCAAGCTTTAAGTTGGATTCTGGACAATGCACAACGCTGACGTTGTCCTGCGCCAGTGTTTTGATTTCGGCCTCCTCGAGCTGAGTCATGTGCACCGCGATCAGGCGCGGGCCGAGCAGGCCGAGCTTGGCCAGGCGTGCCAGCGGGCGCACGCCGTGTTGTTTCTGTCCCTCGGCCACCTCGTGCGCGGTTTCGTGCACGTGCATGTGGATGGGGATATCCAGCTCATCGGCATACATGCGGATATTTTCGAGTGGTGCATCGGACACGGTGTAAGGCGCGTGCGGCGCGAAGGCAGTAGTAATGAGTTCGCTGTGGCGCAGTTCATCGTGCAATTTGAGTCCTTTGTGTAGGTATTCGTCCGCGTTCTGCGCCCAGGCACTGGGAAAATCTAGCATGATCAGTCCGACGCAGGCGCGCATGCCGACATCGTGGCAGACGCGCGCGGTGACGTCGGCGTAGAAGTACATGTCGCTGAAGCAGGTGGTGCCACTCTTCAGCATTTCCGCAATCGCAAGTTCAGTACCGTCGCGCACGAAGGTCTCGTTTACCCACTTCGCTTCCGCCGGCCAGATGTGATTGTTCAGCCAGTCCATGAGCGGCAGGTCGTCCGCCAGCCCGCGGAACAGGCTCATGGCGGCGTGCGTGTGCGCGTTCACCAGGCCGGGAATAAGCGCATGGTGTGAAAGATCGACATTTTCGCTGGAGCGGTATTTTTTGACGGCGTCCTTGGTAGGCAGGACCTCGGCGATCTTGCCGCCCTGAATAGCGATGCTATGGTGGTCCAGTGTTTTCCCGTCGGGTTCAACGGGAATCACCCAGCGGGCGTTAATGAGGGTGTCGATAGTTTGCATAGGGTGGTATTTTATATTGGCGTTGGGAGTATAACTTAAAAGTGGAATCGTCTTTGGTGGCGATAATGTCTAATGGCATGCTTGGTCCAAGCCAAAGAGACATACATGCCGCCAATCCTATTATCCGTGCCATCAATCGGTCTGGCCTTATCCCGTATTACGTGAATCTATAAGATGTGTCTCTCTGGCCGAAGATGTCACAGCAGGAGGCTATATGGCAGACATGGACGATGTCAGGGCAAGATTACGGGATCACTCCAACAAGTTACGCGGCCGGGCCAACGTCGTGGCTACGGGCGCGGGATACAAGATAAAAGGCGGGAAACAGACCAAGGAACTTTCATTGGTGTGCTCGGTGGCTCGCAAGCTGCCGCTCGAAGCGCTGGAAGCCAGTGACCGCATTCCGCCGGAAATTGACGGTGTCCCCACCGATGTTATCGAGACCGGCGTCATCCGCGCGCTGGCCACGCGCACCGAGCACCAACGCCCTGCGCCGGGCGGAGTTTCAATTGGCCACCGTGACATCACGGCCGGCACCCTCGGTTGTTTGGTAAAGAAAAACGGCCAGGTCATGATTCTCTCCAACAACCATGTGCTGGCCAACAGCAATGACGCCCAAACGGGAGATCCCATCCTCCAGCCCGGGCCGATTGACGGCGGCAAGTTGCCCGCCGACCTCATTGCCGAGTTGCACCAGTTCGTGCCGATCAATTTCGGCGATCCCCCGCCCCCGAGCAATTGCAAATTCGCCAACGGCATGATCGCTCTCTTGAATGCCGGGTGCCGTGTCATCGGCAGCCGCACGCGCTACAGCATCCATCGCATTCAGGCATCGGATAACTTGGTTGACGCCGCCATCGCGCGCCCACTGAAGGCGGCCGACGTGAGCCAGGATATTCTGGAAGTTGGGAGGATCGCAGGCCAGGGACGCGGCGAACTTGGCATGCAGCTCCAGAAGAGTGGGCGCACCACGGGTTTCACCCGCGGCGAGATCACGCAGGTGGCGGTGACCGTCACGGTAAGTTATGGGACGGGGCGCGAGGCGATTTTCACCGACCAGCTCATGGCCGGTGCCATGAGCCAGGGCGGCGACAGCGGTTCGGGGGTGCTGGACGACGACAAACGCCTCGTCGGATTGCTCTTTGCCGGCAGCGACAACAGCACTATCATCAATCGTATTGAGCACGTCTTTTCGGCCCTCGAGTTGTCGTTATGAAGTATGGAATAGTTGTATTATTTTTGATCCTGGCCGCGGGGGGATTGCTGGCCAACGGAGATCGCATGCCTCAGACCATTGAACAAGTGAAGGCTGCCCATGAGCGCGAGTTGCTGGCTCAGCCCGGCGTAGTATCCGTTGGCATTGGGCGCGACGACCAGGGCCGGTCAGAGATTGTCGTTGGCCTCGACAAGCCACATGCGCAAACCCAGGCGGCCCTGCCGCGCGTGCTCGAAGGCTACGCGGTGCGGACTGAAATTGTCGGCACAATACGGGCGCGCTAGGGGGATAAGTTACATAAGGCGAGCGTGAGATAAACTTGCGTTATACTTTGCCCGGATGAGCACCCCCGCCCCACAAGTTAAAGAAATCCCTTACGACAAAATTCGCGCGGTTGAATGGGAAACTGGCCGGCTGAAACTCATCGACCAGCGGATCCTTCCCGCCAGACTCGAGCACCTCTATCTCGACCATCTCCTGGATGCTGCCTATGCGATCACGGACATGGTGGTGCGTGGGGCACCGGCCATTGGCGTGACCGCGGCCTATGCGGTGGTGTTGGCGGCGCGGGATCGTTACCAGGAAAACCCCAACGGTTGGCAAAAGGCGATTCAGCCGGATCTTGAATTGTTGGCCTTGGCTCGCCCGACGGCGGTTAATCTGCGCTGGGCCGTTGGGCAAATGCGCGGGGTAATTTATAGCGGTATTGTAGGCGACCCGGTGCCGCGGCTGCTCTCCGAAGCGCAGCGCATCCACGCCGAGGACATCGCTGCCAACCGGCGCATGGGCGAGCTCGGTGCGGCGTTGATCGCAAAGGACAGCGGGGTGCTGACGCACTGCAATACCGGCGCCTTGGCCACCGGCGGTTACGGCACGGCGCTGGGCGTCGTGCGTGCCGGTTTCGCCGCAGAGAAAATCAAAAAAGTGTTTGCCGATGAAACCCGTCCCTGGCTCCAAGGCGCGCGCCTGACGGCCTGGGAACTGGTGCAAGAAGGCATTCCGGTAACTCTTATCGCCGACAGCGCCGCGACCTATCTAATGAAACAGGGCAAGGTGGCGTGGGTGATCGTGGGCGCGGACCGCATCGCCGCCAATGGCGATACTGCCAACAAGATCGGTACCTACATGACTGCGGTGGCGGCGCGTTACCACAAGGTAAAGTTCATGGTGGTGGCGCCCACCAGCACCGTAGACATGAATACGCCCGACGGCAGCAAGATCCCCATCGAGACCCGCGCCGAAGCCGAAGTGCTCAACTTCGGCGGTACCCGTACCGCCCCGGAGGGCGTACAGGCCTGGAATCCGGCCTTCGATATCACACCGGCGGAGCTGATCGACGCCATCGTGACGGAAAAAGGCGTGGTCGAGAAACCTACCCGCGAGAAGCTGGCCGCACTGATGAAAAAAGTTAAAAACTAGCTTGTTTTAAGCATCTTTTTATCATCTTTCTTCCAAACGAAAGGCCCGCTTATTAAGTGCAGTGAGGGCGGATTACATGGTAAAATTCCGCGCTTTCTCCGGTCACCCGGATAGGTAAAAAACAATTATTTTCAGTAGGTTACATCCCATCGGGTGACCGAATCCGACATGGAACAATTCGCCAAAGAAACCATCCCGGTCAATCTCGAAGACGAGATGCGACGGTCCTATCTCGATTACGCCATGAGCGTGATCGTGGGCCGGGCGCTGCCTGACGTGCGTGACGGTTTGAAACCGGTGCATCGGCGCGTGCTATTCGCCATGCACGAACTCGGCAACGACTGGAACAAGGCTTATAAGAAATCCGCGCGCGTGGTCGGCGACGTCATCGGTAAATATCACCCGCACGGGGACACCGCGGTCTACGACACCATCGTGCGCATGGCGCAAAACTTCTCGCTGCGTTACATGCTGATCGATGGTCAAGGCAACTTCGGCTCGGTCGACGGCGATGCGCCGGCGGCAATGCGTTACACCGAAATCCGCATGGCGCGCATCGCGCACGAGATGTTGGCCGACCTCGACAAGGAGACGGTTGACTTCGCGCCCAATTACGACGGCTCGGAGAAGGAGCCAGTGGTTCTGCCCGCCCGAATTCCGAATCTATTAGTGAACGGCTCCTCGGGCATTGCCGTCGGCATGGCGACCAACATTCCACCGCATAATTTGAACGAAGTCATTAATGCTTGCTTGGCGCTGATCGACAACGAAAATTGCACTATCGACGATCTGATGAAGCATATTCCCGGTCCGGATTTCCCTACGGCGGGCATCATCCACGGTGTCGATGGAATCCACGAAGCTTACCGTAGCGGGCGCGGGCGCGTGTACGTCCGTGCGCGGGCAATCATCGAGTCTGACGATAAGCGCGGGAGACAAGCCATTGTCGTCACCGAGTTGCCTTACCAGGTGAACAAGGCCCTGCTGCTGGAGCGGATCGCCGAGCTAGTACACGATGGCAAGATCGAAGATATCTCCGAGCTGCGTGACGAGTCGGACAAATCCGGCATGCGCATGGTTATTGAGCTTAAGCGTGGCGCCGTCGCAGACGTGATCCTGAACAACCTGTACGAACACACGGCGATGCAGAGCGTGTTCGGCATCAACGCGGTGGCGCTGGTCAATGGCCAGCCGCGCCTGCTCAATCTCAAGGAGTTGCTCGAGGCCTTCCTGCGCCACCGACGTGAAGTCGTCACACGCCGTTCGATTTATGATCTGCGCAAGTCGCGCGAACGCGCGCATATTTTGGAAGGTCTTGCCGTCGCGCTCGAGAGCATTGACGAGATGATCGCGCTCATCAAGGCCGCCAAGGACCCAGACGAGGCAAGGACCAAGATGCTGACGCGAACTTGGCCGGCTAAACTCGTGACCAAAATGCTGACAGCGGGAGATGCCAACCTCACGCGGCCGGAGGGACTGGATCCGGCCTTTGGCATCACGCCCAAGGGCTACCGTCTGACGGAAACACAGGCGCAGGCGATCCTCGACCTGCGGCTCCACCGTCTGACCGGACTGGAACAGGAAAAACTGCGGGCCGAATACGGCGAAATCCTCAAGGTTATTGCTGATTTACTCGAAATCCTGGCCAAGCCCGGACGCCTCATGAAGGTGATTCGCGACGAGCTGCTCGCGATCAGAGAACAGTACGGCGATGAGCGCCGCACGGAAATCGTGCAAAATCGCGTAAGCCTCAGCATGGAAGACCTTATCGCCGATGAAGACGTGGTGGTGACCCTGTCGCACGCTGGCTACATCAAGGCCCAGCCGCTCACGTCTTACCGCGCCCAGCGTCGCGGCGGGCGCGGTAAGGCCGCGACCAGCATGAAAGAGGAGGATTTCGTCGACAAGCTATTGATCGCCAGCACTCATGCGACGATCCTGTGTTTCACTTCGCTCGGCAAGGTGTATTGGAAGAAGGTCTACGAGATTCCGCAGGCCGGGCGCGGTGCACGCGGCAAGCCTATCGTGAACCTGTTGTCGCTGGATGAGGGTGAGCACATCAGCGCGATCCTGCCAGTGAAGGATTTCGACCAGGGCGGCTATGTATTCATGGCCACCACTGACGGCACAGTCAAGAAAACCGGCCTTTCCGAATTTACGCGCCCGCGTTCCACCGGCATTCGCGCCATTGAACTGAAACCTGGCAATCAGTTGATCGGTGTCGGCCTGACCGACGGGAAGTGCGACATCCTGTTGTTCAGCGATGCGGGGAAAGTAGTGCGTTTCGATGAAGATGACGTGCGCGAAATGGGCCGGACGGCGCGTGGTGTGCGCGGTCTCATGCTGAAAAAGGGCCAGTCCGTGAAGTCGCTCATTATTGCCTGCCCGGATCAGGTGGGCCAGGCCACCACGGTGCTGACGGCGACGCAGAATGGTTTCGGAAAGCGTACCCCGCTCGAGGATTATCCCAAGCACCGTCGTGGTGGCCAGGGCGTGATCTCGATCCAGGTGAATGAGCGCAACGGCTCCGTGGTCAGCGCCTGTGTGGTGGGTGACGAAGATCAGGCCATGCTGATCACCAGCGGCGGCACCATGATCCGCACACGGGTTAAGGAAGTGTCCATTGTCGGACGCAACACCCAGGGCGTGCACCTGATCGGGCTCGAGGAGGGTGAACATCTCGCTGGCCTGGAGCGGGTGGCCGAGTCGGAAGACGAAGAATGATTTTTCAACCTTTAAGCAAAAGTGAGCTAATACCATGACACGTGTTTTCAATTTCAGTGCCGGTCCGGCCGTCCTTCCGGAGGAAGTCCTAAAACAAGCGCAGGCTGAACTTCTCGACTGGCACGGCAGCGGGATGTCCGTGATGGAGATGAGTCATCGCGGCAAGGAATTCATCGCCATCGCCGAAATGGCTGAAGCGAGTCTCCGCGAACTGATGAACATCCCGGCAAACTATAAAGTGCTGTTCCTGCAAGGTGGTGCTACGGCGCAATTCGCCATGGTGCCGATAAACCTGCTGCGCGGGAAAAAATCCGCAGATTACGTCAACACCGGCGAATGGTCGAAAAAGGCGATCAAGGAAGCCAGAAAATTCTGTAGCGTAAACGTCGCCGCCACGTCGGAGTCAACCAACTTCAGCACCGTACCGCCGCAGCAGGAATGGAAATTAGGCCCGGATGCGGCCTATCTGCATTACACGCCGAACGAGACCATCGGCGGCGTGGAGTTCGGCTTTGTGCCGCAATCCGGGAACGTGCCGCTGGTGGCCGACATGTCCTCGACGATCTTGTCGCGCCCGGTGGACGTGACGAAATTCGGAATCATCTACGCCGGCGCACAGAAAAACATCGGCCCGGCCGGGCTGACGATCGTGATCGTGCGCGAGGATTTGATCGGGGGTGCCGCGGCCAATACGCCTTCCATGTTTGATTACAAAGTCCACGCGGATAGCGCCTCGATGAACAACACGCCTCCGACCTATGCCTGGTATATCGCCGGTCTGGTGTTCGACTGGCTCAAGAAAAAGGGCGGTCTCAAGGCCATGGCGGAGATCAACCAACGCAAAGCTGAAAAGCTGTATGCCTTCATCGATGCCAGCGGCGGCTTCTACAAAAACCCGGTGGAAAAACAAAGCCGTTCGTGGATGAATGTGCCTTTCACGCTGAAAGATTCGGCATTGGACGAGCCTTTCCTCAAGGGCACTAAGGCTGCCGGACTGGTGCAACTCAAGGGGCATCGCTCGGTCGGCGGCATGCGCGCTTCCATCTACAACGCCATGCCCGAAGCGGGCATTGATGCGTTGATCAATTACATGCAGGATTTCATAAAAAAGCAGGGCTGAAACATGTTCAAAATACTGACACTTAATAACATCTCACCGCTCGGGCTGGCGCGCCTGCCGAAGGAGCAGTTCCAGGTTTCCGCCGACACGAAGGAACCGGACGGCGTCTTGCTGCGCTCATTCAAGATGCATGACATGGAAATTCCAAAATCTCTGAAAGCGGTCGGCCGCGCCGGCGCAGGGGTGAATAATATTCCCGTCGAGAAGCTCACCAAAATGGGCATCCCGGTGTTCAACGCGCCCGGTGCCAACGCCAACGCCGTGAAGGAACTGGTCCTGGCCGGCATGTTGCTGGCTTGCCGTCATATTCCCGCGTCCTGGGAGTTCTCGCGCAGTCTATCCGGCACGGACGCCGAGATCAGCAAAGCCGTTGAGGCAGGAAAGAAAAATTTCGCCGGTTTCGAGCTGCCTGGGCGCATGCTCGCCGTCATCGGTTTGGGCTCCATCGGACGCAACGTCGCCAACATGGGTCTCGCGCTTGGCATGAAGGTGGTTGGTTTCGATCCGGGTTTGACGGTGGAAGGTGCGTGGCAGCTGTCGGCCGACGTGAAAAAGGCAAACAGCGCGGAAGAGGCGCTGCGCGTGGCTGATTTCGTGACTTTCCATGTGCCGCTGATGGATTCCACGAAAAATCTCATCAACGCTGAGCGGCTCAAGGGAATGAAGGACGGCGTGATCATTCTCAATTTCGCGCGCGCAGGCATCGTGGATGACGCCGCGGTCAGCGCCGCCATCAATACGGGCAAGGTGCACAGTTACGTGTGCGACTTTCCAAGCAACCTGCTGAAGAATCACGAGCGTGTGATTGCATTACCGCACCTGGGTGCCTCGACCGCCGAAGCCGAGGACAACTGCGCCATCATGGTGGCAGAGCAGGTGAAGGATTTTCTCGAGAACGGCAATATCCGCAATTCGGTCAACTATCCGGACGTGGTACTGGCGCGTGAGACGAAACACCGCCTGGTGGTGGCCAATGCCAACGTTCCCAACATGCTCGGTCTGATCTCCGAAACCCTGGGACATGCCAAGTTGAATATTCATGACATGATCAACCGTTCGCGCGGCGACTATGCCTACACCGTGGTCGATCTCGACAGCCCAGTGCCGGAGGAAGTGCGCCAGAAAGTGGCGGACATTGACGGCGTGCTGATGGCACGCATCATCTGAGGACATGGCCAAAAAAACCAAATCCGGCGACGCCGAGGCCCAGATCGTGAAACTGCGTGGGCAGATCGACGCCCTGGATGAAAAAATCCAGGGTCTGATCAGTGAGCGCGCGCGCCTCGCCTTGGCGGTCGCCGAAACTAAGCAAAAAGAAGGCAGCAACAACTATTACCGCCCTGAGCGCGAAGCCGAGGTGCTGCGCCGCGTGTTGGCGCGCAACCAGGGCCCGTTGTCCGAGGAGACCATGGCGCGGTTGTTCCGCGAGATCATGTCCGCATGCCTCGCGCTGGAATCGCGCCTGCGCATCGCGTTTCTCGGCCCGGAAGGGACCTTCACCCAGGAGGCGGCGCTGAAGCAGTTTGGCCTGGCGGTGGAAACCGTCCCACTCGCGGCCATTGACGAAGTGTTCCGCGAGGTCGAGTCGGGTAACGCGCACTTCGGCGTGGTGCCGATCGAAAATTCGACCGAGGGCGTGGTGAATCACACTCTCGACTCTTTTTTAGCTTCCCCACTCAAAATTTGTGGCGAAGTGGCGCTGCGTATCCATCATCATCTGCTCGGCAAGGGTAACGAGCCCCACGGCGCGAACAGCGTGGCCTCGCACCAGCAATCTTTGGCACAGTGCCGCGAGTGGCTGGATGCCAACTTGCCGGGTGTGAAGCGCGTGCCGGTGGCGAGCAACGCCGAGGCCGCGCGCCTTGCCGCACAAGATACAGGCATGCTCGCGATTGCCGGCGACTCGGCGGCACGGCTCTACGGCCTGCACATGTTTGCCAGCAATATCGAGGATCGGCCCGACAACACCACGCGCTTTCTGGTGATTGGTACCATCGAAACCGCACCGAGCGGCAACGACAAGACCAGTCTGCTGCTCTCGAGCCGCAACCGCCCGGGTGCACTGCAACGCTTGCTCGCGCCGCTGGCGAAGAACGGCATCAACATGACTCGCATCGAATCGCGCCCTTCGCGTCAAAGCATGTGGGAGTATGTCTTCTTTATCGATGTCGATGGCCACATGAAGGACCGCAAGGTTGCCAAGGCGCTTGCCGATCTGGAAAAGGAAGCGGCGTTTCTGAAGCGGCTCGGTTCTTACCCTAAGGCCGTGCTGTGACCGCCATGGCGACGGATATCCTGCGCCTGGCGACTCCCGGTGTGCAGGGACTGTCGCCCTATCAGCCGGGCAAGCCAATTGAGGAGTTGGAGCGCGAATACGGCATCTGCGGTGCCATCAAGCTCGCCAGCAACGAAAATCCCCTCGGACCAAATCCTCGCGCGCTGGCGGCGGCGCGCGATGCGTTGACGGGCATCCACCGCTACCCAGACGGCAACGGTTTTGCACTGAAACAAACTCTGGCGAAAAAACATGGTGTCAAACCTGACTGCATTACGCTCGGCAATGGCTCGAGCGACATTCTGGAGTTTCTCGCACGCGCTTTCGTGCTGCCGGATAATGAAGTCATTTTTTCAGAACACGCCTTCGCGCTTTACCCCATTGTGACGCGTGCGGCAGGCGCGAAAGCTGTGGTTACCAAGGCCAAAGGCTGGGGTCATGACCTCTCCGCCATGCGCCGTGCGGTGAACGTACGCACGCGTCTGATTTTCATCGCCAACCCGAACAACCCCACCGGCACTTGGCTCAAATCAGACGAACTTGAAGAATTCATCCGCGGACTTCCGGCGCATGTGTTGGTAGCGGTGGACGCGGCCTATTTCGAGTACGCCGAGGAGCGGGAATATCCCGATACCATTCGTTGGGCCGAGAAATACCCGAATCTCGTAACCACGCGGACTTTTTCTAAGGCCTACGGACTGGCCGGACTGCGCATCGGTTATGGCATATCCAGCCCGGCGGTGGCCGAGGTCCTGAACCGCGTACGCCCGCCGTTCAACGTGAACAGCGTGGCACTGGCCGCGGCCGCGGCGGCACTCGAAGATACGACACACGTTGAACGTGCCGTGCAGAACAACCGCGACGGCATGCGCCAACTAAGCAAGGCCCTCACGGAAATGGGGCTTGCCTATATTCCCTCGGCCGGGAATTTCATTTGCGTGGATTTCAGGAAACCCGCGGAAGCGGTAAACGAGGCCTTGATGCGCCAGGGCGTGATCGTCCGGCCGGTGGCCAATTACGGGATGCCGAATCATTTGCGCGTCACGGTCGGTCTTCCGGAGGAGAACCGGCGTTATATTGACGCGTTGAGGAAAATTATGCGTGATTGAAAAACTCTGCATCGTTGGTATCGGTTTGATCGGCGGTTCGCTGGCGCGTGCGTTGCGTTTCAACGGCTATGTGCGTGAAGTAATCGGGTACGGCCGCAGTGTCGGCAGTCTGCAGCAGGCGGTCGAACTCGGTGTGATCGACCGCGCCGAAGTGTCGCTGCCGGACGCCGTGCGCGCCGCGGACATGATCGTGCTTGCTGTGCCGGTGGGGAACATGGCAGAGATTCTTGACACACTGGGTCCGGTGCTGCCGGATGACGCCGTGGTGACCGATGTCGGCAGCGTCAAGGGCAGCGTGATCTCGGCGGCGCGGAACGCGCTCGGATCTCGCTTCGCCCATTTCGTGCCGGGTCATCCGCTCGCCGGCACCGAGCAATCGGGGGTGGCGGCATCCCTGCCGGACCTGTTTCAGCGCCGGCGCGTGATCCTGACTCCTGAACCCGACACTGACGCCGACGCCTTGGCGCGAGTGCGCGCCATGTGGGAGGCGGCGGGCGCCGAAGTGGCAATACTTACACCCGCGGACCACGACCGCCTCCTGGCGGTGAGCAGTCACCTGCCGCACATGCTGGCCTACTGCCTGGTGGACATGGTGGTGCGGCATGATGATCACCGTTTGATTCTAGAAAATTCTGCGGGTGGGTTCAGCGACACTACACGCATCGCGGCGAGCGATCCGGTCATGTGGCGCGACATCTGCCTTGCCAATCGTGATGCCTTGGTCGTGGCACTGCGCCAGTATCATGACGATTTCGGTGCGCTCATAAAGGCAGTCGAGAAGGGCGATGGCAAGTGGCTCTGTGACACCTTCACGCGCGCCAAGCATGCGCGCGCCAAGCTCAATAAGAACAATTAAACGGTGAGCGAGGCAATCGATTTTCACGTAGAACCGAGCGGGAAACTTGCTGGCCGTCTTCGCGTAGCAGGTGATAAATCTATTTCACATCGCGCGGTCATGCTGGGTTCGCTGGCGGCGGGCGAAACGCACATTACCGGATTGCTCGAGGGCGAAGACGTGCTGGCAACACTTGGCGCGTTTCGTGCCATGGGCGTGCGCGCCGAAGGCCCCGACAAGGGAAATCTTGTCATTTTCGGTGCCGGCCTGCATGACCTGAAGCCTCCCCCTAACGCGCTCAACATGGGCAATTCTGGTACCGCCATGCGCCTCATGGCTGGTGTCCTCGCGGGGCAGGCGTTCGATTCGGAACTCATCGGCGATGCCTCGTTGAGTCAGCGGCCGATGAATCGCGTGGCGGAACCGCTCGGCCGCATGGGCGCGGTGATTCAGACGGCGCAAGGCGGTCGGCCACCGCTGCGGATCAAGGGCGGTCAGAGATTGCGCGGTATCGCGTATCAGATTCCGGTCGCCAGTGCGCAGGTGAAGTCTTCCTTGCTGCTGGCCGGGCTCTATGCCGAAGGTGAAACCGCGGTCACCGAACCCGCGCCCACGCGCGATCACACAGAGCGGATGTTGCGTAGTTTTGGATATGACGTGCAGACGCATGGTGCACGCATCAGCCTGCGGGGCGGCGGCCGGCTCAAGGGTTGCCGCATCAATGTCCCGGCGGATATTTCCTCGGCGACGTTTTTTCTCGTGGGCGCCAGTATCGCGCCGGGTTCGGACCTGGTGCTGGAGCATGTGGGAATCAACCCCGCGCGCACTGGCGTGCTTAATATCCTAAAACTCATGGGCGCGAATCTCGAATTGCTGAATTCACGCGAATTGGGTGGTGAACCGGTGGCGGATATTCGCGTACGCGCGGCGAAGCTCCGCGGCATCCGGATTCCGGAAGACCAGGTACCGCTGGCAATAGACGAATTCCCGGCGATCTTCATCGTGGCCGCCGCGGCCTCCGGCGAAACCGTGCTGACTGGGGCGCAAGAATTGCGCGTGAAAGAGTCAGATCGTATCGCGGTCATGGCGCAAGGATTGAAACAACTTGGAATCTATGCCCGCGAAACGCCGGATGGGATTATTATTAAGGGTGGACAACTGCAGGGCGGTGTGATCGACAGCCATGGCGACCACCGCATCGCCATGGCTTTCGCCATGGCGGGTCTTATTGCTGCTGGCCCGATCACGGTGCGCGATTGCAAGAACGTGGATACTTCCTTCCCGGGGTTTGCTCGCCTTGCGCAACGCGCGGGGCTTTCGATCGAAGTGCAGAACGGACGATGATTACGACGGGCAAGGCACCGGTGCTAGCGATCGACGGTCCCGGCGGGTCTGGCAAGGGCACGGTGGGGCAGATCCTGGCTCAGCGGCTTGGATGGCATTTTCTCGACAGCGGTGCTCTGTACCGGGCGGTGGGGGTGGTCGCGAAACGTGAGAATATCAGCTTCGATGACCCGCCCGCGCTGGCGCACCTCGCTACTTCCATGAGGATCCGTTTTATTCCCCAGACCGACGGCAGTGCAGCAACCGTCCTTCTGAATGGCGAGGATATCGGTGATCTGCTTCGCACGGAGGAAAGCGGCAAGTTGGCCTCCATCGTCGCGGCGCTCCCCGAAGTGCGTCGGGCGCTGTTGCAGAAACAGCACTCGTTTCGTCAGCCGCCCGGGCTGGTGGCGGACGGCCGGGACATGGGGTCCACGGTATTTCCCGATGCGGTACTTAAGGTATTTCTCACGGCCACCCCCGAAATCCGCGCGCAAAGGCGATATAAACAGTTGATAGACAAGGGTTTCGATGTTAACCTTCCGCGGCTTTTGGACGAGATCCGTGAGCGCGATGCGCGCGATGCAGGACGGGCGGTGTCACCGCTCAAGCCGGCAGAAGATGCGTGCATCCTGGATACCTCTCAGCTCGACATTTCCGGGGTGGTTGAGCGTGTACATGACCTGCTGCGGGAGCGGCAACGGTCGGGGTAATTCTGCCTTTCCGGGGAACGGAAGGGGTGCACAGGATCTTTTAATTAACCAACCCGGGTCATGAAGTCGTTGAAGCCGCCTCGTTGCGCGGCCGGCGGCAGGAAACTAACCAACTCTATGTCTGAATCTTTTGCGCAATTATTTGAAGAGAGCCTGAATAAAATCCATCTGCAATCTGGTGAGCTGATTACCGGCGAAGTCGTGCACGTGGATGAAAATATTGTCGTTGTCTATGCCGGCCTCAAGTCCGAGGCCGTGATCCCGGTAGCGGAATTCCAGGACAGCCGCGGTGAAATCAGCGTCAAGGTCGGCGACCAGGTTGAGGTCGTGATCGAGATGCTCGAAGACGGTTCCGGTGAAACCCGTCTGTCGCGCGAGAAGGCCTGCCGCGCCAAGGCGTGGGAAGACCTGGAGAAGGCCTTCGAAGAGCAATCCGTCGTCACCGGCGTCATGACCGGCAAGGTCAAGGGCGGTTACACCGTCGCCATGAACACCATCCGCGCCTTCCTCCCCAGCTCGCTGGTTGATGTCCGTCCCGTGCGCGACCCCAGCTACCTCGAAGGCAAGGAACTCGAATTCAAGGTCATCAAGATCGACCGCAAGCGTAATAATGTGGTTGTATCTCGCCGCGCCGTGGTCGAGAAAGAAATCTCCGCCGAACGCGAGGCGCTGCTTTCGGGCCTGGAAGAAGGCCAGATCATCAAGGGCGTGGTCAAGAACCTTACCGATTATGGCGCATTCATCGATCTCGGTGGCATCGATGGTTTGCTGCACATCACCGACCTGGCGTGGAAGCGCGTCAAGCACCCCAGCGAAGTGCTGAATATCGGTGATGAGATCGAAGCCAAAGTGCTGCGTTACGACCGCGAACGCAACCGCGTCTCGTTGGGCTTGAAACAGCTCGGTGACGACCCGTGGGTCGACATCCAGCGCCGCTACCCGGAAGGCACGCGCTTGTTCGGCAAGGTCACCAACATCACCGATTACGGCGCATTCGTCGAGATCGAGCCTGGCGTGGAAGGCCTGGTGCACGTCTCCGAAATGGATTGGACCAACAAGAACATCCACCCGTCCAAGGTGGTGCAACTGGGGGATGAAGTCGAGGTGATGATTCTCGACATCGACACCGAACGCCGCCGCATTTCGCTCGGCATGAAGCAGTGCCAGCCGAATCCCTGGGAAGAGTTCGCTTCCAATCACAACAAGAACGACAAGGTCAGCGGCAAGATCAAATCCATCACCGATTTCGGCATCTTCGTCGGCCTGGAAGGCGGCATTGATGGGCTGATTCACCTATCCGATCTGTCGTGGGCACAGCCAGGCGAGGAAGCCGTGCGCAATTTCAAAAAGGGCGATGAAATCGAGGCCGTCATCCTGGCGGTGGATCCCGAGCGTGAGCGCATTTCGTTGGGCGTGAAGCAATTGGACGGGGATCCGTTTGCGAACTTTGTCACGGCCCACGGCAAGGGTTCCGTCGTGAAAGGCACGGTGACGAGCGTGGAAACCAAGGGGGCCGTCATCAAGCTGGCAGATGATGTCGAGGCTTACTTGCGCGCTGCTGATATCGCACGCGAGCGCGTCGAGGATGCCCGCTCTGTTCTAAAGGAAGGTGACAGCGTGGAGGCCAAGATCACCACGATTGACCGAAAGAACCGAAAAATCTCGCTTTCCATACGAGCCAAGGACATGGAAGAAGAGAACGAGGCGGTGCAGGAATATGCACGCAAGGGTGGCTCGGCCACTTCTTCCCTGGGCGACAAGCTCAAGGAGAAACTGGGCGGGCATGACAGCTCCGAGTAGGCGCGCGTTCCGGCAATTAGGCTGGGAACAAGGGTTTTTAGGGGGCGGAAATTATTCGCCTGATCTGCTAAAACCCCTTGAAATTGTTCTACTTATTTTCTATAGGTAGAGAGTGAGTATGACGAAATCAGAACTTATCAGTTTGCTCGCGGGCAAGCAGCCACAACTGGATTACCGGGACGTGGAGCTGGCGGTCAAGGAACTGCTGGAGCAGATGTCCGCCGCGCTGTCTTCGGGCGATCGCATCGAAGTCCGAGGTTTCGGAAGCTTTTCCCTGCACTATCGGCCACCACGGACCGGCCGTAATCCCAAGACCGGCGCGGCGGTTCAAGTCCCGGACAAGTTTGTTCCTCACTTTAAACCCGGCAAGGAATTGCGGGAGCGCGTCAACAACGGAACGGAGTGACGCAGCTTTTTCGGTTGTGGTGTGTACAAAACGGCATGTGGGTTCCCCATGTCGTTTTTTTATGACCAAAAATAAGACAAACTGAACATCCCTTGCCGCCGGTGGCAGGGTGTTGGCGACCCAAGGAGGCCCCATGAAGCGGATCATTTACACGATTCTGGCAATACTCATACTGCTCATCGGCATTGCTTTTGCCATTCAGAACAAGCAGGCGATTGAACTCAGCTATTACTTCGGTCTGAAATGGTCCGGACCGCTCTCGGTGGCATTGCTGACAAGTTTTGCCATTGGCGCGCTGGCGGGCTATCTGGCAAGCCTGCGCATGGTCGTGCGGATGCAGCGACAACTGGTCCAGGCGAGAAAAGAAATTCGTCAGATCGAGCAGGAAGTCATCAATCTGCGAGCGCTTCCCATCAAAGATGTCATTTAATTCAGAACTTCTCGCTCGTACGTCCTGACATAATATGAATTCCAATGATTTGCTGTGGCTGCTGTTACCGCTGGCCGCTGCCTCCGGCTGGTTCGTGGCTCGCTTGGAGCAAAAGCGCCGTGTACGACAATCGCTTGATCTTCCCTCCGCCTATTTCAAGGGCCTGAATTTCCTGCTGAACGAGCAACCTGACAAGGCGATCGAAATCTTTATCCGAGTGCTGGAGGTTAATTCAGAAACCGTGGAAACCCACCTAGCGCTGGGAAACCTGTTTCGCCGTCGTGGTGAGGTAGAGCGCGCCATTCGTATTCACCAGAATTTGATCGCCCGCCCGACACTTGACAAGGAACAGCGCAGCCATGCGTTGTTGGAACTGGCGCAGGACTATCACAAGGCTGGGCTGTATGACCGCGCCGAAAACCTGTTTCTGGAACTGGCCGAAATCCGTGCGCACAGCGAACAGGCATTACGCATGTTGTTGCATATCTACCAACAGGAAAAGGAATGGGGAAAGGCCATTTCCGTCGTTCGCCGGCTGGCGCGCCTGTCTGGAAAGAACATGAACAGCATGATTGCGCATTTTTATTGTGAATTGGCAGAGCAGGATCTCGTCCGCCACAATATTTCATCAGCGCGTGAACATTTGAAACAAGCACTGACGGCCGATGCCAAGTGCGTGCGTGCCAGTATCCTGCTCGGGGATATCGCTGCCCAGCAGGGAAATTATCGAGATGCCATTGAATACTGGCAACGAATCGAGGAGCAGGATATCCATTATCTTGGCGAAGTGGCGGAACGCATATCGGATTGTTTTCAGAGGCTGGATGATGAGCGTGGGCTTTATGATTATTTCCGTTCCTCCCTGCAGCGCCACGGCGGGGTCTCGCTCGCCCTGGCATTCGCAGATGTTATCAACCGTCGTGATGGCGTGGAGGCGGCTGAAAAGTTCATCATTGACTGGCTGCGACGCACACCCAATGTTCACGGCTTGCACAAGTTGCTGGAACTCAACTTGGTCAGGACCAAGGATTCGTCCCGCAACGACCTGCTGATGTTAAAGGGCATCATCGAGGACTTGCGTCTGCAGCATCTCGGCTATGCCTGCGGTGAGTGCGGATTCAAGGGGAAGGCCCTGCACTGGTTATGTCCTGGATGTAACCACTGGAATACCATCAAACCGGTGCAGGAGGAATGATGGCCGGGTCGTGCGTCATCGTCGCCTTGGATTTTCCCGATGCCGATACGGCACGCGCCTTTGTGAAACGGGTCAACCCCTCGCTCTGCCGTCTTAAGGTCGGCATGGAACTGTTCACTTCTGCCGGTCCCGACTTGGTATCGCAGTTGGTATCGAGTGGTTTCGACGTGTTTCTCGATCTGAAGTACCACGATATCCCCACCACCGTGGCCCGCGCCTGCACGCAGGCGGCCGGATTGGGTGTATGGATGATCAATGTGCATACACTCGGTGGGGGGCACATGCTGGCGGCGGCGCGCGAGGCGATCGATCATTCCACCCACCGTCCTCTGCTCGTGGGCGTGACACTGTTGACCAGCCACGGGGACGACGATCTTGCTGAAATTGGCCTCGAGCGCGGCCTGGAAAAGCAGGTGGAGCGCTTGGCGGGTATCGCGCGGGAAGCCCATCTTGACGGTGTGGTTTGCTCTCCGCAGGAAGCCTCACGGCTGCGCCAGCGTTTCGGGAAGAAATTTGTGCTCGTGACACCCGGCGTGAGGCAGTCTGCCGATGTCCGGGATGATCAGCGTCGCACGCTCACGCCGGCCGAAGCAGTGGCAGATGGGGCAGACTATCTGGTGATCGGGCGACCGGTGACGCGCGCGCCGGATCCCGTGGCGGTTCTCTATACCATTCACCGTGAAATTCAGTCGATATGAGCTATCACGTATTATGGCGACAATCGACAGCCACAATAAATGCCCTGATAATACCTCGTCCGGCATCGTTCGCGCGCACCAGGCAAACAATGAATATTTTAAACAATTAATAACATGTTGCCGCCACTGCTAGAAAAAATTGCCCGCTCCAAGGTTCTGATCGTGGGTGACGCCATGCTGGACCGGTACTGGTACGGTGATGTCGAGCGGATCTCGCCCGAAGCGCCAGTTCCCGTGGTGGCGGTGAAGGAGGCGAAGGAGCTTCCGGGCGGCGCCGCCAACGTGGCGCGTAACGTGCGGCACTTGGGTGCGGCGTGCGCGCTGTTTTCCATCAGCGGCGATGATCGTGAGGCGGACAGCCTCGAAAAGCTTCTAGGGAAGGACGACGTCCACTGCCGTCTTGAGCGGGACAACCTGCTGAATACCACCGTCAAGTTGCGTGTCATTTCCAAGCATCTGCACCAGCAAATGCTGCGAATCGATTTCGACACCCCTGTCAGCAAGGACGCGCGCATCAGACTTCTCGACAATTTTCTCAAGCACCTCCCGGAGTACGATGCCGTGATCGTGTCTGACTACGGCAAGGGGGGATTGGGTTATATTCAGGAGATGATCGAAGCGGCGCGCGCGGCTTCGCGTCCGGTGGTGGTCGATCCCAAGGGAGATGATTACGGCGGCTATCGTGGCGCCAACTTGATCACGCCGAATCGCAAAGAATTTGAACAGGTGGCCGGCCGTTTCCGTGACAACGCGGACCTTGAGCGCCGGGCCGCGAAACTGATTAAAGAACTGAATCTAGGCGGCGTCCTGGTGACGCGTGGCGAAGACGGAATGAGCCTGGTGGAACAGGACGGGCGCGTGCTGCACATCCCGGTGCACAAACGCGAAGTATTCGACGTGACTGGCGCCGGCGATACGGTGATCGCCGCGATCGGCTGCGCCTGGGCCGTCGGCAGCCCGCTCGATGATGCACTACACTTGGCCAACCTCGCTGCCGGAATTGTCGTTGGGAAACTGGGCGCGGCCACGGCGAGTCCCGCGGAAATCCTTCACGAACTGTCCACACAGGGGGCATGATGTACGTCGTCACGGGAGGTGCCGGATTCATCGGAGCCAATCTGGTCAAGGCGCTCAACGCGCGCGGCGAAAAAGAGATTCTTGTCGTGGACGATTTGGAGCACGGTGACAAGTTCCGAAACTTGGTTGATTGTGATATCGCCGATTACCTGGACAAGCGAGATTTTCTCGAGCGTCTCGGCGATGGCGAATTCAAAAAGAAATTCAAGACTATTCTGCACGAAGGTGCTTGTTCCGACACCATGGAGCATAACGGAGTTTACATGATGGGGAATAATTACGAATACTCCAAGGTCTTGCTGCATTACTGTCAAACGAAACGCATTCCCTTTCTCTATGCGTCGTCGGCGGCGGTATATGGTGCCGGAAAAGATTTTCGTGAGACGCCCGAACATGAATCGCCGCTCAATGTGTACGGCTACTCCAAGTGGCTGTTCGATCAGTATGTGCGGCGGATGCTTTCGAAAAAGTCTGCGCAAATTGTGGGATTCCGGTATTTCAATGTCTACGGAGACCGGGAACAGCACAAGGGACGCATGGCCTCGGTGGCGTTTCATCATTTCAACCAGTACCGTGATTCTGGCAAGGTCAAGCTTTTCGTCGGCTGTGACGGGTATGGAGACGGCGAACAACGACGTGATTTCATTTCCGTCGAGGATGCCGTGGCGGTTAATCTTTTTTTCTTGGACCATCCCCAGAAGAGCGGTATCTATAATGTCGGGACTGGCCGGGCCCAGCCCTTTAATGATGTCGCCACTGCCGTGATTAACAGTTTCCGGAAAGCGGAGAGCAAACCTTCTGCGAGTATTAAAACGCTGCAGGAGGAACACCGGGTTGAGTACATTCCGTTTCCGGAGACATTGAGAGGAAAATATCAAAGCTATACGCAGGCGGACGTAACCCTGCTGCGGCGCGCTGGCTACAAGAAAGCGTTTATGAGCGTTGAGGAAGGGGTCAGTCGCTACATGGCAAAGTTGCTGAATGCTGGATAGCGAATTGTAAACTGAGCTGGTTTACATAAACCTTTCACTGAAGTTGTTACCATGAAAAAAAATATCCTGGACAATAAGTCACTTGCCGTTGTCGGGCTTGGCTATGTTGGCTTGCCGCTGGCGGTTGAATTCGGGAAACAGATGGCAACCATCGGTTACGACCTGAACAAGGAAAAAATTGCGAATTACCGTAAATTCCACGACCCGACTGGCAGCGTCACCGAGGAAGAACTGCGCGCGGCGTCCAAGCTCAAATATACAGCTCATCCGAATGATCTTTCGTCGGCAGATTTCATCATTGTGACCGTTCCCACCCCCGTGGACGATGCCCACCAGCCCGATTTTGGTCCGCTCCGTTCCGCCTGTGAAACTGTCGCACCTCACTTAAAAAAAGGGGCCATTGTCATTTTTGAATCCACGGTTTATCCGGGCGCTACAGAAGAGGTCTGCATCCCCGTGCTTGAAAAGTTTTCCGGCAAGCAGTGGAAACAGGATTTCCATGTGGGCTATTCTCCAGAGCGAATCAATCCCGGAGATAAGGAACACACGCTTACCACTATTAAGAAAGTTGTTTCTGGTGACGATGCCAACACGTTGGAAACTGTCGCCCAATTGTACGAGCTTGTTGTCAAAGCCGGTGTTTGTCGCCTTTCCTCGATCAAGGCGGCTGAAGCCGCGAAGGTTATCGAAAATACACAGCGCGACCTGAATATTGCCTTGATGAATGAATTGGCCATCATTTTTCACAAGCTTGGTATTGACACACTCGAAGTCTTGGAAGCAGCTGGCACGAAATGGAACTTTCTTCCCTTTAGACCCGGATTGGTCGGTGGACATTGTATCGGCGTTGATCCTTATTATTTGACCCAGAAAGCTGTACGCCTGGGTTATCATCCCGATGTCATTCTCGCTGGCCGCCGGATCAATGACGGCATGGGAAAATACGTTGCCGAGCAAACCATCAAGCAGATTGCCCAGGCTGGACATTCCGTCAATGGCAGTCACGTGATCATGTTGGGGATCACCTTCAAGGAAAACTGTCCCGATTCACGAAATACCCGCGTCATCGATGTCATCCATGAACTGCAGAATTACGGATTAAAAGTACTGGTGCATGACCCCGTTGCCGATGCCCAGGAAGTACGGCATGAATACGGTCTTGAACTGCATTCCTGGAAATCCCTGCCCAGGGCCAAAGCCATTGTCGCGGCGGTGGCGCATCAGGAGTTTCTCGGGAAGGGAGTGGACCAGTACCTTGAGAAGCTTGAGCGCGGCGGATGTTTTATTGACGTCAAGTCACGTTTCGACGCCAAAGCCTTTACCGATGCCGGTGTACATGTCTGGAGACTTTAATCTCCGATTTGATTATGGCTAAAGTGGTTTCCAAGGACAGGAGATGGTATCTGGTATATTGCAAACCGCGCCAGGAAACCGTTGCCCGTGATAACCTGATACGGCAGGGCTTCGAAACATATCTTCCTTTCATGCGTGATGTGCGCCGGCGCCAAGGCAGGCGCATTAAGGCCATCTCGCCCATGTTCCCGAGATATCTGTTCATTCATCTCAATCGTGATACCGATAATTGGGCTCCGGTGCGCTCGACCCTGGGTGTCGTCTCGATCGTGAAATTCGGTCATGACCCGGCACGCGTTCCGGATGACCTGATCGCTTTGCTGCGCTCGCATGAAGATCCGCAGGGGATAAATATCCTGCCTGCCGAAGAATACAAACCGGGAAGTCGCGTGCGAATTACCCAAGGCGGTTTTGCCGGGTATGAAGGCATTTTCCAGGCAGCTACCAGCCGCGACCGGGTCACGGTCTTGCTGGATGTGCTTGGCCGAAAGGCGCGCGCCACGGTCGATTCCGCCTCGATTGAACCTGCCTAGCTAGATGGCTCTTGTTCTTGACCCGGCTATTGATGGACTATAGTGTTCATAATATGAACACGAAAGCCGACAGGGAAGAGGAACGGGTTCTTGAATTGCTGGATGCCGTCGGCAAGCAGAGCAATGTGAGCCAACGCCACCTGGCGAGCAACATGGGCATTGCCCTAGGGCTGGCCAATTCCTATCTCAAGCGCTGCATCCGCAAGGGGTTCATCAAAATCAGCGAGGCCCCGGCCAATCGTTACCTTTACTACCTGACTCCTAAAGGGTTCGCGGAAAAAAGCCGGCTCACCGCGAAGTATTTGTCATCGTCTTTTGGTTTCTACCGACGCGCCGGCGATTCCTGCCTGGATGTATTCCAGAAATGTGCCAGTCAAGGATGGCGCCATATCCTGCTGTGTGGCATGTCTGATTTGGCGGAGATTGCCACGCTTCGGGCGCAGGAACTCGATATCCAGATTATCGGTATTCTCGAGCCGCATACGGAGCGCCACCGGTTTGCGGGCGTTCCCGTCTGGCATTCTCTGCGACAGACAGAGCCATTCGATGTCTGCGTGCTCACTGAATTGAATTCGCCTTTGCTCAGTTACGAGCAATTGCTCAAGGACGTAGACAAAGAGCAGATACTGATTCCGGATATCTTGCGCCTGGAATAGTTAGTTGACCCGGATGTTGTCCACCAAGAGTGGACTTAGTCTGGTCAGTGTTGTGACAGGTTGGATTACTGTGCGGAACGCTCATGTCCCGCATGGCGGTAGCGTGCCAGGAATTTACATTTCCAAAGAAGAATAGAGACATAAACCATGAATATATTGATCACCGGAGCAGCGGGTTTCATTGGTTCGGCGCTGGCCTTGAGGCTGCTGGAGCGCGGCGATTCGGTTTATGGTATTGATAACATGAATAATTATTACGATGTTCACCTCAAGGAAGCACGCCTCAAACGCACCATCGATCATCACAAGTTCCGGTTTGAAAAGCTGGATATCATTAACCGGGCGGGAATGGCTGAATTGTTCCGCAAGGAGAAATTTGATGCCGTCATGCATCTGGCGGCCCAGGCTGGAGTGCGATATTCCATCACCCATCCTCAGGCCTATATTGATTCCAATTTAACCGGATTCGGTAACATCCTCGAAGGTTGCCGGCACGGTGGCGTGAGGCATCTCGTGTTTGCCTCTTCCAGTTCTGTTTACGGCGCCAATACCCGGTTGCCTTTTTCTGAACATGACAATGTGGATCACCCCGTATCTCTGTATGCCGCGACCAAGAAAGCCAATGAATTAATGGCACACAGTTATGCTCATTTGTACCAGCTTCCTTGCACCGGATTGCGTTTCTTCACTGTCTATGGGCCATGGGGCCGGCCGGACATGGCGCTGTTCAAATTCACGAAAGGTATCCTGGAAGGTTCAGCCATCCCGGTTTTCAACCACGGTAAGATGATCCGTGATTTCACCTATATCGATGATATTGTTGAGGGGGTTATACGTGTAATTGACAGGACTGCGCGACCCGATCCCGTCTGGAGCGGGAATGCGCCGGATCCGGCTACCAGTTATGCGCCTTACCGTATCTATAATATAGGCAACAACCAGCCGATTGAACTCATGCGATACATTGAGACGCTGGAGAAATGCCTGGGAAAGAAAGCCAAACTTGAAATGTTGCCAATGCAGGATGGTGATGTGCTGGCCACCTCAGCCAATGTGGAGAGTCTCGAAAAAGATGTTGGTTTCCGACCATACACTTCCATTGAACAGGGTGTTGCACGGTTTGTGGAGTGGTACAAGTCCTATCATGGGCATGGCTGATCCACCTTCCCTGAGAATGCATCTGATTAAGCAAATCGTACCTCGATGAAAATCAATCCCGTCATCTTATCCGGTGGCTCCGGGACGAGGCTTTGGCCGCTCTCGCGTGAGCATTATCCCAAGCAGCTGTTGTGCCTGCTGGGGGACCAGACATTGTTGCAGCAGACTGTGGCACGCCTTGATGGCATGGAAAATGTTGCTGCGCCACTGCTGGTTTGTAATGAGGAACACCGTTTCCTCATTGCCGAACAATTAAGGCAAATGGGCAAAGCCCCGGCAGATATCGTGCTCGAACCCGTCGGGCGAAATACGGCACCTGCACTCACACTCGCCGCATTGGCGCTGCTGAAACATGCTTCCGAGGATGTCTTGATGTTGGTCATGCCCGCCGACCATGTTATTCAGCACAGCAGCAAATTCCATGCTGCCGTGGCCATGGCCGTCACTTTGGCCGAAAAAGGCCATCTCGTTACCTTCGGCATTCGGCCAACCGCCCCAGAAACGGGATATGGATATATAAAAATGGGAGATGGCAACACCGTAGCCGAGTTCGTTGAAAAACCGGACATGGAAACCGCCATGCAATACATTCAATCCGGCGACTACTACTGGAACAGTGGCATGTTCATGATGCTCGCCTCCGCCTGGATCGCTGAACTACAGAAATTTCACCCCGCCATGCTGGAGTCTTGCAAGGCTGCCTACGAGCAGGGACGCCGCGATGCGGACTTTTACCGGGTCAATGCTCAAGCCTTAGGCAGCTGTCTGCCCAATTCAATCGACTACGCCGTGATGGAGGAAACCGACAAAGCAGCCGTGGTGGCGCTTGATGCTGGCTGGTCGGATATCGGCGCCTGGTCCTCGCTATGGCAGGCGTCCGTGCAGGACGCAAAAGGGAACGTGGTGCAGGGTGATGTCTA
>Ga0224512_10001238_pt1 | contig 25097 bp, 24 predicted proteins | sample SF_May12_sed_USG_4_FD_169103 | JGI IMG/M metagenome (GOLD analysis project Ga0224512, IMG submission 169103) | Sediment microbial communities from San Francisco Bay, California, United States - SF_May12_sed_USGS_13 | ecosystem: Environmental > Aquatic > Marine > Sediment | place: USA... | reverse complement strand
GTTTCACGAAATCGCCGACCGTGTAGTACAGGAACACCAGGAAGAGCATGAGCAGCAGCAGGCCGTCGCCGCGATCGTAGGTATCGGGTGGATCCCCGAGCAGCGTGTCGAACCCCATGATGACGGCAGCCGTGGTGGCCAGGAGCATCATCGGGATCTCGCGCGCGATCACGACCCCGGTGATCTGGATGGGCCGGATGAGCGCCGTACAGCCGACGATGAGGCCGATGTTCGCCAGGTTCGAGCCGAAGATGTTGCCGAAGCTGATGGCGCTGCGGCCCTGCAGTACGGCCATGATGTTGACCGCCATCTCCGGCGCGCTGGTTCCGAATGCGACGACGGTGAGTCCGATCACCAGAGGAGAGACACCGAGCGCACGCGCCAGACCCGTCGCGCCGCGCACGACCGCCTCGCCGCCCAGCATGAGCAGGGCAAGCCCGACCACGAGCAGCAGAAGATCCACGGCCATGCCCGGCGCATCCTAGCGCGCTCGCCCCATCGGGCGAGATGGGCGCCCGACGCGAGCGCGCCGCGTCAGGTTCCGATGCGCCGCACGCGCACCAGCGGATCGTCCGGATCGGTCTCGCCGCGCAGATCCACGTCGCCGTGGATCGCCCACAAATTGTCACCGGCCGCATCGACGAGCACCTGCGCCACCTCCCAGGTGCGGCTGCCGCTCGGGCGAATCAGGGTGTGGTGCGCCCTGCGCGCCTCGGGCGTGAACACGATGGCCCCGTACTCCTCCCGGAATGGGATCAGCGCGCGCTCGAAATCCTCGGCGCTCCACGGCGCTTCCGGATCCCGGCGCACGAATTCGAGAGCCTCCTGGAACGCGCCGCGCGCCAGGGCCGCCACCAGGCCGAGCATCTCCGAGCGCACGCGCGCCACGAAGGCGCGCGGCTCCGCGGCGAGATCGAAGGGCGTCGGGCGTGCCTGCATCTCCGCGCCCTCGGGCCGCAGCAGATCCTCCCACGCCTCGACCAGGCTCGAGTCCACCTGGCGCAGCATGACGCGGAAGAAGGCGACGATCTCGAAGACGCGCTCGGTGCGTGCATCCGGGGGAAGCGACTTGAGCAGCGTGTTGTGCACCTGGCTCAGATAGCGCAAGAGAAGACCTTCGCTGCGCGCCAGGGCGTAGTCCTTGACGTAGTCGCGAAAGCCGCGAAAGCCCTCGAACATCTCCCGGGCGATCGACTTCGGCCGCACGTTCTCTTCGCGCACCCACGGATGGTGCTCGGCGAAGATCCGGAACGTCTCGCGGATGAAGTCCTCTTCGGGGCGCTCGGTGTGGACGTCCTCGAGGCGCCGCAGCCGTTCTTCGTACTCGACGCCCTCGGCCTTCAGCTGCGCCAGCAGCTCCTGCTTCTTGCGCCAGAGCTGCTGCGCGAGGAGCGGGCGCGGATCCTCTTGGATCGCCTCCACCAGGCTCAGCACCACGAGCGCGTGATCCGCCGCCTCCGGATCGAGTGCCGAGACGGCTTCCACGAGATAGAGCGAGAGCGTCCCGAGCAGCGAGAAATCCGCGGCGAGGTCGCTGCGCACGCGAACCGCCGGCGGTGCGAACGCGTCCGACACGATCTCCACCACACCGGCGCGGCGCAGCGAGCGAAACAGCTCTGCCGCGCGGCGCCGCAGCCGCACCTTGCGCGCAGCGCTCTCGTGGCAGCGGTTCAAGAGCTCGATCAGTGTGCGGTAGTCGCCGCCGACTCCCTTCGGTCCGCCTCGCTGCAGCAGCGCGACGATCATGCCGTGCGTGACGTCGAACTGCGACTGCAGCATCTCGGGTGGCTGCTCCACGAGACGCTCGAAGGTGTCGCGCGTCCACGGCAGCAAACCCGCCGGCGCCTTCTTCTTGCGCGGCACGCGGCGCTTGCCCGCCTGCGCGGCCTTGTCGACGAGTCGCTTGTTCTCGATCACGTGCTCGGGCGCTTGACACACGACGCTGCCGCGCTCGTCGAAGCCCTTGCGGCCGGCCCGTCCCGCGATCTGCTTGAACTCACGTATGGAGAGCAGGCTCATCTTCTCTCCATCGAACTTGCAGAGGCGCGTGAAGAGCACGCTGCGAATCGGAACGTTCACACCCACGCCGAGAGTGTCGGTGCCGAAGATCACCTTCAGCAGCCCCTGCTGGGCGAGCTGCTCGACGAGCAGGCGATATTTCGGGAGCAGTCCGGCGTGGTGGACGCCGATGCCGTGGCCGAGGAAACGCCGCAGCTCCCTGCCATACGGGCTGTCGAAGCGGAAATCCGCGATCGCCTCCGCGATCCTCTGTCGCTCCTCGCGCGTGCAGACGCTCGCGCTGGTGAAGCCCTGCGCGCGTTCCGCGCACTCGCGCTGCGTGAAGTTCACCACGTAGATCGGTGCGCGGCGGCTGGCGAGGAGGTCCTCGATGGTCTCTTGCAGCGGCGTCTCGCGATACTCGAAGTCGAGCGGCACGGGCCGCTCGTCCGAGTGGATGTGCGCGACCTCGCGTCCGGTGAAGGCACGCAGGCGCCGCTCGATCGGGTCCGTGTTGCCGAGGGTCGCGGACATCATGAGAAAGAGCGTGTCCGACAGCGTGATCAGGGGAACCTGCCAGGAAACGCCGCGCGCCCGATCCGCGTAGTAATGGAATTCGTCGAGCACGACGTAGGGCGCGTCCGTGTGCTCGGCTTCGCGCAGTGCCATGTTGGCGAGGACTTCGGTGGTGCAGCAGATGATCGGCGCGTCGCGATTGATGCTGGCGTCTCCGGTCAGCATGCCCACGCGGTCGGCGCCGAAGGTTGCGCACATGGCGAAGAACTTCTCGCTCACCAGGGCCTTGATGGGTGCCGTGTAGAACGAGCGCCGCTTCTCGCAGAGCGCCTTGAAGTGCAGCGCGGTGGCCACGAGCGACTTCCCCGATCCGGTGGGCGTGGCGAGGATGACGTGTCGATCTGCCAGCAGCTCGAGCACGGCCTCCTCCTGGTGCGGATAGGGAACGAGGCCCAGATCGCTCACCCAGCCGAGAAAGCGCTCGAGGATCTGGTCCGGATCCGCCACGCCGGGCGCCGGGACGCGCTCGCCCAGCGCCGCGTGCGCGCCGGCAGAGGTGGACACCGACTCAGTCGCGGCGAGGCCGACGCCAGTGGATGTGCAGCTTGCGCACGCCCCAGGCGCGGGCTGCCTCGACGTCGTCACCCATGTAGATGTCGATCCGGCGGCGCCAGTGCCGCGCCATCTTGTCGAGCACCAGATACTCGCCGGGCAGCCCCTCGATGCGCACGCGCGCGCCGCGCGTCAGACCGAGCCGGATCAGATCACGCGACACGGCGATGGCCTTCGTGCCGGGCTCGAGCACGTCTCCCCAGGCGGCGACGCTGGGATCACCGCGCGTCTGACCCGGCACGGAGTTGTAGGCCGTAGCCGTGACCACGAGGGGCCCCTCGACCGCGGCCGCAAGCGCGGCGGGGATCAGCAGGCCGAGAGACAGGGCGCAGGCGGGTCCGACTCCGAAGATCCCCGCCGCCCGCACGGAGATTCCGACGATCTCGCGCATTCGCACATCGATACCACAGGCGTCGCGGTCACGCCGCGCCGGCGAGCGGTCCGGGCCAGGCGCAGCCGCGGCGCGCGCGGTGTCGGGCGCGCGCCCGATCAATCCGCTTGCCCGAGCACCCGCGGCGCTTCGAGGGTCAGACCGCAGCGGCGCAGCTTGTCGGCGCAGTCGAGCTGCACCACGTGCGCATCCGGGGCATCCAGCAGCAGACACGCGCGACGGCCCTTCACGTGGTGCGCGACGAGCGCGAGAGCCGCCTCGTCCGGCAGCACCGGCCCGACCGCCTCGAGCTCGGGGGGCAGCAACACGGCGCATCCTCCGCCGTGTGACACCATCTGGCGCAACACGTCCAGCCAATCCCGCTTCGCGGCGACCGCGGCGTCTCCCGCCAGGCGATCGAGCAGCGCGTCGCGCTGGATGCGCACGAGCGGCTCGCGCAGACTGCCCCGCGTGAGAACGAGGCGCTCCGCGAGCGCTCCCGTATCCAGGTAGGCGTGCAGGCGGAACCATTGCGGCGCCGCCGTCTCTTCGACGGCGATCGGCAGCCAGTACGAAGCCATGAGCACGAAACGCGGTGCATCGGGGAGGGGCTGCGGATCGAAATACGAGGTCGGCTCCGGCGCCTCCGGCATGCCGGCGCTGTGTCCCGCTGCGCCGGTTTCGCTCCGCGGCGCGCTCGACCCTGCGCAGCATCCCAGTGCTGGCGCGCAGGGTACGCTCTCTGCGACGTCGATGCCCGCGCGCTCGAGGGCAGCCACCTGCTCGGAAGCGGCGCTGAGCAGACGCAGCGGCGCCGTCGCGCCGAGCAGGCGCCGCGCGAAGGCGACGGCGTCGTAGCCGCGCAGGTCGCGATCGATGCCCATGAGATCATAGGCTTCCGCCGCCGTGATCGCGTCGCGCACGGCCTGCACCATCATGCGACTGCGCGCCCGGGCTGCGAGGCTCGCGCCGCGCCCCTCCTGCATCAGGTAGAAGAGCATGCCGCGTCCCTCGGCCGCGATGAATCCGAGCGCAGCGTCGAGCCGCTGCGCGCAATCGCAATCGCAGGCGCCGAGGCATTCGCTGGTCGCACAGGCGCCGTGCACGCTCGTGAGCAGCGCAGGCGCGCTGCCGACGTCGCCGCGCGAGATCGTCAGGACGGAGCGGCGTCCGGCCAGATCGTGAAAGACATCGACCGCGAAGGCGCCGTGTCGCGTGTCGAGATTGCGGCTCTCCGCGTGCACGAGAGACCCGTGCACGCGTCGGGTCTGGGGACCAGCGTGCATGGTCGTCGAGGATACCCCGCTCGGGCGATCCATGCGCAGACGCGTCGCGCGCCTAGACGCCGCCGCGGCGAACCACGGCGACGCGGCCGATCAGCTCGGGGCGAGGCGCTGGAGGAGCCTCGACGAGCTCGAGACGCGGACCGACGCCCTGCACCAGGCGCAGCCCCTCGCGCGTGATCACGTAGCCCTTGGCGCGCAGTGTCTGCGCCGCGCGCAGCCGCTCCAGGAGCGCGGCGCAGGAGACGCCCGCCTCGAACGTGAGCGTCTCGGTCGAAAAGGCTTCGTGGCTGTGCGGGCGGGGCTGAGACGCGCGCCCGCTGCGGCGCGTGCGCGGCTCGGCGGGCTCCGGGAGAAACAGCAGCTCTGCCTGCACGGCGGCGTGCTGCGTGCGGAGGATCGGCGCCTCGGGCTCGAGCTCGCGCAGGCGCGCCTCGAGCCGCGGAAGCGCCGCTGCCGGGACGCGGTCGATCTGGTTCAGCAGCAGGAAGTCCGCCGACGACACCTGCTGCGCAAAGATGTCGCCGAGATCGCGCTCCTCCGCCAGCTGCTCCGCGTTGACCACCACCACCGCCACGTCGTCTCCGATCCAGTGGCACACGGGCTCGCGCCAGAAATTGAGCTGGGTTTCGAAGGGAAGGGCCACGCCCGAGGTCTCCACCACGATGCGGTCGGGCCGCGCGCGCTCCCACAGGGTTTGCAGCGTATCGACCAGCGCGTCCGAGAGTCGACAGCACACGCAGCCACCGCTCAGCTCGACGATGTCCCGCTGGGCGTCGCCGAGCAGCTCGCGATCGATTCCGAGGTCTCCGAACTCGTTGGACACGACCGCGAGGCGTGCACCGGTGCGCTGCGCATCCGCCAACAGATGGCGCACCAGCGTGGTCTTCCCGGAGCCCAGGAAGCCCGACACGATCAGCGCGGGAATGCGCCGGGTCACGCCGGCGCCGCAGGCAGCGCCGCCCGGCTGCAGGAGTGCGTCAGCGACGCGTGCGGGGCCATGCGCGGATGATCGAGACCTCTCGCGGCGTTGTCCAGACGCGGGCGAGCTCCCGCTGCCCGCGCAATGGTTCGAGCCGCTCCCAGGCCGCGTCCCCGGGGCGCGGCTGCTAGGCTGGCCCGATCGCGAACCCCGGACCCCGCGCCGATGCAGATCTCCGAAGCCAGCATCCGAAGCATCCTCACCCGAACCTCGGGATATCTGAAGGGCATCGCGTCGCACTCCCTGCAGCCGTATCGGGGCTGCAGCTTCGGCAATGCGCTGTGCGGTGTGGGATGCTACGTGCAGCACAACGGTCTGCTCACGCGCGGAGCGCCCTGGGGAAGCTTCCTCGAAGCGCGCGTCAACGCGGCGGAGCTCTACCGCGCGCAATTCGCGCGCGAGCAGCGCTTTGCGCGTCGCGCCGGCGGCGCGTTCTCGATCTTCCTGTCGAGCGCGACGGATCCCTTCGTGCCCCAGGAGAGGCGTTTCCGGATCACCGCGCGCGTGTTCGACGCGATGATCGAGGCGCCTCCCGATATCCTGATCGTGCAGACCCACAGCGATGGCGTCCTGGATGCGCTCCCGCGCCTGCGACGCCTCTCGGCGCACTGCGCGCTGCGCGTCCACATCTCGATCGAGAGCGATCGCGACAGGCTGCCCGGCCTGCCGCGGCCGGCATGCTCCGTGGCGCGACGCCTCGACGCGGCGCTCGAGCTCAAGCGCGCGCGGATTCGCACGGTGATCACCGTGGCGCCCCTGCTGCCCATCGCGGATCCGGGCGCATTCTTCGCGCGGCTGGCCGAGGTGGCGGACGCGGTGGTGATCGACCACTTCATCGAGGGCGATGGCAGCCCCGACGGCACGCGCACGGCGCGCACGGGGCTGCCCGCCGCGATGCGAGCCGTGGCTCCGGAGTCGATCCAGCTCGCCTACCGGGAGCGCATGCTCGACATCGCCCGCCAGGTCATGCCGGGCCGGGTCGGCGTCGGCCGCGGCGGATTCGGCGGGCACTTCGGCGCCTGAGCCCGGCGTCGCTGGCCCCGCCCCCCCAGCGGAAGCCGGCACGGCTCCGTGCACCCCATCGCGCGGAGAGGCTTCAGGGGCCCACGCGAGCGTCCGACCCCGTGGGTCCATGGATTCGGCCGGGGAGCGCGCGCTCCCCGGCGGGTGGTTTTACCCTACACACGACAACCATTCCGCTTCAACGTGTTACAGCCGAGGCTGCCGCGTGCCGATGCGTCCACCATGCTCGTGTGCAAAGCCTGCAATACGCGCTTCGGTGGCACGATGACGGCCTGTCCGAACTGCGGGCGTCGCGCGGCAGAGCACGCGATCGAAGAAGGCGCGCCGTCCCCGGTTTCCAGCGAGGCGTCCCCGCTGCCACCGGCGCCCACTTCCGCGAGCAGCGCCGAGCCGGAAGTGGTGCTCGAGGAAGGTGCGGTGGTGAACCGAGCCAAGTCACCGGCCAGCACAACGAATCCCGGCAGCACGGGCAGCGCTGGGAAGCCGAGCCCGGGCAGCACGGGCAGCGGCATCAAGCCGAGCTCGGGCAGCACGGGCAGCGGTATCAAGCCGAGTAGCGCCGGCGCGAGCGGCAGCGCGGCGAAGCCGCCCCCGGCACGCGTGCATCCGACCCGGGAGCCCGGACCCAACGTCTTCCATCTGAGTCCGAACCAGGTGCGCACGCTCATCGCGGAGCAGCCGAATCTGCTCGGGGCGGCTCTCGTGCTCCACGCGGACGAGAAGGGCAAGGCGGCGGGCACCAATTTTCCCACACCGGTGGGCGCCATCGACGTGCTGGCGCGCGATGCCAAGGGCAACTTCACCGTGATCATGGTGCCGGATACGGCGGATCCGGATCGGATCGTTCCCGACGTCCTGCAGCGCATGGGCTGGGTCCGGAAGCACCTCGCGAGCGCGGGCAAGGAAGTGCACGGCGTCGTGGTGCTGGAGCAGCTCCCGGAAGCCGTCGCCTACGCCGCAGCCGGCGCAGCCGGCAGCCTGACGTTCAAGGCATACCGCGTCGCGCTCAGCTTCCACGACGTCGAAGTCTGAGGCGCAGCCGCCCATTCGGCGCTCGGCGCGGGGCAGCGGCGATGCGGCGGCGCGCCGCGCGGCGTCGGCTGTCAGCGGCCCGACGGCTCGGGCGCGTTCGAGACCCACGGCGCGACGACGGAGACTTCGAGGCGCACGACGCAATGACCGCGGAATGCCTCGGGCGCCTCCCGGACATCGGATGAGAAACCCACCGAGGTGACGCCATCGGCCGCCTCGAGCGAGGCCCTGCGCTCGGCTCCGGCCACCGCGATCGTGGTGGCCGGGCCCGAGTCGATCTCCCCGACCAGGTAGAAGCTGGCGGTGTAGGCGTGGCGTCCGCCGCCGAGGCAGCGCTCGTGGCACGCCTCGGCCTCGAGCAGCGGATCGATGCCGAGACGCTCGAAGAAGTCGAGCAACTCGCTGCTGTAGACGAGATGCCGCGTCGAGGCAAAATTGAAGCACGCCTCGCAGCCGCAGCTCTCGGCGCCGCCGCACTCGATGCGCGCGTAGGCTTCGCGCGTCTCATCGGGGTCGGAAAGCACCGACCACTTGCGCAGCTCGACGCGCTGCATGCTCACGGCCCTCGGCGCGCGCCGCCGCTCGATCAGTCCCGATTCGCGATGAACAGCTGCAGCACGTACCAGAACATCAGCGCCACGGAGGCGAAGAGCTGCAGGGACGCAGCTACGTAACGATCCTCCGGAAAGTGGTGCAGCACGTTCGAGGTATCGTAGAGAATCGCCGCGCCGGCAAAGCCCACCATCGCCACGCTGAACCACGTGCCGAGCTGGAAGCCGAAGATCACACCGCTCACGATCGCGATCAGCGCGAGCCAGAAGCCCCAGCGGAGAAAGCCCGCCAGGAAGGAGAAGTCCCTGCGCGTCTGGAACGCGATGGCGGTGAGGCCGCCGAAGCCGAGCAGCGTCACGAGGGCAGCGCTCTGGATCGCTCCGGGCGCCAGCGTGTTCGCGAGGTAGAGCAGCGGCACGAAGATGATGCCCTCGGCCACGACGAAGCCGGCGAGCGCCGCGTATTGGGTCGCGGGGGAGGTCGAGCTCATGGCGGCGCGCGACGCGAACCAGCTGACCAGCATGAAGCCGCCGAGCACGAGCAGCCAGGAGCCGCCGAGCAGGGTGGCCGCGATCGGCTCCGCCAAGCCGCTCGAGAAGAGGATCCACTCGAAGAGCGTGAAGCCGACGATCGCCCCGAGGAGATGGTTGTAGGTGCGCGCGATGAAGCGCGCGCGAGCGTCCACGCCGATCGCGGCGACCGGCCGGTACGCCTGCGGAAGCTCGAACTGTGCAGCCATCTGGATTCCTCCCGGTTTTCTTCCCGTGCAATCGCAGAGAGGGTAACAGAATCGAGCGCGGGTCAGCGCACCTCGCGCTCGGCGAACTGAACGTCCCGGATCTCGAAGGCGCCGTCCTCGATGGCGTCGCTCTCCACCAGGGCACACTCGGCGCAGCGCGCGCCGGCCAACACGTCGGCCAGCACGGGGTCGAGCTTGGCGCGCGTCTTCGGATTCGCGGCGATCGACAGGTGCAACACCTCCCGCCCCATCGAGACGGCGGCGTCCGCCTTGGCCTTGTTGATCGCGGCCAGACAAGCCACCGCCACGTCGAAGCTCGCCGCGTCGTCGGGCGCCTGGATGTCCGCGAAATCCGCGTCGCTCGGCCACGCTGCGCGGTGGATGCTCGCGTGTCCGGTTTCCTCGGCGAAAGCCCAGGACCAGACCTCCTCGGTGATGTAGGGCAGGAACGGCGCGTGCAGGCGCAGCAGCACGTCCAGCCCCAGGCGGAGCGCCGCGACCGCCGAGCCGCGCGCCGCCGGGCTCGCGTGGTCGTCGCGCGCGCGCAGCTTGACCAGCTCGATGTAGGTGTCGGTGAAGTGGCTCCAGAAGAAGCTCTCCGCGTCCTGCAGCACCTGGGCGTGGTGGAACCCCTCGAAGTCGCGCCCCGCCTTCTCGACCAGGGCGCGCAGCTTGGCGGCGAACGCCCGATCGAGCTCGCAGTGCACGGGGTGGCGCTCGGCCGTCTGCGACAGCACGAACTTGCCGGCATTGAAGAACTTGGTGACCAGCCGCTTGCCGACCTTGAACACCTTTTCGTCGAGCGCCGTATCGACGCCGAGGCGCGCGCCGCCGGCCCAGTAGCGCACCCCGTCCGCCGTGTAGGACTCGATGAGCGGAAGCGGCGTCACCACGTTGCCCTTGCTCTTCGACATCTTCTTGCGATCCGGATCCAGGATCCAGCCCGAGATGGCCGCGTGCTTCCAGGGCACGCTGCCCTCGTGCAGCAGCGCCTTCGCGATCGTGTAGAAGGCCCAGGTGCGGATGATGTCCTGGCCCTGCGGGCGCAGGTCGGCGGGGAAGAGCGCGGCGTGGCGCACGGGATCCGTTCCCCAGTGCGAGCTGATCTGCGGCGTGAGCGAGCTGGTGAACCAGGTGTCGAAGACGTCGGGATCGGCGGCGAAGCCACCCGGAACACCGCGCTGCGCTTCCTCGAAACCGCTCGGAACGTCCGTGGTCGGATCCACCGGCAGGCGCTCCGCCTCGGGCAGCAGGGGCGCCGCGTAATCGGGCGCGCCGTCCGCGTCGAGCCGATACCACACCGGAATCGGCACGCCGAAGTAGCGCTGGCGACTGACACACCAGTCCTGGGCCAGGTTCTCGGTCCAGTCCCGGTAGCGCTTCGCCATGTGCGGCGGATGCCAGATCACCTCGTCGCCCTTTGCGAGGAGCGCCTCGCGGTGCTCGAGCAGCTTGACGAACCACTGGCGGGTGGGCACGAATTCGAGCGGCCGATCGCCCTTCTCGAAGAACTTGACCGCGTGCTCGATGGGGCGCGGCGCAGCGACCAGGGGAGCGCGTCGGCCGCTGGCGCCGCCCTCGGGCCGGGCCAGCAGGCCCACGATCAGCGCGCGGGCCTGATCGACGCGCATGCCGACCATGTCTGCGTAGAAGCGAGCGGCCGCGCCGGCGTCGAGGCTCGCGTAGGTCGCGCTCGCGAAGTCGACGGGCGCGATGCATCCGTTGCGCGCGATGATCTGGCGCAACGCCAGCCCCTCTTCGCGCCACCACTCCACATCCGTGGCGTCGCCGAAGGTGCAGACCATCAAGATGCCGGTGCCCTTCTCCGGATCGGCCTTGTCGCTGGCAAAGATCGGAACGGGCACGCGAAACAGCGGCGTGATCGCGCGCCTGCCGAATAGATTCTTGTAGCGCGCGTCATCCGGGTGCGCGGTGACGCCCACGCACGCGGCGAGCAGCTCCGGACGCGTGGTCGAGATGACGAAGCCCGTGTCCGCACCTTCCACGCCGAACTCGATGTCGTGGTACGCGCCGGGCAGCGTGCGCTCCTCGATCTCGGCCTGGGCGATGGCGCTCTGGAAGTCGACGTCCCACATCGTGGGCGCGAAGCGGCTCTCCACCTGTCCCTTGGCGTGCAGATCGAGGAAGGAGTACTGCGCAACGCGGCGCGCGCGCGCATCGATGGTCTGATATTCCTGGCTCCAGTCCACGGAGAGCCCGAGTCGCTGCCACAGCTCCTTGAAGGTGCGCTCGTCTTCGCGCGTGACGCGTTCGCAGGCGGCGATGAAATCGGGTCGCGACACCTTGAGGGGCCGCTGCTTGCGCCGCTTCGCCGTGGCCTCCTCGAGCACGAGATCCGGATCGCTCTTCGCCGACGGATCGCAGCGGATGTGGAAGTAGTTCTGGACGCGGCGCTCGGTGGGCAGGCCGTTGTCATCCCAACCCATCGGATAGAAGACATTGCGGCCCGTCATGCGCATGTAGCGCGCCAGGATGTCGGTGTGCGTGTAGCTGAACACATGGCCGGGGTGCAGAGACCCGGAGGCCGTGGGCGGCGGCGTGTCGATCACGAAGCTCTCGCCGCGGGGCCGGGCGGGGTCGTAGAGATGGATTCCCTGGCGCTCCCAGGCCGCGCCCCAGCGCGCCTCGGCGGCGGCCGCGTCGAAGTGTTTGGGCAGCGCGGCCGCGTCGATGCTGGCGAAGCGCGGCTTCTGGAGGGTCATGCGGGCAATCCCTCGACGATCCTGGGGAACTGGGGCCGTCAGCATAAGCCAAGCCCGGGGTCGGGCCACCCCGCGCGGGCAGCCGTGTATCTATCTCACGGCGCGGAGAAAATAGCCGCTGGCCCCGCGGGGCAAGACCTTGCACGGAGCCGGCGCCAAGGATAGTTTCCCGTGCTCGCCGGGTCCGCATCCGTGCCGCGCGTCCCAGGACGGCCGCGATTGCTCGGAGACTCGGCGCGGCGGTCGCGCGCGGGCAGCGCGACACGAAAATCGATACGAGCGTCGGGCGGGCGCGGGGCTGTGCGCCCGCGCTCAAGCCCTTCGGGAGCGAGTCCATGGCCAAGCAGTCCCAGGTGTTGCGCGATCTCAAGCGCAAGCGACTGATCGCGAAGTTCGCCGAGCGGCGCGCGGCGCTGCGCAGGACGCTCAAAGACCGCAACGCCTCGATCGACGAGAAGCTCGAGGCACAGGAGCGCTTTGCCAAGCTGCCGCGCAACTCGTGCCCGACGCGCCTGAAGCGGCGCTGCGAGGTTTCGGGCCGGGCGCGGGGCTACTACCGCAAGTTCGGCATCTCGCGCATCGCGCTGCGCGAGCTCGCCCTGCGCGGCCAGCTCCCGGGCGTGCGCAAGTCGAGCTGGTAGGAGGAGCGCGCGGTGAAGGAAGGCATCCACCCGAACTACCACAAAGTCTTGTTCGTCGACACCGCGACGGGAGACGAGTGGCTTTCGCGCTCGACGAAGACCGCGAAAGAGACCCGGGAGATCGACGGGGAACGGGTCCCGGTGATCAAGCTCGAGATCTCGTCGCGCAGCCACCCCTTCTGGACCGGCACCATGCGCGAGCTCGACGCGGACGGAAAGATCGACCGTTTCCGCCGCCGCTACGGCAAGAAGAAGTAAGGTCGGCCCGACCTCGACGCGATCGGAGGCACGCTCACGATGGCCCGCCGCTGTGATCTGACCGGCAAGGAGCCCCTGTTCGGGCACAACGTCTCGCACTCGAATCGCAAGACGAACCGCCGCTTCGATCCGAATCTCCAGAAGGTGACCCTCTACAGCGACGCCCTGAGCCGGCGCGTCGCGCTGCGCGTATGCACGCGCGCGCTGCGAACGGTGCAGAAGAAGGGCGGACTCGACGCCTACCTCGTCGATACGGCCGACGCGAAGCTCGCGCCCGAGGGTCTGCGTCTCAAGCATCGGGTCAAGCGGGCGCTCGCCGGGCACATCAGCCGGCGCAGCGCGGACGCAGGGGCGTAGCCGGCGGCTGGAGGAGATCCGCGCGGCGTGCCGCCCGAGCGGCACCCCTTCGTCGCGCGTCCGCACCGCACGCTCGTGGCGCTGTCGCTGCCGGTGCTCGTCTCGCTGATCGCCGAGCCGCTGACGGGGCTCGTCGACACGGCCTTCGTCGCGCGGCTCGGCGCCTCCTCCCTGGCCGGCCTGGGCATCGGCGCCGCCCTGCTCTCCGGGACACTCTGGATCTTCAACTTTCTCGGCGTCGGCACACAGACCGAGGTGGCGCACGCGCTCGGCGCGGGCGACCGCCGCCGCGCGCGCGAGACCACGGGGCTGGCGCTGGCTCTGGGCGCCGGCATCGGCGCGGCGGTGTGCGCGCTGCTCTGGCCGGCGCTGGCGCTGCTGGCGGGTGCGCTGGGCGCCTCGGGCGACGTTTCGAGCGCCGCGATCGCCTATCTCGGCATCCGCCTGCTGGCGGGACCCCCGCTGCTCGTGATGCTCGCCGCGTTCGGCGCGCTGCGCGGTCTGCACGACATGCGCACGCCGCTGCGCATCGCGCTGGCGATCAATGCACTGAACATCGTCCTCGACGCACTGCTGATCTTCGGATGGGGACCGATCCCAGCGCTCGGCGTCGCGGGCGCAGCCTGGGCCACGACCGCGAGTCATTGGCTGGGCGGCATCTGGGCGACGCTGGCGGTGCGGCGCGAGCTCGGGCTTCCGGCGCGCGTGCGCTGGCGCGACGCCGGGACGCTGCTCGTCGTGGGTCGCGACCTCTTCCTGCGCACCGGCCTGCTGATCACCTTCCTGCTGGTGGCGACGCGGGCGGCGAATCGCCTCGGCCCGGAATCCGGCGCCGCGCACCAGGCGATCCGCCAGGTCTGGATCTTCACCGCGCTGGCGCTCGACGCGTACGCCGCCACCGCGCAGAGCCTGGTGGGTTACTTCCTGGGTGCCCGGTGTCACGCGCTGGCGCGCCGCGCCGCGGGCGTGGCCAGCCGCTGGGCCCTCGGCAGCGGAATCCTCGTCTGCGCGTGCATGCTGCTGCTCGAAGACGGCGCCGCGCGCGCGCTCGTTCCCGAGGACGCGCGCCCGATCTTCTCGCTGGCGTGGCGCATCGCAGCGCTGGCGCAGCCCCTCAACGCGATCTCCTTCGTGACGGACGGCATCCACTGGGGGGCGCGCGAGTACCGCTACCTGCGCAACGCCATGCTCGCGGCCACCGCGGCCGGATGCGCCGCGCTGTTCGGCGTGGAGGCCCTGGGGCACGCGAGCCTCGCGGGGATCTGGTGGATCACCGCCGGCTGGATCTCCATCCGTGCGTCGTTCGGCGTGCTGCGCATCTGGCCGGGCGTCGGAGCCGCCGCGCTCGGCGCGAGAGCGTTCGGTACCTCCGCGCCGCCCGCGGCGAGCTAATCTCGGAGCGGCTCGGGACTCCGCATTCCCGGCGAGAGGGTGCTGCGTTGAAGAAGCCGGCCGTGCGACCCGCAGAGAACGGCGTGGCCGCGCGCGATGCGCGGGTGCGCGCCGAACCCCACGCGCGCATCTCGCTGCTGCGCCACGCCGAGCCCGATTGGACACCGGACGGCGGTCCGACCGTGCCGGATCCGGGGCTCACGCCTTTCGGACGGGCGCAGGCTCTCGCGCTGGCCAAGCGGCTGGCTCGCGAATCGATCGACGCGATCTACGTGAGTCCGCTGCGCCGGGCGCAGGAGACGGCGGAGCCCATCGCCGAGGCGACGGGCATCCGCCCCGTCACGCTCGATGCGCTGGCCGAGATCGGCGTCGCCGTGGACGGCATGTCGCAGGACGACGTGGACCGCTACTTCGTCGAGGGGTCCGAGCGTCCACTGAGCGAGCACTGGGAGGGTTGGCCCGGCGCCGAGACGTTCCGCGCCTTCCACGCGCGCGTCACCGGCGCCGTGGAGACGATGCTGTCCCGTCATGCTGTAGTGTCGGTGCAGGAGCACGACTTCAGGGTGTGGCAGCTCGGCGACCAGCGTCCTGCCATCGCGGTCGTCGCGCACGGCGGAACCAACGCGGTGGCGCTCGCGCACCTGCTCGACGTGCGCCCCGTCCCCTGGGAGTGGCTGCGCTTCGAGAGCGAGCTCGCCGCCTTCTCGGTGCTGCAGGCGCGGCCCATCGGACCGGGTGGGCACGTGTGGTCGCTCCAGAACTTCAACGAGGTCGATCACCTGGGTGCGGCCGGCCTGCGTGAGGATCTGCTCTCGTGAGAATCGGACTCGTGGGATACCCGGGCAGCGGAAAGAGCGCGGTGTTCGGCGCGCTCACGGGCATCGCGGTGGACACCGGCTTCGGCAAGCAGCGCGAGAACGTGGGCGTGGTGAAGGTTCCGGACGCGCGGGTCGACGCCCTGGCGCGGCTCTACGCGCCGAAGAAGGTCACCTACGCCGAGATCACCTTCACGGATCTCGCCGCGGGCCACAGCGAGGGCATCGACCGCAAGACACTCAACGCCATGCGCAACGTCGACGCCCTGTGTCAGGTGCTGCGCGACTTCCCCGACGCGGCGGGCCAGCCGGGCGATCCGCTCGCCGAGCTGACGGGATTCGAGATGGAGACGCTGCTGGCCGATCTCGAGGTCGTCGAGGCGCGCGTGGCGCGGCTGCGCAAGGACCGCAGCAATCCGAACGAGCTCCACCTGCTCGAGCGCATCCAGGAAGCGCTCGAAGCCGAGCGGCCGGCGCGCGCGCTCGATCTCTCCGAGGAGGAGCGCAAGACGCTCTCGGGCTACAGCCTGCTCACACTCAAGCCCCTGCTGCTCGTGCTCAACGTGAAGGAGGAGGATGTGGCGAAGCCCGCGCCCGATGCGCTGCGCGACGCCGCGAGCGAGCGCGGCCTGGGTCTCGTGGTGCTCTCTGCGCTGGTCGAGATGGAGATCGCCCAGATGGAGGAGGCGGATCAGAGGGATTTCGCTGCGTCCCTCGGGCTCGCCGAGCCAGCCAGCCACCGCTTCATCCGGGCCGCCTTCGAGCTGATCGATCTGATCTCCATGCTCACGTCCGGCCCCGACGAATGCCGTGCCTGGCCGGTGCCGCGGGGCATCCACGCGCCGCGCGCAGCGGGCAAGATCCACTCCGACATCGAGCGCGGCTTCATCCGCGCGGAGGTGATCCACTGGGAGGATCTGGTTGCGCTCGGCAGCGAGGCCAAGTGCAGGGAAGCGGGCAAGCTGCGCGTGGAGGGCAAGAGCTACGTCGTCCAGGACGGCGACGTGGTGCACTTCCGCTTCAACGTCTGAGCGCGCGCCACCCGACCGAGTGGCGTCTGCGCTCAGCGCTCGAGATCGATCACCATCTCCGCGCCGCCGTCGCCGTGCACCATGTCGTGGGCGCGCACGCGCACGCGCACGACCTCCATTGGAATCCGGGTCCAGCCCACGCCGCGGGTGACGGGCTGCTCGTTGACGTGGGGATGGCGGAGCACGCGCGTCACGAGGACCTTGCCGTCCATGTCCAGCACTTCCCAGCGATTCGCGTAGTGGCTCCAGCCTTCGTCGTCGTGGCGCACCGTCACGGCGAAGCGGCACTGATCCTTCTTGCACTCCGCCTTGACGTCGACGACGTCTGCCTTGCCGGCCCGCGCGAGCTGCGGGGCCAGCGCGGCGAGCAGCAGCGCCGCTGCGCAGCCGAGCGCTCGCCGCAGGATGCGTGTGGACATGCGAAGCTCCCGATCTCGCGCCGCGCTCTCAGCGGTCGCGCAGCGCGTCGAGCACCTCTTGCTCTCGCGGGAAGCGCCCCGCCTCATGCTTCGAGAAGATCAGCCGGCCGTCGACCACCACGTCGAAGACGCCGTTGTCTCCCTTGACGAGCTGGGGCTCTACCCCGAACACCTCCCGAATCTTGGCCGCCAAACTGGCGGCCTGCGGAAGGTAGTTTCAACGCACGCAATAGGTGATGGATACCTTCATGACTCGCCTCTGGCTGGTGCATAGCGGGCGTACGCACGCCGCGCACCCGCTGCACGAACCGTGCGCGCGAGCATACCACGAGCGCCGACTCATCCGAAATCGCCGGCGCGCCGCAGGTAGCGCCCCACCACGCGCACCACGCCGCGCTCGAGCGCCTGCTCCGGGTGCAGGAAGCGCGCCCACACCACCTCGCGTCCGTCGATGCGCAGGTCGGGCTCTTCTTCGCAGTGCAGTTCGAAGACGTGGGCGTGGTCTTCCGCATATCGAGACGGGTCGACGATCACACCGACGTAGCGCAGCGCGCCGGGCGACGCGTCGATGCCCACCTCCTCGATGAGCTCGCGCACCGCCGCGTCGACGGGCCGCTCGCCGCGCTTCAGACCGCCTGCGGGAAACGAGAAGGCGCGGCGGTACGAGTTGCGGATCACCAGGACGCGCTCGCCGTGCCACACCGCCACGTACGCGCCGCGGATTCGCGGACGCAGCACGAACCACACGGCGAGCTGCAGCCGGTAGCCAACGCGCAGCACGATGCGCCAGGCCCCATCGAACACGCGCGCCCTGCCGACGTGTCCGCGGGCGTCTGCTGCGTCTCGGACCATGGCGCCGCTCCCTGCCGCGGGCTCGAGCCTCGCGCCGGCACAGCTTGCCACAGCGCGGCGTCGCGCCCGACGCGCGATCGCCACCGACGGCAGCGGGGAAGGAATAGGCCGCCCTCGTTTCGACCACGGAAGCCCCCGCTCGTGATCGAGGCCCACACTTACGAGGGCGGCCTAGTACCCTTCTTGGCGATCTGCCGATCGGCTCGGAACGACAGCCCGCGCACTGCTTGGAAAAGCCCGCCGGAAGCGCGGCGGAACCGAATCCCCTCTCACCCCCCGGATGCGACTGCTCTGCTTCCGCGTTGGGCGGCGTCGAGTGTTTCATTGGCGGGGCGAGACGGATGTGACGCGCGTCACGCTCCGCGCAAAAGGCCACGCACGCCTGCCCCCGAGGGGAAATCCTTTATCTGCCCCCAGAGGCGGCGCCGCGCCTCGAAGCATCTCTCCGCTCGCTGGGCGACGAAACGCTCTCGACAACGCCGGGATCCGCCGTGGGTGCGCGGCTGCTGGGGATCGGGGAACTCCTCCTCGATGCCCATGATCCTGCGGGCGTAGTCGGCCTCCTCCTGCAGCGGTGTCTCGGCGCGCACGACCATCCGGGCGCCATCGGATAAGCCCCCGCCGTGCATGCAGCCCGGCACCCCCGCGCCGATCGTCAGCCCCTCCGCGAGGCGAGCCGCCCGGAAGCGCGCCTCCGCGGATGGACGGCCTCCACGACGGTCAAGCCCTCGATGTCTCTCGGGACGACACACGCCACCGCGCAGTCCCGGTCCTCCTCACCGTAGACGCCGCCGCGCAGCAGGAAGATCTCCTGCGCCGCGCAACACGATGCCGTCGTCCCGGACCTCCGTGACCCGGAGCAGCGTGTCCGGATCCGGCTGCTGCGACGGCTTCAGGCTGCGATCGCCCTCGGCGTCGGTCAGTGCGCCGGCGACGGTGAGTCCTCGACGCTCGGCCGAGAGGATCCACCGCTCGAGTCTGCGCTGGTCGTCGGTGCCGAGCGCGCGGTCCATGTCGTGCGTGACCGCCCACATCACGTTCTGGGCGTTCCAGCCGACGCAGATCGCGCCGGTGCAGGTGCCGCAGCGCCGGAAGTTCTGGCGCTTCACCCGCATGTTGCCGATCAGATCCTCGGCGCTGCGCATCAGGGAGTTCCAGCGCGCGATCGTCTCGCCGCTGAGTGTCGACGTGGTGGTGTAGAGATCGGCCAGCTCGGAATCGTCGGCAGCATCGCACGCGAGGGCGTGGCTCTCGACCGTCCGGCGGGTCGCCGGTTGGGTCGTGACGTCGTCGATCCGCTCACCGAACTTGTACACGTTCGGCTCGAGCTCGCGGAGCGCTGACAGGTACTCGCCTCGTTTCGGGATCGCCACGGTCTCCTGCTCCTGCCCCATCCGACGGCGGGTTGGCGCGCACGGGGTCCATCGCCTCTGGCCGGATCTGGCCCCGGCGGGACCGCTCGGGCCGGCGTCGCTCCCGCAGCGGGAGCCGCTCTCGGCGCGGGGCCGCGCACCCCGACGGCGGCCCCAACGAAACGGCACCGCGACCATAACTAGCCGTGGTGCCTTGGGAAAACCTGGCGCGCCCAGCACGACTCGAACGTGCGACCTTCAGGTCCGCAACCTGACGCTCTATCCAACTGAGCTATGGGCGCCCGGATGGCGAGCGCGGAACGTAGCGAACTCGCCCAGCGAAAGCCGTGGCGGCGGAGGCAGTCTGGCGCGAACCCGTCTCGATGGCCCGGCTCCCTGTCGAGCGGCGAAGATACGGGGAATGCGGCTCCCGTGAGCTGCGCCCTCGAACTTGGCAACACACGAGTATCACCGGGCCGCGAAGCTCCATATAGTCTGGGCGTGACGATCCAGGATCTCGGCAGCATCGGCGAGCTCGTGGCCGCCGTCGCAACGATCGTGACGCTCGGCTACCTGGCGGTGCAGATCCGACAGAGCGCCCAGCTCGTGAGCTCGTCCGCGCCTGCCGCTCCGGGGGGCTGCGCCGCCGCGCTCAAGACCCTCGAGATCCTCGAGAGCGACCGCGTGGTGGAGCACGCCGCGATGTTCGGCGAGATCGCCGCACCCATCCTGAAGAGCCTCGAGAAGTACCCGATCGTGCGCCAGGCGCGCTCGCTTGGCCTGCTCATGGGCGTCTCCTTTCCGCCACCTGGAGGGCGGAATGGACCACTGGATGTCGCGCGGGGTGCGTAGCTCATGCTCCGCAACGCTGCGCATCCCATTTGCGAGGGCGAGAAGTTCACCGTGCGTGTGTATCCGGCGCTCACCGTGGAAGCGAACATGCTGCGCGAGGCGCTCGAGATCATAGAGGCCGGGATCGTGCACGTCTCCGAGCACGGACACGCCGAGGGCGAGGACCCGACCTGCCCGACGGGCGACCACGGCGCCTGAGATGGCCGTCGATCCCCGCTACGAGATCCTGTTCGAGCCCGTGAAGATCGGGCCGGTCACCGCGCCGAACCGCTTCTACCAGGTGCCCCACTGCACCGGCATGGGATACAACCGGCCGAACAGCGTGGCGGCCATGCGCGAGACCAAGGCCGAGGGCGGCTGGGGTGTGGTCTGCACCGAGTACTGCTCGATCCACCCGAGCTCCGACGACGCGCCGCTGGCCTCGCACTCGCTGTGGGACGACAAGGACATTCGCTCCCACGCGAAGATCGTCGAGAGCGTGCACCGCCACGGCGCGCTCGCCGGTGTGGAGCTGTGGCACGGAGGCGCATCGGCCACCAATCTCTACAGCCGCGAGGACTCGTTGGGACCGATCTCGCTCCCCTCCTGGCATCCGCATCCCGTCCAGTGCCGCGCCATGGGCAAGCGCGACATCGAGAAGTTCCGCCGCTGGCACGTCGACGCGGCAAGGCGCGCGAAGTCGGCCGGCTTCGACATCGTCTACCTCTACGCGACCCACGGCTTCCTGATCGGCCAGTTTCTGCACCCTGCGAATCAGCGCAGCGACGAGTACGGCGGCTCGCTCGAGAACCGCGTGCGCCTCCTCCGGGAGATGATCGCGGACACGAAGGAGGCCGTGGGCGAAAGCTGCGCCGTCGCCGTGCGCTTCTCCGCCGACAACGGCTCCTTCGACGAAGGCTCGGACAACGCGGAGAACCGCGCCGCCCTCGAGATGCTGGCCGAGATGCCGGACCTCTGGGACATCAACGCCCGCAACTACGAGATCGAGATCGGCAGCTCCCGCTTCGTGAAGGAGGGGGCGCTCGAGGCGTACGTGCGCTGGGTCAAGCAGGTGACCACGAAGCCGGTCGTCAGCACGGGACGCTTCACGACGCCGGACACCATGGTCCGCCAGGTCCGCGAGGGCGTGCTCGACTTCGTCGGTGCGGCGCGCCCCTCGATCGCCGACCCCTTCCTGCCCCGCAAGATTCGGGAGGGGCGCATCGAGGACATCCGCGAGTGCATCGGCTGCAACCTCTGCTCCGCCGCAGACCGCATCGGCGTGCCGATCCGCTGCACCCAGAACCCGGCCATGGGTGAGGAGTGGCGGCGTGGCTGGCACCCGGAGCGGATCGAGCCGAAGGCGTCGGACCGCAGGGTCCTCGTGATCGGAGGCGGCCCGGCGGGGCTCGAGGCGGCGCGCGCCCTCGGGCAGCGCGGCTACGCGGTGGCGCTCGCCGAGGCCCGCACCGAGCTCGGGGGACGCGTCACGCGCGAAGCCCGGCTCCCGACGCTCGCCGAGTGGGGGCGGGTGCGCGACTGGCGCCTCGCGCAGCTGAACAAGCTGCCGAACGTCGAGATCTTCCTCGACAGCCGCCTCGACGCCGCGCAGATCCGCGAGTTCGACGCCGACCGCGTGGTGCTGGCGACTGGTGCCACCTGGCGCCGCAGCGGTATCGGGCGCTCGAGCCGGGCCCCGGTGCCCGGCCACGAGGCCGAGCACGTCCTGTCTGCGGAGGACATCCTCGACGGCGCGCGGCCCGGCGGGCGCGTCGTCGTCTACGACGACGACAACTACTACATGGGGGTCGTGGTGGCGAGCGCGCTGGCGGCCGGAGGCGCCGAGGTCACGCTGGTGACTCCGACCGGCCGCGTCGCGGAGTGGTCCTACTACACCGACGAGCTGATCCCGAATCACGTGCGGCTCAAGCGCGAAGGCGTGCGCTGCGAGACGTTGACCATGCTCTCGGCGGTGGGCCAGAAATGCGTCGAACTCTCGTGCATCTACACGGGCGACACACGCGAGCTGATGGCGGACCACGTCGTGATGGTGACGAGCCGCGAGCCCAACGACGCCCTCTACCGCGAACTGTCGGACGAGCTCGACATCGAGCGCGTCGGCGACTGCAGCGCGCCCGGCATCATCGCCTCGGCCGTACTGGCGGGCCACCGCTACGCGCGCGAGATGGACGCCCCGGCGGCGGATGTGCCCTTTCGCCGCGACGATTCGGTGATCGTAATTTGAACGCCTGAAGGAGGTTCGCCATGCCGAAGAGCAGTGATGTCATCGTCATCGGAGCCGGAGTCATCGGCTGCTCGATCGCCTATCACCTGGGCCGCCGGGGGATCTCGGCACGTGTCGTCGATCGCGAGTCCATCGCCACGCGTGCATCGGGCAAGGCCTGGGCGGTATTCACCTACGCGCCCCTCTGGGTCGCGGGCGAACACTGCATCACAACACCGGATGAGGCCGCCGAAGGCGCACCCGTCGACGTAGCGAAGACCGTTCCGGGCGTGAGCGTGGCAGACTGGCTCTTCCTTCATTCCGCCTCCTACGATCGGATGGCCGAGTTCGCGATCGAGCTGGCGGAGCGCGGGGGCGTCGACATCGAGTACTGCGAGATGCCCACCACCCGTCTGATGACCGGGAAGGAACTCGAGGACGGGGGCGGGCCGCAGGCGGTGCTGGAGCCCGTGCGAGCGGCGGGCGGCGTCGAAGCCGACTGGATCGACGGCGATGCGCTGCGTGAGGTCTTCCCGTCGCTGAACCGCGTCTACGCGGGGGGCGTCACTTACCCGGACGGCCAGGTGGAGCCCTACCGGTTCAGCCTCTCCATGGCCCAGGCCGCGGAGAAGCTGGGCGCCGAGTTCGTGCAGGGAGAGGTGGTTGAATTTGCGACGCAGGGCGACCGGATCACCGGGGTCCAGCTGGCCTCGGGGGCGGAACTTCAGGCCGACGCGGTCGTGCTCGCCACCGGTCCGTGGATCGGCAAGCTGAGCGCGACGCTCGGCTGCCCGATCGCTTGTCGGCCCGTCTTCAGCGAGTGCCTGCGCGTAACGATGTCGGGCAACCTCCCACTGCACGGGTTGGGCGCCGGCGACATCTGGATCGTCCCCAAGAAGAACGGCGAAGTGATCTTGGCCACCTACGGGGTGAGGGACTTCGTCGATCGCCCCGACTTCGACGCGAGTCTCTCGGAGGAGACCAAGTTGGCGGCGCTTGAAGGGGCGGCTGGGGTCCTGCCGGTGCTCGAGGATGCCGCGATCGTAGAGCACCGGGGCGATCTGCTCGCGATGGCGCTCACCCCGCCTTACCAGAAACCCGTGATGGGCCGCTTCCCTCAGTGGCGCAACGCCTACGTGGCGGCGCGCTTCGGCGGTGACGGCGTCTGCATGAGTCCGGCGACCGGGGAGCTGATGGCCGAACTGATCGACACCGCGCAGGTGCCGCTGCGCGCCCGGCACCTCTTCGAGTGCCTCGCGCCGTCGGGCGCGCGCAGGGGGCCGTGAACGATCTCCGGCGACCGACGCTCTTGCGCCTGGAAGCCTCGCTGCCGATCCGCGGCTACTTCGATTCCGCACACGACCAGCGCGAGCTGGAGGCGATCTGGGACCGGTCCTCGAGCGGGTCGAACAGGCGATCGCCACGTTGGCGCTCGAGCTCGCGACGCACGTGGGGACGGTTGCACTCGGAGACAAGAGCGAGCGACTGCACCAAGTGGCAATCATGGGACGCTCAGTCTTCTCCGGGTGCCCGCCGCGGGCTTCCCGTCGGGGCTTGACATAACGCCCATACTCGATCGTCGCCCGAAAACGCAGCTCGAGTTTCCTATGGCCCGTCACCGGCCAGTTGTTCCAGCATTTCCTGGTGACGTGAACGGCTGATGCGATAGCGACTGATGGACAGGATCACCCCCATCCAGATCAGGAATACCACCGGCCCGTAGATCAACCCGAGCTTGGTGATGATGTCTGGCGGCACGTCGCCGACAGCGGTCTCGGTGGGAAACGCGATCAGCGACAGCAGGATACCGGCAATCAGCGTACCCAGGGCGTCGGCGCACTTGGTAGCGAAAGTAATGGTCGAGGAGATCACTCCCTCGTTGCGACGCCCAGTCTCCAGTTCCGTTCGCTCGGTCAGGTCCGCGATCATAGAGCGCCAGCAGATGTCGAACACCAGGAACAGAATGCTCTCGAAAAAACCGGCCACCAGCATGATCGAGAACAGGGCTTCACTTCCGTTCTCGGGGAAGAAGCCGAGCAGGCGCAGGCTGATGGGAACCACGTTGACGGCCATGGCGCCCAGCAGGCCGGTGATGGCCACGGCCTTCTTCTCGCGCCCGACCGCCCAGCGCGCCATGGCCGGCGGCAGGATCAGGGCCGACAGCGCCATGGGGATGACGATGATGGAAACCTGCTCGCTGGTGAACTCCCAGAAATAACTGTAGATGTACACCCACAGCGCCACGTAAGTGCCGAGTCCCGCGTAGTACAGCACACCACCCACGACAACGAAGCGCGCGGATGCGCTTCTGAACACATCGGCCACCTGGCGGAAGAACTGGCCCGGGCTGAGCGGCTCGTTGACCCGGTATTGCCTGAGCCTGGGTATGAACCGCTGCAGCCCGATGCTGAACACCAGGACGGATGCCACGATGACGACAGTGCCAAACAGGCCCGCATTCTGGTAACCGTCGGGGTTCATGACGCCATCGGAAATCTCCTCGGTGGGCACCAGCCAGACGGCGTACATCAGCACCGACATGCCGTTCATGAACACCGACCAGATCACGTGGAAACCGGTCAGCAGGCGAGTTCGTTCATCGTAATCCGCGGTGAGTTCGGCCACGATGGCGTAGGCCGGCACCAGGAACATGGTGAGCGCGGTGCGCATCAAGACATTGCAAACCACCAGCCAGGCGAACAGCAGCGTGTTGCCCGCGACGAAGTCGGGCGGGTGCCAGAGAAAATAGAACGTCGCGCCCAATGGCAGAATCGAGGCGTACAGCCAGGGATGGCGCCGACCCCACCTCGAGCGGGTGCCGTCGGACAGGTAGCCGACAAGCGGGTCGGTGATGGCATCGAACACCAGGCCGATACCCACCGCCAGGCCGGCCAGGCCCGCGTCCAGCCCCAGCACCTGACTGTAGTAGATCAGGACGAAGTAATGGGCGTTGTACACTACGCCGTACCCGGCGCCGCCGCCGCTGTAAGCCCAGCACGTGCCTTTGGTTATTCCGGGTGTATCCCGTGCCACTCGTTCTCCTGCTGGCTGACGGATTTCCCTTGGCCCATCAAGACGCCAGCTTCCCGAAGCTC
>Ga0224512_10001237_pt1 | contig 25105 bp, 22 predicted proteins | sample SF_May12_sed_USG_4_FD_169103 | JGI IMG/M metagenome (GOLD analysis project Ga0224512, IMG submission 169103) | Sediment microbial communities from San Francisco Bay, California, United States - SF_May12_sed_USGS_13 | ecosystem: Environmental > Aquatic > Marine > Sediment | place: USA... | reverse complement strand
TGAGGATTATCAGCGTCGTTGCAAGACGCATGCGTACGAGCTCATAGAGTAAATCGATCTCCGTGGCCTCGAGCCTCGTGATCGCGGCGTAGCCGCCGACAAATGCGCTGATCAATGCCACAGGATTTGCTGCATCGGCGTGCAGGTATGCGGCGGCGATCGCGACATCGATGATCAGCGGTGCACGTATCATGTCGCCAAAGTCGATCACGCCGGCAATCGCCACGGGATCTCCCTCCGTCACAAGCACGTTCTCGGGGTTCAGATCGTTGTGAATCACCTGGCTGCGCAGTTTGGGCAATATCGGCGCTGCATTCTTTTCGAAGTCATCCAGGCACGTTTGCAGCAATGCGCGAAGTTGATCATTGCCGACATGGCTCATCAATACCCGCAGGTCACTTGCCCTTTGCATGTCCCAGAGCAGCGATTGATGGTCACCAGGATGTTCGAAATCTCTCAACGCAGTATCGATTTCAGCAAGACAGGAGCCGAGCTCGGCCACGATCCGACGGCCAGCCTCGCCTGGTGCAAAGGGGCGCCCCGCCACGTAACTGACAACGCGTACAACGTTTGAACACTCCTTCCCCTGTATGCGGGTTGCGAGCGCAGAGTCCAGCGTGGGCACAATCTGAGGAATGGCAACCGGGCAATTGTTCTTCTGCATGTGCAGCAAGGCCTGAATTTGAAACTCGGTCGTAATTCCTGCCTCCGCCGCGTTGGCAATCTTCACGACGTAACGCTGTTTATCTCGTGTGGTGAGTCGAAAATTCTGGTCTCGCTCGCTGACCAGGAGTTCCAGGTGCCCGTGCAACCCGTACTGCTCGCTGACGACCCGCTCGACATCGGCCACGTCATATTGTGGTGGTTGCGCCGCAATGGCCTCCAGTGGATCACTCTGCTGCAAGGAATTTCTCTCAAAAATGCCGAATAGTTCCGGCGTCATTTCAACATAATCAGTCATAGTGCATGCGTTATGCACCGTCTGGAACGCACCATACGCTCGCTGTCGCCGTCCACCGGCGCGCTGTTTCGCAAAAGCGCGTACGGACAAAGTGGCGTCGAGAATTTCCTGCGCGATATTCTCGCACTGGCCAATGCATCGGTCCGCGGCACCCGCTACATTATTACAGGCGTGGAGTGCGATTCTAAAGGCAGGAAACGGATGTCCGCAGTCAGTCGCAAGGATTTTTCCGGAAAACCCGCCTACGAATCGCTGGCCAACAACCACATTGAGCCACCGATCCGAATCCGGTACGAGGCTGTTACGGTTGAAGGCAAGCGCGTTGGCGTATTTGAAATTGGTGACTGCCAGGACCGCCCGTACATGATGCGCATCGATCATTCCGAGACACTTCGCCGCGGCGACGCCTACGTCCGCATTAACGACTCGACCGTAAAAATGGGCCGGCGACAGTTGCAGGCGCTGTTCGAGAAGAAGTTTCAGGAGTCGGTATCAGCGGCACGAATCGAAATCGGCTTCCCTGGCGAGATCATCCACAAGGACCTGAACCTGGTGACCTGCCCTCTCGACAAGTTGCCGTCGACGATCGCGAGTGCCAAGTTGCAGGAACTCATTGACGCGAAGAACCGAGTGCATGCATCTTTTGTCAGTACGATCGTTGCACGCCTCACGCATGCCCGGCTGTTCGGTTCGGACAGCCCTTACGAAGAGCGCTCTATCGACGAAATCATGGCGGAGATGCAACAGGTCAAGCGGCAATACCGTGACGAAGACGAGCAGTTCTTGTTTCAAGAACATGCGATTGACCTGCAGCTCGTCGTTTTCAACCAGGGCGAAGAGGAGATTCACGACGCATCATTATCGCTCGCCATGCCGGTTCACGAGGCCTTCCATGTTGCAGAGCGATTACCGAAGATCTTGCGTGACGACCGATATATCGAGCGAACACCCGGCGAACAGTCTACGTATCCGGCCGTAAGTCGGCGTGATGACTCTATCCATGTAGCGGTGCAACTCGGCGATATCGGTCCGGGGGAGCCCGTGTCGGTCTTCAAGACACCCATCAGGATTTGCGCCGGCACCGATCTTGAAGGACGAAAGATCGGTATCAGGTACTCACTGTTTGCAAAGAATCTTCGTAGCATCGCAAAAGGCAAACTGCGCCTGCTGTTTTAGCCCGTCCAGTGCTCCAGGCAGAGACCCCTCGGCCCGTGCATGATCGAGGCATTCCAGAAGCTTGTCGAAGTATCCTGACACATTGACAACGCCGCAGGATTTTCGGACTACCTGCCATTTCCGCCACGACCGGAACCGCGGTAAACGCAGCTCCTCTGCGCGACTCGATGGCGACTCAGGCCGTCGCTTTGAGATTCTTGGCGCCTTCGATGATCGCCGCAATCTCGGGCCGCGCTTCTCGCAATTCCTCGGTGGTCAACGCGTCGAGTTCGTGAGGAAATACAAGCCACTCTTCTGTCTCACGTATGAAGTAGTCCGGCTCGATATCGGTTTCATTGCGACCTGGCTTGTACCACGGCACGGCAACGCGCATGTCTTCCGGAGTGTTGCCGCGCGCTCGTTTCGAAAGTTCCTCTATCACGGCCTTGATCGTGTTCCCGGTATCGAATACGTCATCAACGATCAGAACCCGGTCGTCGTGACAGATCTTTTTGACGATGTAATTCAATCCGTGCACGGCGACCGCGCCACGTTCGTCAACACCAACATAGGACGACGTTCGGATCGCTATGTGATCCGACTCGACGCCGCAGTAGTGCATGATCTCCTGCAGGGCCATCCCGACCGGCGTCCCGCCGCGCCAGATGGCGATGATCATCGTGGGTTCGAAGCCGCTCTCGAGAATCCTGAGCCCGAGTCGAAACGAATCCTCGAGTAGGTCCTGGGCCGAAAGTACGATCTTGTCCATTATTATTCTCTTGCGCCCTTTTTCTCTTGTGTTGGGCGTTGCGGCTGTCGTTATAATGCCCTGACCGGATTCTACCGTACAGCGGGCGCAGAAGAACCAATGAAGAAACATTTCGTCGCCGCAGACGACCTGCTCAGAGATTCTTTTCAGCTCGCAGCCAATATCTCAGCAGCGGGCTTTCATCCCGACTTCCTCGTTGGCCTCTGGCGCGGCGGCAGCGCCGTCGGCATCGCCGTGCAGGAAGGCCTGGATTTTCTCGGTATGAAGACCGACCACATCGCGATTCGCACGTCCTATCGCGGCGCGCCCAGTTATAGTGAAATGGTCAGTAAAGCCGAGGCTATCCGCGTACATGGCCTGCAATACTTGCTCGAAAACCTCTGTTCGCATCACTCCCTGCTGATCGTCGACGATGTCTACAGCACCGGCTCGAGCGTCGCGGCGGTCATTGATCAGCTGGCGAAGAAGACACGGCGTAACTTGCCACAGGATATCCGCATTGCGACAGTCTGGTATCGTCCGGGCCCAGATACGCTGCGCGTTCCCGATTACTACGTCCACGAAACAAGCGACTGGCTTGTTCTACCCTACGAACTCACCGGATTGTCAGTCGATGAGTTGCGCGAAAACCGCCCCGAACTCGGCGCGATCATCGATCGGCTGGAACCGCTACTTCACCCCAACGCCTAGATCGTCCCGTGGCGCCATTTGTGCACCATATCGCGGTTCCCCCCGCCTGAATGGCTTAGTGTTATCGGCTGGCCACGGGGACCACCTCGATGAATCTGGACATGAAAATCCACCCGGCAGTCGTCGGGCTCGTTATCTCACTGAGCGTCATCGCAACCGGAATCAAGTTCTGGGCCGACGGTGAAGCGCTCGAATACGGCGGCCCATCGCAACTTCTCAACGACTCACGTGGACAGGTCTACGTCCAGATTCAGAATCAGCTGCTCGAGCACGGCGCCGATGGTGAGTTCCTGCGCCGTCACGATCTTGGCCAACTCGGCGTTGATACGACTATCGGGGCTATCGCGTTCTTCTCGAATGGCGACATCCTGCTGCGGCGGGGCAAGGACACGCGCAGCTTCGGCAACAAGATTGCCGCCTATCAGCGCCATGAGAACAAGAGCAACCTGGTGCCGGACTCGAGCGGTGCCGGGCTCGCTCGCTGCAACCTCGAAACGCGAGAATGTCGTGAATTTGCGGTGCCGCCTGTCGATTTCAAATCGACGATCGGTATCTTCGTCGATTGGCAAGACGACGATGTATTCGTCAGCGACACGTCGCGCCACACACTGCGCAAGTACTCGGTCGATGGCGAAGCGCTGGCCGAACCGGTTCGCGGCTTTAAATTCCCCAATCAGTTGCTGATCGCGGGCGGGCAATTGCTCGTTGCGGACACCAACCATCACAAGATTCATTTCGTTGACCCGGCCTCGAATTCGTTCGGCCGGACGCTTCGCACAGTCGACGTCGTTCCTCCAGAGGCCGAGCATGGCAATCATCGATGGCCCAGCCACTTCGCACGTATCGGTGACGAATGGTGGATCAATAACATGAATAGCGGGATGCGTAACGGTGGTATCTACGTGTTCGATTCCGACTGGCTGTATTTGCGGCGCATTCCCCTGCCGGCGAACGCCGATCCAATCTCGATACTGCCGTTCGCCGGCGGCGCTCTGATCAGCGACTGGGACAACGATCGCATATACCGCGTGACGGCGTCGGGCGCTGTTCTGGATGACTTTGAGTCACCGGGTCTCGAGGCAGTGCTCGCGGAATCGCGCACAGCCCGGACCAGGTATCGCGCACTGTCGTGGATGGGATTCGTGCTGTTGGCTGCGGTGTTCATCGCGCTCATCACCAAAGCCATATTGAGTCCGGCAAGCGAACCACAGGTTGACGAACAGAATCCTGAGCAGGCCCTCGATCTGAGGAGTGACGAGCTGATCTGGTTTGAACCCGACCCCGGGATCGTGCGCAAGGTCCACCTCAACAACAGGCTGGCGGGTGGAGCGCTCGTCGGACTGGTCGCAATTCTGACCTACATCGCAACAGCCTATGGCGACCCGGTTGTCACGGGCAGGATCCTGCCGCTTGCCAGCGCTCTCGTCCTCATCTACGCACTGATCTACTGGATGGCCAGAGCCAGCGTCGGCACGGCAATCGGATTTCAAAATGACGACATTATTCTGCGCAACCACAAAGGTATTGAGAGCCGCCACCCGATAAAGAAAGTCATTTACGACAAATCGATTATCGCGACACCGGATATGGCGGTGGTCCTGGGCCAGCATCCCATGCCTCTCTATGAACCGAAGATCGTCACGCAGCAGCTCTTGCCACGCCTCGCGAGCGCCCGGCCGGTCTCGAGAACCACGATGCAGCGAATGTTGATCCGCCTCAGGCATCCGCAGGGCGTAATGCTGGTGGTGTTGCTGGCCGGCCTCGTCATCGGCGGAATCTGGTACCTGCTGCGCTGAGGCGCGATCCGCGCGAGTCAGTTGGTCGCGCGCTGACCCTGCAGATAGGTTGCGGCGATATTGCGGTCGTCACCGAGGAATATCAGCGCAAACAGAAGCTCGTCGATGGATGCCGCTGACCGCGCACGCCTGGCCGTGATCGTCGAGCCGCCGGCATCAAGCACGGCGAAGTCCGCTTCCTTACCCGGCGCGAGATTGCCGATGCAGCCGTCGAGTCCCAGCGCCTCCGCGGCACCGAGCGTCGCGAGATACAGCGCACGACTTGCCGGTAGCGACTGACCTCGCAAGTGCAATACCTTGTAGGCTTCGCTCATTGTCTGCAACAACGACAGGCTTGTGCCACCGCCGACGTCGGTCGCGAGTCCGACGCGAACCCCGGCCTCCGACATCGACTGCAAATCGAATAGACCGCTGCCGAGGAAGAGGTTCGATGTCGGACAGAATGCCGCCGCACCGCCTTTTTTGGCCATCATCTCGCGATCGTCCGCATCGAGGTACAGGCAGTGCGCAAACATCGATCGGTCACGCAGTAAGCCGAAGTGATCGTAGACGTCGAGATAGCTGCGGCTCCACGCAAACTGTCCGGCGATCTGATTCACTTCCTCCTTGTTCTCCGCGAGGTGCGTGTGCACCCAGGTGTCGGGGTATTCGCGGGCCAGGCGGCCGGCCGCGGCAAGCTGTTCTTCGCTCGAGGTCAATGCGAAGCGCGGTGTGATCGCGTAACCGAGCCGGCCTTTGCCATGCCAGCGTTCGATAAGAGACTTGCTGTCGGCGTAGCCGCTCTCGGCATCGTCGCTGAGTGTCTCGGGACACATTCTGTCCATCAGCACCTTTCCGGCGATGAGGCGCATATTGCGTTCGGCTGCAGCCTCAAAAATCGCATCGACCGATTGCGGAAAGACCGTCGCGAACACCAGTGCAGTCGTCGTGCCATTACGCAGCAACTCATCGAGAAAGACACCTGCGACTTCGCGTGCGTGGTCTGCATTTTCGAATTTTGCTTCCGCCGGGTACGCATAGCGATTGAGCCAATCGAGCAGTTGCTCCCCAGCCGACGCGATGATATCGAGCTGCGCGTAATGCACGTGGCAATCGATCAGGCCCGGAACTATCAGCTTGCCGCTCCAATCCTCGACCTGGGTGTCCTGTGCCAGCCCGGTCAACAACTCGCTGGCCGCGCCGATTTTCGCGACCACGCCGTTTTCGACGATCAACAGGCCGTCCTCGAGATACTCGACCGCCGCGTTGTCGGCATGCGGGCCCGGATCGCGCAGGCAATGAAAAATCGATGCTCGAAACGCCTGTTGCATCATAAGTTCTCTGGCAGCATGACCGTGGTATCGAGGCTGTGCTGATCGCAATTCGGCATATCGGCGGCACGATCGATGATCAGGAATTCCTGGCCGGCATCAAATGCGATCAGTGGCATGTGCCAGGTACCGCGGTGGTAGTTGATGCCCTGACGTCCATTCGTGACAAACGCACGCAGGTCGGCGGCCTCGACACTTTCTTCGGCCGGCGCAACGACAATCACCATCAGGCATGGCGTCAGCGGCACAAACGCCTGGCTGCCGAGCGGGTGCCGTTCGACCATATCGAATCGATACGGCAGCCGTGTCGCAATGCGGCAGCGCGCAATACTGACAGCAACTCTGCCGTCGTCTTTCATATCGATCGAACACAAGTCGTCGAATCGTTCAAACCGCGCCGCATTCATCGCTGCTGTCCGATCGACAACCGATTCAATTACGTCGCCGTACGCTGCGAAGCGTTCGCGGGTCAAAGGTTTCGGCTGCAGAACAATCGTCATGCCGGGTCTTTATTTCTCGATCCGTCCGTGCAGGCGCACGCGACTGATTCCACCGTCCGGATAAATGCACAACCGCACGTGACTGACCGCCCCGGGCGACCTCAACTCGTCCTCGAAAAAGTGTTGCCGGTCCATCTCGAGCTTGCTCTCCGGCAGTAACACCTGCCAAACATCGCTGTCATTCCTGACTTCGTCCGCGTCATCAAACAACGCGGCTTCAAGAGATGCCCGGTCGGGATAATTGCCCTTGAAGTGTGCCGTGTCGATCTCGACTTTCTCGATCACACCCGGGTGGCCCAACGCGAGGATGACCCAGTCGTTGCCAGGGCCGCGACGGCGTGCGGTTTCCCAGCCGTCACCCATGTTGACGCCGCGACCCGCGATATTGAGATTGTGCATGCTGCCGTAGTGTTCGTCACTGCACGCTATTGCGCGTCCGCCGTTTGCGAGTGCCAGCAGATCGATCAAACCGTCAACTGCGGTGAAATCAGGACGAACCTCGCCAAAAACGCGTAATCGCGCAATGCCACCGTCGGGATAAATATTGAGTCGCAGATGCGTCCAGACCGAGCTGTCATCGATTTCTGCGTAGTGGTGCGCATCTCCCTGCAGATCCGTTTTTTCCAGTATTTCCGTCCAATTGCCTGCGGGAATATCGTCCTCGCTCACGCACGCATCTATCGACGCCTGCGGCGGGTAGTTACCCGTGAAGAAACTCGTGTCGATATCAACGCCATGAATGACACCGGGCACTCCGAGTCGAATGATGCAATGATCGTGACCCGGAGAGCGCTTCCGGCGACTTTCCCAGCCATCCATCCATTTGCCGTGAGCGTCATATTTGTCGTCGATAAATACCGGTTTGTGCGCATCGATGAGCCGTTCCCTGGCGCCGAAGAATTCATCGCTTGCATGCGTCACTCTCGACCCCAGCCTCGGCTGCTCGAGTTGAATCCACTCGTGAAACGGGTTTGACGACGCAGCCATTAATGCTCAGCCATCGCGTGCAGGCGCAGCCTGGCAATCTTGTGGATTTCGGCCAGAGCCGTTTCAAACTCTGTTTCCCTGTCGTTGGCAAGCCGATGCTCGAATGCCGCGAGTATTTCCGCGCGGCCGCTCCCCCGAACCGCCATGACGAACGGAAAACCGAATTTCTCATGATAGTCACGGTTCAGTGTCTGAAATTCGGCGAACTCCTCGGGCGTACACTGATCGAGGCCGGCGCTCTCCTGCTCACTGCTCGATTCTTTCGTCAACTCACCAGCGATCTGCGCCTTGCCTGCAAGGTCCGGATGCGCCCGAATCAGTGCGAGCTGACGCTGCGCCGACGCGTTATCGACGCAATCCGCCATGATTGCCGCAATCTTCTCCGGGTCATCGAGTTCCGCCGCGATCGGCGCAGCTTCCTCGGCCACCCATCGAGAATGTTCATAGATACCGCCGTAGCGCGCAATAAATTCTGCTGCAGATACTGCCATCACTGATCCGCCGGGAAATGCTTGCGCCAATGATTGGCGATATCGATGCGCCGCGCCACCCAGACATCGTCGTATTCGGCGACGTGATCCAGAAACCGCGCGACTGCGGCCGTGCGTCCCGGCCGTCCGGCAAGCCGGCAATGCAGCCCGACCGACATCATCCTCGAACCTTCGGCATAGAGTACATCGAAGGTGTCTTTCAGGTAATCGAAGAATTGTTGTCCGGAATTGAATCCTTGTGCAGTCGCGAAGCGCATGTCGTTGGCATCGAGTGTGTACGGCACCATTAGCTGTGGTGACGTGAATGAGTAATCCCAGTAGGGCAGGTCGTCAGAATAGCAGTCCGAGTTGTAACGGAAACCGCCCTCCTCTGCGACAAGACGATGACTCTGTGGGCTGCAACGACCCAGATACCAGCCGATCGGACGGGCGCCGGTCACCCTGGAATGAACCTCGATCGCGTGCTGTAAATGCGCCCGTTCGGTCGCCTCGTCAATCGTCTGGTAGTCGATCCAACGATAACCGTGACTTGCGATTTCCCACTCTGCGTCCTGCATCGCAGCAACGGCAGCGGGATTGCGTTCCAGTGCCATGGCGACGCCGAATACCGTTACGGGTAGCCGCCGCGCGGTAAACAGGCGGTGCAATCGCCAGAATCCGGCCCGAGCGCCATACTCGTACAAGGACTCCATGTTCATGTGGCGCTGCTTCTCGATTGGCGCCGCGCCGATGATCTCCGACAGAAATGCTTCCGAAGCTGTATCCCCGTGCAACACACAGTTTTCGGCGCCTTCTTCATAGTTGACGACGAACTGCACGGCGATTCGCGCACCATTCGGCCACGCGGCATCCGGGGGGTGTTGGCCATAGCCATGCAGATCCCTTGGGTAGCTTTCGTCGACCACTATCTGAATTCCATGGACTGATACCAGCGGTCGATGATCTCGCGCTCGTTTTCGCTCATGTTCGTCAGGTTCCCGATTGGCATGACGCGAGTAACAACCGTTTGCTGGTGAATGCGCTGCGCCTCCGCCTCGATCTGTGCATCGGTATCCAGAACGACCCCGGCGGGCGCGGCAGGAAACGCCGGGTGTGTCGGTGCGTCGGAGTGGCATCCCGCGCAGCGCTGCCGGACGACATCGCGCACATCGGCGAAGGCCACCGACCCGGCCGATGCGGCGGTGGTTCCCGGTGCGATCATCGCGGCAACACCGGCCAGCAGGATGATCGCAACGATCACGGGTGCCAATGATGCGCGGCCCTTATGGCGGGCGACAAAATAAATACGAATCAGCGCGCCCGCAAGCGAAATGGCGATAAGAATTGCCCAGTTGTACGCATGGTTGTAGGTCAGCGCATAGTGGTTGCTCGTCATAACAAACAGCACGGGCAAGGTGAAATAGGTGTTGTGCACGGAACGCTGTTTGGCTGTGACGCCATCCTGTGCATTGGGCGCCTCGCCACGCCGCGCCGCCTCGACCATTCTCTTTTGTCCCGGAATGATGACGAAAAACACGTTGGCAACCATGATCGTGCCGAGTACCGCACCGAAGTGTATGTAGGCGCCGCGACCGCTGAAGAGCTGACACAATCCCCACGCAAGCAAGGACACCACCATGAACAGGACGACACCGAATAGCGTGTCGTTTTCACCAAGCTTCGACCTGCACAGCAAGTCGTAAACGATCCAGCCTGCGGCGATCGATGCCGCAGCCAGACCCACGGCAGCACGCGGCGCGAGGTCGGCAACGGAAGGATCGATCAGATATACCGCTGCGCCATACCAGTAGACGAGGACCAGCAGGAACATCCCTGACAGCCACGTCGAGTACGCCTCCCACTTGAACCAGTGCAAGGTTTCCGGAAGCACCGGTGGCGCCACCTGGTATTTTTGTGAGTGATAAAAACCACCACCATGAACCGACCAGAGCTCGCCGCCCACCCCTTTCTCATCATCCCCTGCCTGCTGCGGCGCCTGCAGGAGATTGTCCAGCCAGATGAAATAGAACGATGCGCCAATCCAGGCAATACCGGTGATGAAGTGCACCCAGCGGCCGAGCAGGTTGAGCCATTCGACGATATAGGCGTCCATGCTATTGCTGTCGCGTTAGCGGGTGAACGTTGTCGGGGTACACGGGATCAGCGGCCCGCAGTGCCCGCTCCCAGGCCTGCAGTACTTCGGCTGCCGCCGCGACAGCGATCTCTGCCGGTTTCTTGCCCGTGATGCCAGCGACGCCGATCGGACAGACCAGTTGATCGATGCTGTGTTGCTGCAGCCCCTGCGCCAGGAATCGCTTCTCGAAGCGGCGCCGCTTGGTCTGCGAACCGATCAGGCCACAGTAGATCGCATCCCCGCGCTGCAATATCCGCCCGCAGATATCGAAGTCGATCGCGTGGCTGTGAGTCATCACGAGATAGCAGCTTCGCGGCGGCATGGCCGCTACTTCCAGAGACGGGTCCGCAGTTTCTATCGTGCGAACGTTGGCCGGTGTGCTCCGAAAGATGCTGCGGCGACTGTCTACCCAGCGAATGTTGCAGTCGAGCATCGATAGCGACCGTACGACAGCGGATCCGACATGGCCGGCGCCGAAAACGGCAATATTGAGGTCCGTGGCGACGATATTCTCGTAGAACCAGTGATCGACCCGATGTGCGGTACGGGCCGCTGCAAGTCCCTCTCGCGCGATCGCGGCAATGCTCGCCGGCGTCGACTCTGCGACGTTGCCGAATGTGCTGTCGACCGTAATCACATACTTGCCCGTCTGCCCGTCGAGATCTGTAACGAGGACCGCCGGCTCGCGTTGTCCGTGTAACGCGCGCAAGTCTCGCAACCAGCCGGGCAAGCCACTGGCGATCGGCTCAAACAGAATGTCGACGACGCCGCCGCAGCACTGCCCCATGGACGCACCGAGCGGGAACTTGCGCAGTTCCGGTATTTCATCGCCACCAATCATGCCGCATGCGATCCGCGTGCACTGGTATTCGAGCTGGCCACCACCGATGGTGCCAATCGTTGCGTCGGCCGTAACGATCATTTTCGCACCGACCTCGCGTGGCGCAGATCCGCGTATTCCGGCGACCGTTACCAACACGACTCGTCGGCCTGCAGCCGTCAGATCGGATAGTTCATCGATCCACTCGTTCATGACTTGTTGCTTTCGATCGCCCGGAGCACCGCTTCGGGCGTAGCCGGCGCCTGCAGGTCGGGCAGCGGCAATTCGTCGCTCGCAATCGCATCGCGTAACGCATGAAACGCGGAGATTCCGAGCATCAGCGGCGGTTCGCCGACCGCCTTGGAACGATAGATCGTATCTTCCTTGTTGGCCGATTTCTGCAGCAGTTGTACCCGAAAATCCGGCGCCAGATCCGAGCAGCACGGAATCTTGTAGGTGGACGGTGCGTGGGTCGTCAGTTCACCGGCATCATTCCAGCACAGTTCTTCCGAAGTCAGCCAGCCGACACCCTGTACGTAGCCGCCTTCGACCTGCCCGAGATCAACGGCCGGATTCAGCGAGTCACCACAGTCATGCACGATGTCCGCGCGCAGCAGTCGATACTCGCCCGTAAGCGTGTCGACGATGACCTCCGAAACCGCAGCGCCGTAAGAAAAGTAAAAGAACGGCCGTCCACTGAATGTATCGCGGTCATAATGGATCTTCGGCGTCTTGTAGAATCCCGTCGCCGACATCGATACGCGATCAAACCACGCCAACTGCACAAGATCGGCGAAACCGAGTGTTTTGTCGCCGATGACGACTTCGTTATCGTGAAAATCGACTGCTGCTTCTGCAACGTTGAAATGCCGCGCTGCGAACTCCGTCAGCCGCGTGCGAATCTTGGCCGCCGCCAACTGCGCGGCCTTGCCGTTCATGTCCGACCCGCTGGATGCCGCTGTCGCCGAAGCGTTCGCTACCTTGCTCGTATCAGCCGCGTTGATTCTGATCCGATCGACGCTGATGCCGAATTCATCGGCAACGACCTGGGCGACCTTGATGAACAGGCCCTGCCCCATTTCCGTGCCGCCGTGATTCAGGTGCACGGTGCCATCCTTGTACACATGCACCAGAGCTCCGGCCTGATTGAGATGCGTCGCCGTGAACGAAATACCGAATTTGACCGGTGTCAGGGCAATACCGCGTTTCAACACTGAACTCGACCTGTTGAAGTCGCGCACCGCCTTGCGTCGCTTTTGGTAGCTCGCGTCCGCCTCGAGTTTGTCAACGATCTCCGCAATGATGTTGTCTTCGACTTTTTGCCGGTACTGTGTTGTATCGCGCTCGCCGATGCCGTAGAAATTTCGCCGCCGAACTTCAAGCGGGTCCTTGTCAAGCGTGCGCGCGATATCGTCGATGGCGTATTCGATCGCGTACATGCCCTGCGGCCCACCGAAACCTCGAAACGCCGTATTCGAAACGGTATTGGTCTTGCAACGATGCGATTCGATATGAACGTTCTCGAGAAAGTACGCATTGTCGCAGTGAAACATCGTTCGATCGTTGACGGGGCCCGACAGGTCTGCCGATATTCCGCAGCGCGACGCAAACATGAAATCGATGCCCTGAATTCGCCCGGAATCGTCAAACCCGACGTCATAGTCAATGACGAAGTCGTGACGCTTGCCCGTCATGATCATGTCGTCGTCACGATCGAGCCGCAGTTTGCACGCACGACCCGTTTTCACCGCCATCAGCGCCGCTATGCAGGCAATAGTCGCCGCCTGACTCTCTTTGCCGCCGAACGCACCGCCCATGCGTCGACAAACACACACAACGTCTTTTGCGGAACGAGCGGTCGCATGCGCGACCAGGTGCTGCACCTCGTCCGGGTGCTGCGTAGAGCTATAGACCAGGAGCCCGCCATCCTCTTGCGGCACCGCCATCGTGATGTGGCCCTCGAGGTAGAACTGATCCTGCCCGCCCAGCTCGAGGCGTCGTTGGACGCGATGCGGCGCATTGGCCAGCGCTTCTTCGGGCTCACCGCGTTGCAGCGATTCCGTGGGCAGGACAAAAGAGTGTTTTTCGATTGCGGTCAGCGGATCGAGTATCGGCTCGAGTTCTTCGTAATCAATTCTGGCGAGATGCGTCGCCTTGCGCGCCTGGTCGGTCGTCTCCGCCGCAACCGCGAATATCGCGTGTCCGACATATTCGACAACGTCTTCCGCAAAAATGCGTTCGTCCGCGACGATTGGCCCGCAGTTGTTCTCTCCCGGTATATCTGCCGCGACCATGACATCGACGACACCCTCGGCCGCCGCCACTGCGTCGAGGTCCAGTCGCCGTATTCGTGCATGCGCCTTGGTGCTCATGCCCACAGCGACATGCAACAGATCGCGTGGCTCGGGAAGGTCGTCGGTATAGGCCGCGGTTCCGCTCACATGCAGATGTGCGCTGTCATGCGGCAGCGCCTTGCCCACGGCCGCGCGTCTCGCATTCAACGGCACGTCAGCCCCGGCGCCCATACTCATACACCGTTTGTTCAAGCTTGCCCGTAGTCTCCAGGTAGAATCGTCGCAGCAGATTTTGCGTGGCCCGCAGGCGATAGTCAGCGGAGGCACGCATGTCGCTGATTGGCGTAAAGTCCTGCGCCAGGGCCCGCGACGCGTTCTCGATCGTCTTCTCGTTCCACTCCGCGCCGATAACAGCCGACTCCGTATGCGTAGCCCGCTTGATCGTCGCGGCAAGTCCGCCACACGCCATCCGGAAGGACGTCACACGACCCTCGCCCAGCTCGAGCCGATACGCACTGCATACTGCCGAGATGTCCTGGTCGAAGCGTTTCGACAGCTTGTGGGAACGCAGCACCACGCCTTCCCACGGTAACGGGACACGAATCAACTCGACAAACTCGCTGGTCCGCAGGTCCTTCACCTGGTAGTCGAGATAAAACCCATCGAGTGGTATCTCGCGACGGCTCCTGCCTCTGCGCAAAACCAGCGACGCACCTGCAACGATCAGCGCAGGCATCGAATCACCAATTGGCGAGCCGTTCGCGATATTGCCGCCCAGGGTTGCCGCATTTCGAATGGGCGGTGACGCAAAGCGCGCGAACAATTCGTCCAGACCGGGGTAATGTTCGACGATAACCGCCATTGCGTCAGTTAGTGAGACGGCCGCGCCAATCTCGATGTGGGTTGCGGTTACATCCAGTTGATGAAGTTCGGCGACCCGCCCCGTGTATACGATGGTCTTTAGCTCGCGGTGTTGCTTCGTGACCCATAAACCGACATCGGTACCACCGGCAAGCACGGTAGCGTCAGGATGCAGTGCAAGGAGACGGGCCAGTTCATCCGACGTGGTCGGCGCGAAGAAACGGCGACCGTTTAAAATGTACTGCAGGCCGTCAACTCGTTGCAGGCTTTGCAGTGCCGCGACCCGACCTGCGGGAGGTTTGTGTTTTTTCGATTGCCCCCTGACAGCCGGTTGACGCAACCAGTCCTTGTCCGCCTCGGCATCGTACATGGCCTCGGCGGCGGCAATAATCGGGCGATACCCGGTGCAACGGCACAAGTTGCCGGCAAGCGCGTCATCGATATCGCGGCGCGACGGTTTGGCGTTTGTCTTGTACAGCGCGAACAAAGACATGACGAAGCCGGGTGTGCAGAAGCCACATTGTGAGCCATGATGATCCACCATCGCCTGCTGCACGGGGTGCAGTTCGCCCTCACGGGCCAGGCTCTCGACTGTAATGAGCTCCTTGCCGTCAAGTGTGGGCAGGAACTGGATGCAGGAGTTGATGGCGCGCACTACAACGTCATCGCCGTCACGATTGAGCTCCGCCAGCACAACAGTGCACGCACCACAGTCACCCTCGGCACAGCCTTCCTTGGTGCCAGTGCGACGCAGGTCTTCCCTGAGGAACTGCAGCACGGTTCGGGTCGGGTCCACGTTTCTCAGCTCGATGACCTCACCATCGAGCACGAACCGAACAGTCTCGGACGGTGCGTCGATGTTCGTGGCTGACTCGCTCATCGTCGCTAGCTTCCCCGGTACGTCGAGTAGCTCCAGGGTGAGACAAGCAGGGGCACGTGATAGTGCTCGTCCGCACGAAGCGCAAACCGGAGTACCACGGTATTGAGGAACGTCGGCTCGTCGAGCTCACTTCCCTGTGCATCGAAGTAGGCGCCGACATCGAACTCCAGCTCGTATTCGCCGGTCGCCATTGAATCGTCCTCGAGTAGCGGCCGGTCTGTGCGCCCGTCCGAATTTGTAACAGCCGACGCGCACAGCTCTCTGTCGCCGCGCAGCGCGAACAGGCGTATGGCGACACCGGCGGCGGGCACACCAGCGGCGGTATCGAGAACATGTGTCGTCAAACGCCCCATAAACACCATTATACGATCCTGTGCTAGATTTGCGGCCACAACAATAACAGGACCGACTCCATGGAAGATCGGAAAAACCTCTCGAGGCGCCGGTTTCTGCTCTCGACCGGCAGTCTGGGCAGCGCGGCATACCTGCGTTTACTGGGTCCGGGACTCATTGCTATTACCGGGGCAGCCTGCACGGCAAAACGGGCGGAGTCGCCGTTCAAGGTGTTGGGCGCCGATGAAGCAAGCGACTTCGCCGCCATCGCGGCGCGCATTATCCCCACAACCGATACACCGGGCGCCGCAGAAGCGGGCGTCATCCACTTCTTCGACAACGCCTTCGCCGCCGAAATGAGCGGTCAGCTCGAAAGCGCCCGCGCCAGTCTCGCCGATTTCAATGCCGCTCTCGGAGACGCCCACCCGGGCAGCGGCCGCTTTGCTGATCTCAGCGAGGACGAGCAAGACGCCTTCCTGCGATCACAGGAGTCGGGAGAACTGTTTGGACTTGCCTGGACCATGACGGTGTTCGGATTCTTCTCAATGGAGAATTACGGCGGCAATAAGGATCACGTTGGCTGGGAGTTAATCGGCTTCGAGGGTCATCATGGCGGGTGGCAATACCCGTTCGGCCATTACGATGCCGAGGTACACGGGGGTGCGAATCATGACGAATGAGGTGCGCTTCGAGACCCGTGAGGAGGTCGACTTTGTAATAATCGGTTCCGGCTCGGCTGGGGGCATCCTCGCAAAGGAACTCTCGACAGCCGGCTTCAGGGTCGTTGTACTCGAACAAGGGCCATACCGCAAAGCCGGGGACTTTACGCATGACGAACTGGCGGTGCGCGTTCGGGCGGAGCTGCACGGCGGCGGGAACGATATCCACGGCCAGACCTTTCGTCACGATGAGAGTGAAACGGCCACGAAACCAATAACACCCCCGGTTCGTTATGCTCGCACCGTAGGCGGCAGCAGTGTGCATTTCACCGCTAACTTCTGGCGCTTGCGGCCCGTCGATTTCAAGGAACGCAGCTTGCTCGGGCCCATTGCCGGAACCAATTTCGCGGACTGGCCGATTAGCTACGAGGAACTCGAGCCCTATTACACGAAGGTTGATTGGGACATTGGCGTATCCGGCGCGCCGGGCCCTTTTGATGCGCCGCGCTCCAAACCATTTCCAATGCCACCGATGCCGATCAAGTCATCGGGGGTGCTGCTTGAGCGCGGCGCCGCGAAGCTGGGTCTGCACGCACAGCCGGAGCCGCACGCGATACTGTCGCAACCGCACAATGGCCGTGCGGGCTGTATCAGCTGCGGCTATTGCATGTGGTACGGCTGCGAAGCCGGCGCCAAGTCATCGACACTTGCGGCCATGATTCCGCTTGCTGAAGCGAGTGGCAATTGCGAAATTCGTCCTGAATCTGTTGTCATTCGCATAGATACGGACGCCAGGGGCCGCGCCAATCAGGTTGTTTATCTCGACACGGACGGCAATGAGCAGGCGCAACAAGCGAAGGCCGTCGTACTGTCGGCGAATGGCGCAGAATCGGCGCGGCTGTTGCTGATGTCGGCAAATGCCCAACACCCGGACGGGCTGGCGAATTCGAGCGGATTTGTCGGCCGGAATCTGATGCACAACGCACATGCGGCAGTGAATGCGGTGTTCGAGCATCCTCTCAATGATTACAAGGGCGTGCAGGTTTCGAGGATTGTCCACGATTTCTACGCAACCGACGAGCATCGTGGTTTCTACGGTGGCGGCGGCATCGATGCGCGTCCCTTGTTTTCTGCGACGCCGATATTTCAGGCGCAGGTCGGCATGGACCCGAACGTCCCGAAATGGGGAAAGCAATTCAAGGAGACGATCGCACATGATTTTACGCGGCAGATGTCGATCGTTGCGAGCACGACGTCGCTGGCGCTCGACAGAAATAACATCACCCTCGATCCCGAGAGCAAGGACGCCTGGGGCCGCCCGGCAATTCGTGAAACCTATCGGGACCACGCGGATGACCTCTCGACGGCGGCGTTCCTGGAAGACCGCTGTGCCGAGCTGGCGGATGCCGCGGGTGCTCTTAAGTCCTGGCGCCTTGGCGTGCACCTGACGACGGGTGGCGAACACCTCCTTGGCACCTGCCGCATGGGAGACGATCCGGCGACCTCGGTTGTGGACAGCAAGCACCGCAGTCACGACGTGCCGAACCTGTTCATCTGCGACGGCAGCAGTATGGTCACGTCCGGCCGGGGCCAGCCGACGATGACCATCATGGCGCTCGCATTCCGCGCCGCCGATCACATTAAAGCCGCCGCCCGGGCTGGCGACATTTAAGACGAGGGAGTTAATTTATGAATCGTTTGTTGATAGTTCTGAGTGCCGTATTGCTGTTTGGCTGCAACGTCGCGGTCGACACGGAAACAGATATCGAATGGCTCAAGGCGCCGGGCACGGAGGACATGGACCTGCCATTTTCCACGGCCGTGCGCGTGGATAATCTGCTGTTCCTGTCCGGTGCGCTCGGCTATGACCGCGAGAAAGGCGCACTCGTCGAAGGCGGTATTCAGGCCGAAACGCGCAAAACACTGGAAAACATCTCGCAAACGCTCGAGACCTTCGGCTCGTCGATGGATAAGGTCGTCAAGTGCACGGTATTCCTGGCCGACATGTCCGAGTGGGCAGCGATGAATGAGGTTTATACGGGATTCTTCCCGAACAAGCCGGCTCGCAGCGCTTTGGGTGTGAGCGGCCTCGCGCTGAATGCACGCACCGAAATAGAATGCATTGCCGTGCTCGACTAGTTCGAGTTGAGCAGTTCGTCCCGCCGGGCACCCAATGCTTTAAGACGCTTCTGATCGAGAACGTCGCCGAGGACTTGCTGCAAAACCTCATTGTTCAATGCGAAGAGCGCGTCTTTCCACGCCTCACCCACGTGGTATGGCACGTCCCTCAGGCGCCTGGGCACGCCTTTATGGGTGGAAAACGCCTTGCCGTGCGTGTTGAGCATTAACTGCCACAGATCAAGACTGTAGAGAATGTTTCTGCCGTTCCTGCCCTCGTTATAGATCAGCGCATCGAAAACGAACATCGCATTCCATTGCTCCGCCAGCGGACACCATGCGGAACCGCCGCTGCCTTGCTGTTGTCTCTCAAATTCGTTAATTCGGTTTTCGGGTTCAAATTGGAGAGACCCGTCTTTGCCGTCCAACTCGCGCACCACGGCAACGGGTACCATTTCCAACTCGAGGAGCCTGTCGAGTCGATAGGCAGCGACGTCGGGATAAAAGCCGCGCGCCGCGCGTTTGGTAAACACGGCAGAGACCGACCGCGTTCCGTCGCTCACAGAAACGACATCACGACCAGATTGAGTCGGACCGTCGGGATCGATCTCGCCAGTGGTCAGCAGTACTTCGATCTCATGGGCGGTGAGGGTGCCGACCGGACGGCTGCCGACGCGGCGCGGATGCGGCTCCGGTGTGACAGGCTCAGGCCTGTTCTGATTGATGACCATGACACCGCTCTGATCGATACTGAGAACATTCGCGCTCCCGCCGTAATATTGACTGAGCATGCCCGTATCGATTTCGATGATCTTGCCGTCGATACGCTCCAGCACACGGCGGCCCGGTGTTGGCGTATGGCCGATGACGACGCGAGTCGCGTCGATAGCCTGCAACACCGAGTCGAGTTTGTCCTCTTCGACCAATTCGCTGCAGACGACATTGCCTCGATACCAGAGCGGCCCCTGCAGCGAATGGAGGTCGGACTCATTGAGGGTCTTGACCGCCTCTATCGCGCTCTGGATACGCGCCTGCACTTCGGCCGGCGGGGTAAACTGAGCTGACGGCTTGAATTCATCCAGCAGCGCCGGATGATCACGGAAATTGTCCATAGGCAGCAAGGCTTCGGCCTCAAACAACACCTCGAGCTGTCGCACATACTCAGCCATTTCACCCTGGAGCTTGTTGTTGACGCCATCCAGACCGATTTCGGCGATCATCGGAGAGAGCCCACCGTGCACGAAGGCGGTCCCATTGACGACGACGACGATGGGCTTGGTCAGCAACCACTTGCCGTACTTGCCATCGCTCGAAAAGGCCCTCCGGTGGGCGAAAAACCCCCGTGGATACCGTTGCTCGAACCTGACCCGCAGGCCTTCAGGACTGTCTTTACCCGATGCCCTGTGTTCGGCATACGCCGCAAACCAGCGCTCGCGATCCTCAGCCAGTTCTTCGTCTGCGAAGGCAGCGTACTCGCCCTTTGACACGTAGCGCAGATCACCGACAAGATTCATGGCTTCGTGGTTGCCGATTAGAACATGTACTTTGCCGCCGGCCGCCGCGGCTTCGTCTTCCAGCCGCATCAGCAGATCCATGGCCTTACGTGAGTCCGGTCCACGATCGAGAAGATCGCCGACAATGACCAGGTGTGCCCCGCCACCGGACCAGGCCAGGCCCGCATCGAGCACTTGCGCTCTTTTCAGGGCTTTGACCATCGGCGTATAAGCGCCGTGAACATCGGCAATAGCGACAACACGTTCGACGTCGTCGAATCGCCATTCCTCTGCCGCGGCAGGCATTGCGAATGCGACAATTGTGACAAGCGCAAGCGCCACAGTTATAACTTGCTTATGCAAAGCGGTCGATTCCCATCTAGAATTACAGTTCTTCACGGATTATGTCGTTGCCTGGGGTAAGAATGCCAATTCTCGTTCGGACCTCCGCCCTCATCGCGATTTTCCCGTTGGCTCTCGCGGCCAGTGCACAGGATAGCAAGGATCACGACCCCTTGTTTAGCCGCAATGAGATCCTCAATGTCAGGATCGAGGCGCCGTTTCGCATGCTCGCAACCGAGCGGCCGACCGATGAATACACGACGGCAAAATTCAGCTACACGGTCGAGGATGGTAACGAAATCGTGTTGGATGCGGGCATACGCACGCGCGGCAACTTCCGACTGCGACAGGAAGTCTGCCCGTTTCCCCCACTACGAATGAATTTGGAAAAATCACAAACCAGGAACACCCTGTTCGACAAGCAGGACAAGCTAAAAATCGTAACGCATTGCCAGAACAATTCGCCTCGATACGAACAGGCGATCATCACCGAGTACCTGGCCTATCGAATTCTGAACCTGTTGACGGACATCAGTTACCGGGCACGCCTGGTCCGGATTACCTATGTCTACACCGATGTCGATCGCGAACTCGAGAACTACGCGATATTGATCGAGCACAAGGACCGGCTGGCAGAACGCATCGGTGCCGAAGTCATGCAGGTGCAACGGACTTCTATTGACAAGCTTCGCCCCGACCACCTGAACCTCGTATCTGTATTCCAGTATTTCATCGGCAACACCGACTATTCGCCGATCGCGTCCATGGCCGGCGAAGATTGCTGTCACAACGTCAGCTTGTTCGATGTTGCAGACGAAGCTGACTACGCCGTGCCTTATGACTTCGATCTGAGCGGGATTGTCGATGCGCCGCATGCATTCCCCAACCCCCGGTTCCACTTGAGATCCGTCAGGCAGCGTCTGTATCGCGGTCGTTGTGCGAACAACGGCCAGCTACCCGCGAGCCTGGCGCAGTTTCAAGGCAAGAGAGAAGAGATTGAGGCATTACTGAACGGACAGAGTGAATTGACGGCGGCCACGCGCAAATCTGCACAACGCTTTATCGGGGATTTTTACGACACGATCAGCCGACCGAAAAGCGTCGCACGAAAACTCATCAAAAAGTGTATTTAGGGATTTCCTGAACGCGATCCGTGCGCATCCAGTCCACGAGTATCTTCGTGACTCTCGGATGAATGTAGTAACCGACCGAACTGTGCGGATTGGACTTACCGTAGCGAACGGCGAGGTTGTAGACCAGATAGTCCTTTACGACGCTGACCAATCGCCGGTCCATCATCTTCTTGAAATCGTCGGCGAGTGTGTTGTCGTGACAGCTGTAATCATCTTCGGCCGAAACGTTATGCCAGGAGATCACGTTCGTCGGAAAGCGGTCCGACACTTTGCATTTTGCTCCCAGCAGGCGCTTGCGAATACTGTTGTCGCCCAGCGGCGCGCCAACAGTCACCCAGGTGTCCACTTTGCACTCCCCATAGCGTTCCCGGAACTCCGGCTCGTGGGATAGCTGCCACAATACGTCATAGGCAGCCACACACCCCAGCCCGTGGCTCAGCAGGAGAATCTGATCGCCCCTTTCAAACAACTGACAAAGCCTGGAACGAACCCGTTCGCGCACTTTGTCGGCATAGTCGGAATCGCCATTCAGGTATTCGGCGCAATCCTTGGAAACGCAGGCGATCAACGGCATCGCCAACCCCACTGCTCTCATCGCCGGCGCCGCGATATCCGCGGCAAACTCGCGCAGGGCAGTTTTTCCGGGCAGGCAGTCATACTGCCGGATACCGAAGCGCTTGCGCGCCGAAATGCTGCGCAAATTGGCCAGCGCATTGGCGCGATCGCCGACATCCAGCGTTTCGTCGTAACGCTTGCCATGAGCTTCAAGCAATGCGTTCGTCAGATCACCGTAATAAGCGATGTCTTTGTGCACATTATCCAGCGCGTCGACGAAATCCGGATAGTCCCGCTCAACACCCGAACGCAGGGCGGACGTCGAAATGTCCAGCAAAATGTCTTTGGCCGGCTTGAAATCCCGGCCATGGACGATGAGTAGACTGCGGCTGCTAATCGTACTCATCCTCGCCAGTATCTCGTCTCGCCAACATCGTGAGGAATGGCCCGGCCAGCGTCTTGCCGTACTCGAGTTTCCAGATGATGAGCGTCGCCAGAACGAACGCGCAGGAGATCACTGTCGCCACACCGAGCGCGCCGATTCCCGCCCCGAGACCGATGCCGATCGCAACGAAGATGTACATTGCGTCGGACGGCTGGCTGAGCGAAAAACGAAAGCGTACCGCGGCGACAATTCCCGCAAGGCTGAATGCCAGCGCCAGACTGTTGAGAACGATCATCGCGATGCCGCTCACGACGACCGGCAGGATGACGATCGTCTGCAGGAATGATTGATTGATGCTTCGCGAACGGCTCGTGATCACGTAAGCCCAGGAAACGGGCACCGTGAGAACGATCGCGCCAATGCAGGCGATCGCGAGCTGCAGTGGTCCATGTGGCGACAGCACCGTGTCTTCGATACCCGAATATATCGGTTCAAACGAATCGAGATTCGAGGCAGCGAGATAGTTGATTCCGCCTATCGGAAAGTACTCATAGAGCACAGGATAACTCGACAGCAGCAACGCTGTCGCGCCGACCCAAAACGCGTAGTAAACGACGATTATGGTCAGCGGTATAAGAAGCCCACCTGATTTTCGCACGACACCCCCCAATCTCAGCAACGACACGATACCGCCCGGCATTCCTGACGGCAAATCGCAAGCACCAGCAGCGCATCGATGGTAGTCTATGCGCCGTTTTTGGCCGGCTTGTGATTGCAGATGACCCACTCCGTTCAGCTTCTCGGTATCAGTAACGCTATCGTCGACGTGCTCGCCCATATCGAGGACGATTTTCTCGACAGGATCGGCGCGATTCCTGGCTCTATGACATTGATTGACAGGGAGCGCGCGGCCGAAATCTACTCGATGATGGGGCCGGCGACTGAAATGTCCGGCGGTTCTGTTGCCAATACGATAGCCGGATTCGCGAATCTTGGCGGCTCCGCCGCTTACATTGGCCGCGTCAGGGCGGATCAGCTCGGAACGATTTTCAATCACGACATGCGCTCACTGGGCATCGACATTCGTCTCAAGGCAGCGGCCGACGGGGCGCCGACCGCGCGCAGCCACGTCCTGATCACGGCCGACGGGCAACGCACCATGCAAACCTACCTGGGTGCTTGTACGGAATTATGCCGCAGCGACATCAGCGACAAGACCATGGGAAATCCCAAAGCGGCCCTGATCGAAGGTTATGTCTGGGACCTGCCAGACGGGCCGGCGCTCACACAGAAAGCGATCGAGATTGCCGGGCAAAACGGCACAACGGTCGCTCTGTCGCTTTCCGATTCATTTTGCGTCGAGCGGCACCGCGCATCATTCGAGCACGCGATTCGCAACGGTGTGGATGTCGTCGTCGCCGATGAAGACGAGGTGAATGCGCTCCTGCAAACCGAAACGTTCGAAGAATCGCTGCTGGCGCTCAGGGATTATGACAACCTGTTCGCGGTCACACGCTCAGAGAAAGGCTCTGTGATCGTGCACGGCGACGAAAAGATCGTGCAGCCGGCATCCCCTGTCGAAGAAATCATCGACACGACCGGCGCCGGCGACGCCTACACGGCGGGATTCCTGTTTGGCTGGGTCAACGATTATCCGCTGGCCGAATGCGCGCGGCTCGGTACGTTTTGCGGCACCACCGTCATCCAGCAGGTCGGCGCTCGCATCGAACCGGGACTAATGGACAGCTACCGCGCGCAGTAATGCTGCTACTGCGTTTGCGTTAGCGCGCTAACGCAAACGCGATCAGCTCATCGTCGAGCGGTACTCCGGTTCGCGAACTGCCACCGGCATAGATGACGACGTACTGGCGGCCTTCAAACATGTAAGTCATCGGCGTCGCGTTTCCCGACGTCGGCAGGCGACCGCGCCAAAGCTCGACGCCCGTGACCGTGCTCAATGCTCGCAGGTAGTAATCCATCGTCGAGGCGATGAAAATCACATCGCCCGATGTCGCGATCGGGCCACCGAAAGTCGGCGTGCCGACTTTCAGGGGAATCGCCGCCAGATCCTCGGTCGTTCCAAGCGTACGACGCCAGACAATGTCGCCGGAATCGAGATCCACTGCCGCTATGATTCCCCACGGTGGCGGATTGCACGGCAAGCGCAGCGGTGAGATAAGGACCCCGCGCCTGTCGGCATACGGCGTCCCGCGCATCGGTTCCACATCCTGGTCGTGAAACACCGCGCGCGCGCTTTCGTATGCGTCACCTGGCAACAGCTGCACGACATGTGCCAGGTTGGACATATTGACGATCAGCAGGTTGCGTCGCGGGTCGTATGCGGCGCCACCCCAGTTCGCACCGCCTCCCGTGAAGGGATGGAACAACGTTCCACGCAGCGACGGTGGTGTGTACAAACCCTCGGCACGCAACCCGGCGATTTGCTGACGGCATGCGCGC
>Ga0224512_10001236_pt1 | contig 25119 bp, 21 predicted proteins | sample SF_May12_sed_USG_4_FD_169103 | JGI IMG/M metagenome (GOLD analysis project Ga0224512, IMG submission 169103) | Sediment microbial communities from San Francisco Bay, California, United States - SF_May12_sed_USGS_13 | ecosystem: Environmental > Aquatic > Marine > Sediment | place: USA... | reverse complement strand
ACGTACGGATCTCCGCGGGTAGCTCTTTCACCTTGACGCGGCCCAGGTTGCCCGAAAGCGTGGACCCCAATTCGCGCGACACGCTTGAGAAATCGGCGCAGCCCTTTGCCGTCTCCTTGATGGTCTTCGCTAGGGAGGCCTGGCTCTCCCAGTCGGACTGCGGGGCCTTCTCGGGAACCGGCAGCACGATTTGGCGCAACACGACGGTGGCGTCCTCCGATGTGCCCCCGGCGGAACGGCGTTCGCGCAGCAATACGATGTGGTAGCCGGCGGTCGTGCGGATCGGCTTGGTGACCGTGCCGGGCGGAATCTTGGCCATTGCCTCTTCAACCTCCTGCGGCAGTTCGCCGGGCTGCACCCAGCCGAGATTGCCGCCCGAAGGAGCAGAGGCACTCTGAGAAAATTGCCGTGCCAGCAGCGGGAAACTCGCGCCTTGTTGAAGTTCCGTGAGGATGCGTTCGGCGTTCTGGCGTATCGCGGGATCGTCATTGGGATCGTCCACCGGCAGAAATATTTCCGCCGCCAGGTGCCGTGGCTTGTTCATCGATTCCTTGAACTGCGCCAGGGTCTTGTCGATCTCCTCATTGGTGACGACGACCGTCCTCATGAATTTGCGGCGGATCACCGCGGGCCAACCGATCGCCGCCTTGACTTGGCGCGCCAGGGTTTCAGGCGCGATCCCGCGTGACTTCAAGAAAGGTATGAGCCGTCCCGCCGGCAGGCGGTTCTGACGTTCCACCCGCCGGTATGCCCGATCGATTTCCGCCTGGGTGACGTTGATGTTGAAGTTCTTCATTTCCTGTAGTTGGAGGGTCTCATCGACCAGGGCGCGCAATACCCGGGGCGCCAGACCGCGCCGTGTTTCGATGTTGTCCTTCAGGTTCGAAAGGCGGATGATGAAGTTGAGGCGCTGGTTGAGGTCGAAGGCGGAAATCGGCTCGTCGTTGACGACCGCGAGTATCCGGAGGACCGCAGTCGGCGGTTTTGCCTCCCGGTCCTGTCCTGCCGCCGATCCCGCGCCGAGGGCGAACCCGATGAGGGCCGCGGCCAGCCCAAAACCCAACCTTGCCGCACCCAAGCCGTCCAGGGGTCGCCGTTCACGTCTATGTCCTGTCCCGAGCGGATACTGCGCCATGGGTGCAACCCAAATCCTTCCTTTGTCACGGGCCGTGCCGGCCCATGAGGCAACATATAGCCGGTCCGCCCAGATGTTCAACTGGTGGCCTTGATTTCGCCCAGATGCTTGAAGATCAGCTTGAAGAAGATAGTGTCCTCGGGCCTGAGGTCACGATCCTCGGTAAATGTGCGTTCGAAACTGATATCGAAAATGAAACATTCGTCCTGGTAGGTGAATCCCAGTCCCTCGGAGATTGTTCCCGTGCCCGTGAGGTCTTCTCGGATCCGCGCGTTTGCGGACCAATACTTGGTGAGGGCGGCGTCAAGGCGGAGGCTCACCTCCTCGCGATTGCCGAACTCGCCGGTTCCGGTTTCGTCGCGCACGAAGAAATAGTCGACGTTGGCCTTGAGCCAGCTCGGTCCCGCCACAAGTTTGAGCTCACGCCGACGGGATTCCCAATTGTCGGTATCCATGCGGAACCGGTAGAGCAGGTCGAGATAGTCGCCGGGAGACACTCTGAGCCGCCCGACAACATCGGATGCGTGGTCGGTCAGCCCGGAGCCGCTGGGAAAAGCGGAGCGTGAACTCAGGCGGTAACTTTGGCCGATGAAGGCCTCTATGGCGCCGCCCTTATCGCCGTAAAGGCCCCAGTTCAGGCCCGCGACAACCCTCTGGCCGCCGTCGACCCGGTCGACGCCGGTAAAACGGCTGGCGGAAAATATGTTGGTGTCGTCGAACTCGACATCCTGACTATCCTCATTGGGGATCTGTTTCGGGTTGCCGCCATTGGGTGCCAGCACCACCGCCACCACCGGTTCGATCAGCTGCCGCCCGTTCTTTTCCTTGCGCACGAACGGGTAACGCCATTTCGCCATGATTTGGGGGAAAATCCGGCCCTTGGTTCCATCGAAGGATTCGCCTTCCACCTCCGAATCGTTGAACCAGTAAAGGTCGCCCTGCATGTTGGCGGACAATTCGTAAACCTCGCCGCTCGGCGCCGTATAGGGCAGGTGCCAGCCGCCCTTGATGGAGACGCGGCGGCTGTCGGTTCCCTCGGCCCGCTGGACCGTCAGCAGGCTGGCATCTGCGGTCAGGTAGGCGCCCTTGGCCGAGGGGTGGGACACGAAATGGTATTCGGCGAAAGGAATGACGAACGGAATTTCGCCATCGACATCCGTCGCTCTCAGACCCTTGAAGTGGTAGCCCGAAACCTGGGCGTAGTTATGTCCCTTGAAGCCCTCGAGATTGAAGCTCGATGTCAGGGTCTGGTTGTCCGGCTCGTCGAACTTGTAGCGGCGCATGTAGGTGTCGTCGCTGGTCTGTTGCAACTGGTACTTCGCCCGCCACATAGGGTCGATGTCGTGTCTGCCCTCGACGAACAAATGGCCGCGGGTTTCCCGGTCGGCCCCGGTGTCCCGCTCCGGCCGGGTGTAGCTGCCTTCCACCTGAATTTCCCCATGGACGAACCGCTTGCGGTATTCGGCCGCCAGCATGGGGGCTTGACCGCTGTAGATATTCGGCGTGAGGGTTATGTCCTCGGACGGATCGATGGCCCAGAAATAGGGGACCTGGAAGCTCGAGCCGAACTCGCTCGATGAACTGTAGGAGGGGATGAGGAAGCCGGTGCGGCGCTTCACCGACGGATCGGCGTGGGAGAAGTACGGCAGGTACAGCACGGGGACGCCGAACATTTCCAGATACGCGTCCTTGTATTCCACTTCCTTCCGGACATTGTCGTGGACGACACGCACGGCGCGCACCCGCCACAGCGGGGCGCGGCTTGGATCCTCCTTGCACAACTCGCAAGGCGAGAACACTCCCTTGCCGAGAGACGTGACGACACCCCCGACGCGCCGTGCGCCGGCGGCGGCGAGCCTCGAATTGTCGGCAAACAACATGCTGAAGCCGTTGATGAAGCCATCCTTGAATCGATTGGTGAACTCGCCGTTCTCGCCGAAAATGACGTCGCCGTTCGGTTCCACGACGGCGACATTGCCGGTAGCCTTGAAGGTATCGGTCTGACGCACATACACGATCTTGTCGGCCCTCAGCATGCGGTCGCCTTGGGCAATTTCCACGTTTCCGGTGGCTGTGGCGATGCCGGTCTTTTCTTCAAAGGTCACTTCGTCGGCGCGCAGGATGACGTAGGGCTCGGCCTGTTGTGCGTTTCGCTTCGGGGGCTGGGCTTGGCCCGGTGCCGTGCCTTGGGCGCCGGCCGGCAACGGCCACGACGCCGCGATCAGGGCCACGACCGCCGATGCCAGGGCCAGGCGCCCGATCCGGGCGCGCGCCCTTAGCGCCGAGAAGAACGGGCCCATGTTCTAGCCTTCCTCGATATGCAACAGGATCGAAAGGCCGATCAGCAGGGTGACCGATGCCGGCGTCCATGCGGCTAGCAGCGCCGGAATGCTGTCCGCCAGTCCCAGGGCTTCGACCACGTCGGAGAGGAACAGAATGAAGAAGCTGAAAATGATGCCGCTGCCGATCAATATGGACACGCCGCCGCGCCGCGCCAGGCGCAGCGAGAAGCTTGCCGCGATCAGGACCATGGCGCCGAGCATCACCGGCACCGCGAGCAGCGAATACCAATAGACGCGGTGACGGGTCGCGGTGAAACCGGCCCGGTCGAGCAGGTCGATGAAGCCCGGCAGGTGCCAGAAGGAAAGCGTTTCGGGCGGCGAAAAGCTGTTCTTGATCTTGGTCGCCGTCCAATTGGTGGGCAGGTCGTAGGTCGCCTTGCGCGCCGACGGTTGACCCGGGGTCGTCACCAAGACGTTGCGCAGCTTCCAGGTGCCTTGGCTCAGCTTGGCCTCCGGCGCATCCAGGCGGCGCGAGAACGTGTTCTTCGAATCGTAGAGATACACGGTCACGTCCCTGAGCGTCATGTCGTCAGAGGTCATCCTGAGGGCATGGATCACCGACTGAGTCCCGTTCTGAGCCTGGCGGAGCCACATCCCCGATCGAGACACCGCCAGCTGCGAAGACTGTCCCCTGAAGTAGTCGCTGTCCAGCAGCTCGTATCGGAGCAGCATGGTGGACCCGACCGGGTTCACGACCGTGATGAACAGGATGCCGATGGCACCGGCGGCGAGCACGGCCGGCGCCAGAAACTGCCACACCGAAACACCCGAGGCCCGCGCGACGATCAACTCGCTGCTGCGACTGAGCCGCCAGAACTCGTACATGCCGCCGAACAGAACGGCGAAGGGAACGATTTTTTCCAACGTGTGGGGAAATTTGAGGGCCGCCATCTGCAGCACGAGTTGGAAGCTGACCTCGGGCCGGGAACTCGCCTTACGAAGCAGTTCGATGATTTCGGCCAGAAAAATGACGCCGCCGAGCGCCCCGAGAAAAAGCAGAAACCCCCCCAAGAACCGTTTCGCGATATAGCCCGAAAGGGTCGGAGACAGGCGGGCAAACAAACTCATTTCGCGGCTCCGTTCGGTTCCGCGTCCGTTCGCTCCGCCGCCGGACGCCGTCGCCGCCCGCGCAGCAACAGCCATAGGCTGCCCCCGATGGTCGCGACCGGCACCAGATAGAGGAATGGGGCCGCGGCCAGGGTCGTGCCTGACAGGTGATAGAGGCTGATGCTGGTGCTCTGGGCCACGATCATTGCGCCGGTGGCCCAGGTAATCCTCAAGCCCTGTCCCCGGCGGTTGAATTCGCCGGGGAGGAGCGCCGTCAGCGCCAGCAAGGCGAAGGCAAGCGCCAGAAGCGGGCCGGCCAGCCTATGATGGGCCTCGGCCTGGAACTGGATCCTTTGTTTGTCGTTGGCGTAGCCGGTTTCGCCGGTCGGATCGGGTCTGAACAGTTCGTCAATGAAGCGTTCGCGCGGTTGGCGGGCGCGGTGCTCCGCGCTTGTCTTGACCGCTCCCAGGTCCAGGGTGTAGCCGTCGAAGAACAGGATCGAAAGTTTGTCTTCCTTGCGTTCGACGGTCTGCCGGTTGCCCTTGACCATCACCACCCGGGGGCCCGATTCGGTGCGCACCAAGGCGCCGCGTTCCGCCATCATCGTCACCGGTTCCTTGCCGTCGCGCCGGTCGTACACGAGGATACCCAGGAGCTCTCCCGCGGCGGTCCGCTCCCGCACATAGATCGTCAGGTTGGCGCCGATCTCGTTGAACGCCCCTTCGCGCAGGAGGATGTCGGAGTAGCTGTTGCGAATCTTGCTTTGGAGATCCTTGAATTCGCGATAGGCGAGCGGCATGTAATAGACGTTCAGGGCGTAGCACATCACCATCACGATGGCGGCGGCGGCAATCGCGGGCCCCGCCAAGGCGATCGGTCCCTTGCCGCAACTCCGCCACACCACCAGTTCGCTGTCCTGGTTCATCCTTGAATAGGAAAACACCACGACACCGAACAGGATGATCGGCAGAAAAACCGAGGTGAACATCGGCAGGACCAGGAAGGCCAGATAGAACATGTTGTACGCCGGCAGGCCCTTATTGAGGACGAGATCCACGAACCTGAGCGACTGCGACATCCAGACGATGCCCGAAACAATCAGGATGGCGAACATCAGCGGCCACAGAATTTGCCGCGACATGTAGCGAAACATGCAATTCATCGCCGGCATTATAGCGACCGCGTGCGCCGCCGCCATATTTACCGCCGAGCCGGGCAGGGAACCGCTTGCTGTCCCCTAGGGCCGATCGCAATGCGAGACCGCCGCATTCTAGGATTCGATTTTTCCGGCCTGCGCCGGTACACTTGAGGCCCTGCCGAGAAATTGTCTTCTCTATTTCCAGGAGAGCGACGCATGAGGATTGCGTTTTCCCAACCCGCATTGCCCAAGAAGGGGGCGGTCGTCGTATTTGCCAGCGAGGCAAAAGCCGGTCCCAAACTGACCGAGCTGGGTCGGTCGTTGGACAAGTCGGTCGGGGGCGCGGTCACTCGTGCCCTGGCCGCGTCGAAGTTCAAGGGCGGCAAGGGCGAGGCCGTGGGCGTGCTGGCGCCGGGATCCTCCCGGTTGACCCGGGTCGTCGTTGTCGGCCTCGGGAAGCCCGCCGACGTCACCGACCTGATCGCCGAGCAGGCCGGCGGGGCCGCCGTGGGAGAGTTCAAGAATGGTGACGATGACGCCGCCGCGGCCTTGGTCGATGTGCCTGCGGGATGCAAGCTCGGCGTGGCCGAACTCGCCGCCCATTTCGCCCATGGTGCCACGCTCCGGTCCTACCGGTTCGACAAGTACCTGACCAAAGAAAAGAAGGAAGACAAGCCGAAGCTCGCGCGTCTGACGATACAGGTGTCCGAGGTGGCGGCGGCGCGGCGGCGTTTTGCCCGGCTCGATGCCGTGGCGGAAGGTGTCTTCTTTACCCGCGACCTGGTTTCGGAACCCGCTAATGTGATCTACCCGCAGACGCTGGCGGCGGAGGCGCGCAAGCTTTCACGCCTCGGCGTCCGTGTCGAGGTGCTTGACGAGAAGAAGATGAAGGCGCTGGGCTTCGGCGCCCTTCTCGGGGTTGCACAGGGCAGCGCCCGACCGCCGCGCCTGGTGGTGATGCGGTGGAACGGCGGCCCGCGCAGCGGTAAGGCGGCGCAGCCGATCGCTTTTCTGGGCAAGGGGGTGACCTTCGACACCGGTGGAATTTCGATCAAGCCGTCGCGCGGCATGGAAGACATGAAGTGGGACATGGGCGGAGCCGGCGTGGTGATCGGCTTGATGCGGGCGCTGGCCCTGCGCAAGGCCAAGGCCAACGTCATCGGCATCATCGGGCTGGTCGAAAACATGCCGTCGGGGACCGCCCAGCGGCCCGGCGACATCGTCAAATCGTATTCCGGTCAGACCATCGAGGTGCTCAACACCGATGCCGAAGGGCGGCTCGTCCTCGCTGATGCCCTGTGGTATTGCCAAAAGCGGTTCAAGCCCAAGTTCATGGTGAACCTCGCCACCCTGACCGGCGCCATCATCGTCTGCCTGGGCCCGTATCATGCCGGATTGTTCTCCAATAACGATGAGTTGGCAGAGCGGCTGACCGGGGCCGGCGAAGCAGTCGGGGAAAAGCTCTGGCGCATGCCGCTCGGCACCGAATACGACAAGATGATCGATTCCAAGGCGGCGGACGTTCAGAACATCTCTTCCGGCGGCGGCGCCGGTTCGATCACCGCCGCCCAGTTCCTGCAACGTTTCGTCAACGAGGTTCCCTGGGCGCATCTCGATATCGCCGGGGTCACGTGGTCGACCAAAGGCTCGGCGACGGCGGAGCCCGGTGGCACCGGCTTCGGCGTCCGCCTGCTCGATCGCTTTGTGGCGGATCACTACGAAACCCGCTAGGTCTTCGGGGGCGGCGCGGTGACGGAGGTCGCCTTCTACCATCTCGAGCGGTCCAACCTCGAAGGCGCATTGGCGAAGCTTTTGGAAAAGGCCTTGGCCGGCGGCTACAAGGCGGTGGTCAAGGCCGGCTCCGATGAGCGGGTGGAGGCACTGAATGCCGCCCTTTGGACCTATGAACAAGGCGCCTTTCTGCCCCACGGGTCGGCACGGGACGGCAACGGCCCGGATCAACCGGTATGGCTGACCACCGGCGACGACAATCCGGCGGGGGCGAACGTCCTGTTCCTGACCGACGGCGCCGAATCGGACATGCTCGGCGATTACACCCGCTGTTTGGAGTTGTTCGACGGGCGCGACGGCGCGGCGTTGGAGGCGGCGCGCGCCCACTGGAAATCCTATAAGGACTGCGGCCACGACCTGACCTATTGGCGCCAGGATGAAAGCGGCGCCTGGCGCAAGCAGGATCTTTAAGGCCCGCGCTGCGCCGCCCAAAGGGCAGGACCGCGGCCGCCGCCTCCCTTGCCCTTGGCGGCTGATCCGTCTATAAGCGCGGCGCAAAAACCGTTTCGGAGTTCCCAATCCCATGGCAAGCGAACGTACTCTATCGATCATTAAGCCCGACGCCACCGCCCGCAACCTGACCGGCGAGATCAATGCCCGCTTCGAAAAGGCGGGGCTCAGGATCGTTGCCCAGAAGCGCCTGCGCCTCAGCCGTGAACGGGCGGAAGCCTTCTATGCCGTCCATAAGGAACGGCCATTCTTCGACGATCTTTGCAGCTTCATGACGTCCGGCCCCGTTGTGGTGCAGGTCCTGGAAGGGGACAACGCCATTGCCCGCAACCGGGAGATCATGGGTGCGACCAATCCGGCCGAGGCGGCGGAGGGAACCATCCGCAAGGATTTCGCGGAATCGATCGAGGCGAATTCGGTCCACGGGTCGGACGGGCCGGAAACCGCGGCCGAGGAAATCGCCTTCTTCTTTTCCGACGAGGAAATCGTCGGCTGAGGCGCGACGGCGCGCCGCCGAACTGGCCTAAAGCAGGAAGAGCGCCAGCAGGACCAGGGTCACGACGGTCGTGGCGCCGGCGTAGATCATGATCTTGACGAAATTGTCCCACATTTCCTCGTGGGATTTGAGATCGTCAAGAGGATCGCTATCGGCCATGGGGTTCTCCTCGTCGTCGCCGTTGGTCCGATATCTCCGCTGGTCCAGCTATACCCGCCCGTGGAGCGAAAATAAAGCCCCACGGAGCCGCCCGTCAGCCCGACGGCGAGATCAGCACCGCGCCGGCGTCGCCCTCGGCGCCGGTGATCCGCACCCGGTCTCCCGCGACCGACACTCGCCCATCGGCGATCAGCCGCAGCGCCAGCGGATAGATGCGGTGCTCGACCTCGAGGATGCGGGCGGCAAGCGCGGCTTCGTCGTCGCCCTCCAGGACCGGCACCGCGCCTTGGACGATGATGGGGCCGGCGTCCATTTCCGGGCGCACGAAATGGACCGTGCAGCCGCTGATCCGCGCGCCGGCGGCAAGCGCCTGGGCCTGGGCATCGAGCCCTTTGAACGACGGCAGCAGTGCCGGATGGATGTTGATCAGTCTGTCGCGCCAAGCCTCGGCAAAGGCCGGCGTCAGCAGGCGCATGAAACCGGCAAGGCAGACGAATTCGCATGCGGCCGCCTTGAGCGCACTATCGAGGGCCGCATCGAACGCCGCCCGGTCGGCATAATCGCGGTGGTCGATGACCTGGGTCGCAACGCCGGCCTTTTCCGCCCGTGCGAGGCCCGGGGCATCCGCCTTGTTGGAGATCACCAGGGTGATTTCGGCGGGGTAGTCCGGGGATGCGGCGGCATCCAGCAACGCCTGCAGGTTGGTGCCGGAGCCGGAGATCAGCGCCCCTGTCTTCAGTCGCGCCATGCCGTCTCCGCGGCCGTGATGACCGTGTCCTCAGAACCGTCCGGCGCGCTTTCGATCGTACCGATGCAAAAAACCGTTTCACCGGCATCGATCAGACGGCGGGTCAGGGCGTCGGCCGCGTCCGGCTCCACGATCACCGCCATGCCGATGCCGCAATTGAAAGTGCGGGCCAGTTCCGCCGCATCCAGTCCGCCTTGCGCCGCGAGCCAACGGAAAACCGGCGGCAGGGGCCAGGTCGACGGGTCCAGCTTTGCCCGCAGGCCCGGGCCCAAGACCCTTGGGATGTTCTCGATCAGGCCGCCGCCGGTAATGTGGGCGAGCCCCCTGACCCCGCCCGCGGCAATGGCCGCGAGGCAGGATTTGACGTAGATGCGGGTGGGGGTCAGAAGGGCGTCACCCAGGCTCCGCTCGGGGGCGAAAGGAGCCGGGGCGTCCCACGCGAGGCCCAGGTCCGCGACGATCCTCCGAACCAGGGAAAATCCGTTGGAATGGAGGCCGGATGCGGCGATGCCGAGCACCACGCAGCCCGCATGGGCATCGGCGCCGGTCAGGACGTCGGCCCGTTCGACGGCGCCGACGGCAAAACCCGCGAGGTCGAAATCGGCCCCCTGATACATACCGGGCATTTCCGCCGTCTCGCCGCCGATCAAGGCGCAACCCGACTGGCCGCAGCCTTCGGCGATGCCCGCGATGACGGTTTCCGCGGCCTTTACGTCGAGGGCGCCGGTAGCGAAATAATCCAGGAAAAACAGGGGCTCCGCGCCCTGGACCACGAGATCATTGACGCACATGGCGACCAGGTCGATGCCTACCGTGCCGAGTCGTCCGGACTCGATGGCGATGCGCAGCTTGGTCCCGACCCCGTCGGTGGCGGCAACCAGGACCGGGTCCTTGAATCCCGCGGCTTTGATGTCGAACAGCCCGCCGAAGCCGCCCAGCCCCGTCATCACGCCGCTGCGCACCGTCGCGCGGGCCAGCGGCCCGATCCGGGCCACCAGGTCGTTGCCTGCCTCTATGTCGACGCCGGCGTCTTTATATGTCCCGCGCTTAATGGGTTCCTCCTCGCCTCATCCATGGTAGATTCTACCGAAATTGCCGCGTCCCGGGCCCGCCGGCCCCGGTGCGGGGCCGGGCGAGCGAAAATGTAGGCCGCGGCCGAGACCTGAAACCGCGGCTAAAATAATGTATCTACGACGGTTTGTAATGGTCCAATCACCCCAATTTGGAAACCGTGCCCCAAAGGGATCATGGGCCCGCAGGTGGGCCCTTGTCGGGATCGGGATTTTGGCGGGTCTGCTGGTCGCCGCGGTCCGCGGCGGCGATGCCCGCGCCCAGGGCGGCGCCGATGTGTTCAAGGTAACGGGGGTCGAGGTCGATGCCACGGCCGACACCGTGGCCAAGGCCCGGGACCGGGCCTTGGCGGAGGGTCAGAGAAAGGCCCTCAACCGCCTGTTCGACCGGATCATCGTGGCTGCCGACCGCCCCCGGCTCGGCTCCGTGTCTTACGCGACCATGACCCAGCTGGTCCGTGATTTCGAGGTCGGCAGCGAGAAATCGTCTTCGGTGCGTTACCTGGCGGTGCTCAACGTCCGCTTCAAGCCCGATGCTGTCCGCGACTTGTTGCGCGGTCGCAACGTCGGATTTGCGGAAACCCGCAGCAGACCGGTCTTGATTCTGCCGATCTATGATTCCGCCGGCGCCCATGCCTTGTGGGGCACGCCCAATCCCTGGCGCGAAGCCTGGGCGGCCCTTCCTCAGGCCGATGGCCTGGTGCCCATTTTGCGGCCCCGGGGCGACGTGAACGATGTTGCGATCATCAGCGCCGAACAGGCGGTGCGTGGCGATGCACAGCGGATCTCGGCGATGGCTCGCCAATATGGAGCGGCGGAAGTCCTGGTCGTCACCGCCGGATTCCACCAGGGCGCCGTCGGTGAAGCCGGCCAGCCGGGCCAGTCCGATCTGCGGGTGACGATCGCCCGGTTGGGTGCCGGGGCTGCCCAGGGGACCCGCTCGGAATCCTTCGCGCTGCGGGCGGGTGAAGACGAAAATGCCGCCCTGGCCCGGGCGGCCGGCGCGATCGCCAGCCAGATTCAGGATGAGTGGAAACAGAACAACCGCCTGCAGTTCGGCGCGAGCCGCGAACTGACGGCGACGGTGCCGATTACGTCGCTCGGGGACTGGCTCGGGATCAAGCGGCGTTTGGGCGAGGTCGCCTTCATTCGCCAGAGCGATCTGCTGTACCTTTCCCGCAATGAGGCATGGCTGCGCATCCGGTATATCGGCGATGAGGAGCAGCTGACCCTGGCTTTGCGGCACAAGGACGTCGCGCTGGAGCGCGGGCCGACGTCCTGGATCCTGCGACGGGCCGGACAGCGCGGCGGGTTCGCGCCGCTACCCGGCCCGGCACGGCCTTCGGCCGGAGCCGACGGCGTGGCCGCACCCGTGCCGCCCCCGTCCGCCGCGACCGGCACCGCCCCAACCGGCGCGGGCAGGCCGCAGCCGCCATCGGATGCCGGCGCAAGCCCGGTCCTGCCGCCGCCCCCCGGCCCGGGACCCTCTATACCGCCGCCGCCCAATGCTTCCGGACTCCCATGAACATTCCGAATTTGATTTCCCTGGCGCGGCTCTTGCTGGTGCCTGTGATGGTGTGGGCCATCCTCGACGACCAGATGGCACTGGCCTTTTGGCTTTTCGTCGCCGCCGGCATATCCGATGCGATCGACGGTTTCCTGGCGCGCCGGTTGTCGTGCATTTCGGTGGTGGGGGAATTCCTCGACCCGTTGGCGGACAAGGCGCTCTTGATGAGCATTTACGTCACCTTGGGGACCGAGGGCTATCTGCCGAATTGGATTGTCATCCTGGTGGTGTCGCGGGACGTTCTGATTATCGGCGGTGCGATGTTGTATCACCTGCTGACCCAGAACCTTAAAATGGAGCCGCTGTACATCAGCAAGATCAACACGCTGGCGCAGATCGTGCTGGCCGGGTTGGTGTTGGGCGCGCATGCCTTGGATCTTGAGACGGAAATCGCGGTCGGCCTCGGCGTGTACCTCGTGGCTGCCACCACCGTTGCCTCGGGGGCCAGCTACATCATCGCCTGGACCGCTAAGGCGGCATCCCTGGAGGGCCGTTCCCAATGACGCCCGCCCGTCAAGCCTTGTTCTGGGTCCTGGGCCTGGTTGCGTTCGGACTGCTGATCAGAATTTTCAGTCCGGTGCTGCTGCCCTTCGTGGCGGGCTTCGCCGTCGCCTATTTTTTCGATCCCGTGGTCGACAAGCTGGGCACCATGCGGATCAACCGGACCTGGGCGACAAGCCTTGTCCTGTTCCTCTTCTTCATGTTTTTCGCCCTGGCTGTGTTTCTGCTGGCTCCGGTTCTGGAGCAGCAACTCGCCGATTTTTCCGCCAAGCTGCCCAAGCTTCTCGAGTCCGCCCAAGCGCGTCTCACGGCGTTTGTCTCCCGGCTGAGTGCCGAGCTGTCGCCGGAAGATCTCGAACGGATCAAATCGGCGGCCGGGGGCTTCGCGGGCGATGCGATCAAGCTGGTCGGCCGGGTCCTCGGCAATCTGTGGAGCGGCGGGCTCGCCTTTTTCAATCTGTTGTCCCTGGTGTTCATCACGCCGATTGTGGCGTTCTACATCCTGCGCGACTGGCCGGTGATCGTGAAAACCCTCGATTCATGGCTGCCCCGGGACCACGCCCCCACCATCCGTTCGCTGGTTCGGGAAGCGGATGAAATGGTGTCCGGCTTCGTCCGCGGCATGGGGGCGGTGTGCTTCATCCTGGCGGTGTTCTACGGCCTGGCGTTGTCCCTGATCGGCCTGGATTTCGGGTTGGTGATCGGCATCGGCGCGGGCCTGATCTCCTTCGTGCCCTTCGTCGGCGCCATCGCCGGGTTCGTGGCGGCGGTGGGGATGGCCTTGTTCCAGTATTCGGAATGGCTGCCGATCCTCATGGTGGCGGGGGTTTTCGTCGCGGGGCAGGTATTGGAAGGCAATTTCCTGACTCCCACCCTGGTCGGCGGACGCATCCGTCTCCATCCGGTTTGGATCATCTTCGCCCTTCTGGCGGGCGGCACCATTGCGGGATTCGTGGGCGTCCTTCTCTCGGTGCCGGTGGCCGCGGTGATCGGCGTCCTGGTGCGTTTCCTTGCCAAGCAGTATGTCGCCAGCCGCATCTATCGGGGCAATGGGCCGCCGGCGCCGGCGGTCGACCCCGGCGGACCCGGGGGGCCGCCGCCGGGGGGCGCAAGCCGGGAAGACGCAGGCCGTGACGGTGCACCGAACGGCTAGCCCCGCCGGCCGGCCGGAGGCGAGCGGCGACCAGCTTCCGCTGCCGCTGCCGCTGCGGCCCAGCCTGGGCGGCGACGATTTTCTGGTGGCGCCGTGCAACGAGGCGGCGGTGCGCTGGATCGACCGCTGGCCCGATTGGCAAACTCCCGCTCTGGCGGTCGCGGGCCCGGCCGGATCGGGCAAAACCCATCTGGCATCGGTCTGGGCGGCGGCGAGCGGCGCCCGCTTCATTGACGGGGCCGAACTGGCCCGTCCCGAAGGGGGCCTGGCGCTGGGCCCCGGTCCGATGATCCTCGACGATGCCGACCGGCTGATGGGACGGGACGGGGAAGAGCAGGCCCTGTTCCATCTACTCAACACCCTCCATGGGCTCAAGGGCCGGCTGCTGTTGACCGGGACCGAGCCGCCGGCCCGCTGGCCGGTGCGTCTGCCCGACCTGCGCTCCCGCCTTGGCGCCATCCCAGTGGCCGAAATCGGTGTTCCGGACGATGCCTTGATCGCCGCCCTGGTCGTCAAACTTTTTGCCGACCGCCAGCTGCATGTCGGCGTAGACGCCGTCCGATTTCTCACGCGCCGGATGGAGCGCAGCTTCGAGGCCGCCTCCAGCCTGGTCGAAGCGATCGACCGCCGGGCCTTGTCCCGCGGCCGCGCCGTGACCATTCCCTTGATCCGCGAGGTCCTGGCCGAACGGTCATGAGGCGGATTGGGGGGCCGCTGCGGCGCGCCCCCTGCGACTGGATCGCCCTGGGGATAAGGTATATAAGTACCTATCAAACAACAATTTTATGCGCGATAATTTGCCTTTTTCCCATGTCGCATCGCCGAAGCATTCGGTGTGCCAGTTTGGGCTCGAAGCGATGGCACAAGACGCGGGAGATATGAAGATGAGTGAGCAACCAATTAAGCACCAGGAAGAGGCACCGGTGAACACGAAGGCGGATATCCCCGCGACCCCCGGCTTCGGAGATCCGGATCGTTTCCTCAATCGGGAGTTGTCCTGGCTTGCCTTCAACCGGCGGGTGATCGAGGAGGCGACCAACCCCGCCCACCCCCTCTTCGAGCGCGTGCGATTCCTGTCGATTTCCGCCGCCAACATCAACGAGTTCTACATGGTGCGCGTGGCCGGGCTGGTGGCTCAGCTCAAGGCCGGTTATGAGACCCTGTCCGACGACGGCAAGACCGCCCAGCAACAGCTGGCCAGCATCTCCACCTTGGTCGCGGTGATTCTCGAACAACAGCAGGAAGTGTGGCGCACATTGTCAAAGCAGCTTGCCGCGGAAGGGATTGCCGTGGTCGGCGGCAAGGACCTCACCGAGGAAGAGACGGGGTGGCTTGAGAGCTACTACATGCAGAACATCTTTCCCGTTCTCACCCCGATCGCGATCGATCCTGCCCACCCGTTCCCGTTCATCCCGAACCTTGGGCTGTCATTGGTTCTGGAAATGGAGCGTGAGGGTGAACATCTGCGCGCCCTGGTCCCGCTGTCGCCCCAGATTTCCCGTTACACTCGCTTGCCGGGTCCCCAAATTCGATACATTTCATTGGAATCTTTAGTTCTTTTGTTCCTCGACCGGCTGTTCCCGGGCTGCAAGGTCCTCGGGAACGGGGTATTCCGGGTGATTCGCGATAGCGAGGTCGCGATCGAGGAGGAGGCCGAGGACCTGATCCGCGTGGTGTCCACGGCACTGGAACGCCGGCGTCGCGGGTCGGTCATCCGCTTGACGTTCTCCGATAATATCCCCGCCGAACTTCGCGCCTTCGTCATGGGCGAGCTCGGCGTATCCGGTTCTGATGTGTTCGACGTGAGTGGTCCTCTGGGGCTCGCCGACCTTTCGGAAATCATCACCGACGAGCGGCGCGATCTGCTGTTCGAGCCCTATCATGCCCGCTATCCCCAGCGCGTGGTGAGCTTCGGCGGAGACGCCTTTGCCGCGATTCGCGACAAGGATCTGATCGTTCATCACCCCTATGAGAGTTTCGATGTCGTGGTCGAATTCCTGCGCCAGGCGGCGCGGGACCCGGCGGTGGTGTCGATCAAGCAGACCTTTTACCGCACCAGCAAGGATTCGCCCATCGTCAAGGCCCTGATCGAGGCGGCTCAGGCCGGCAAGTCGGTAACCGCCATGGTTGAGCTGAAAGCGCGCTTCGATGAGGAGGCCAATATCCGCTGGAGCCGCGACATGGAGCGCGCAGGGGTCCAGGTCGTGTTCGGTTTCCTCAACATGAAAACCCATGCCAAGGTTTCCCTGGTGACAAGGCGCGAGGGGGCCAGTCTTTGCAGCTATGTCCATTTCGGCACCGGGAACTATCATCCCCAGACGGCGCGGATTTACACCGACCTTTCGCTGTTCACCTGTGACAGCGCGCTCTGTCGTGATGCTGCCCGCCTGTTCAATCTGATGACCGGCTACGCCCGGCCGGAGAAGCTTGAAAAGCTGTCCGCGTCCCCCCTCAACATGCGCGAGACCCTGGTCGCTCTGATCGAAGACGAGACGGAGCACGCCCGGGCCGGTCGCCCGGCCGCAATTTGGGCGAAGATGAACCAGATTACCGACCCCGATATCATCGATTCCCTTTACAGGGCGTCCCAGGCCGGCGTGCCGATCCGTCTGGTGGTCAGGGGAATCTGCTGCCTGCGCCCCGGCGTCAAGGGCCTGTCGGAGAACATCGAGGTCAAGAGCATCGTCGGCCGGTTTCTGGAGCATTCCCGGATTGCCTGTTTCGGGGCCGGCCACGGCCTGCCCTCGCCTCAGGCCAAGGTCTTCATCTCGTCGGCGGACTGGATGCCGCGGAATCTCAACTGGCGGATCGAGGCCATGACGCCGATCGAGAATCCGACGGTCCATAACCAGGTCCTGAACGAGATCATGGTGGCCAACCTGCGGGACAATGTCCAAAGCTGGATACTTCAGCCCGACGGAACCTATGTACGCGAGACGGTTGACGACGAGCGGTTTAGTGCCCATGAATATTTCATGTCACATCCGTCCCTTTCCGGAAGTTCCCACCGCGAAGAACACCCCAGCCACGTGCTCAAGAATTTTATTTGGAAGAGGTGAACGAAATACCGGCAGCCAATGGTAAAGGCCGAGACGAAGCGGCCGGACATTCGCCTTTTGTCGCAGTTGTCGATGTCGGGTCAAACTCGGTCCGCCTGGTGGTTTTCTCCGGGGAGGGCCGTTGGCCGGTCCCGGTATTCAATGAACGGACCCTGTGCGGCCTGGGCCGTGGTCTGGCCAAGACCGGACGCCTCGATCCCGGCGGGGTGGCGCTGGCGCTCAGCCATCTCAAGCGCTTTCGCGATCTCGGCCGCGCCATGGGTGTGGCGCGCTGGGAAGTGGTGGCGACGGAAGCGGTGCGCGTGGCCAAGGACGGCAAGGCGTTCGTCGCCAAGGCCGAGAAATGCCTCGGCGTGCCGCTGAAGATCCTCGACGGTGATGGGGAAGCAACGGCATCGGCCAACGGCGTGGTGTCGGGGATTCCGGGTGCCGACGGGCTGATCGGCGACCTCGGCGGCGGAAGCCTCGAAATCGTGATGCTGGACAAAGGCCGGCCGGGGGCGCGGGCATCGCTGCCGCTTGGCCCTCTCCGGTTCCCTGCCAAAGAGTTGAACGACATGGCGGCCGCGGAATCCCGCATCGATAACGCGCTGAAAAAGGTGCCTTGGCTGAAGGACATGGCGGGGCGCGGCTTTTATCCGGTCGGCGGGGCTTGGCGGGCGCTGGCCAATGTCCATATGGGGCATACCGACTATCCCCTTCATGTTATCCATCAGTACGAGCTGGGCCGGCGCGACGCGTTTGACGTCCTCAGGTTGGTCGGGCGGATGAGCCCGCAGTCCCTGGGCCAGATCCCCGGGGTGTCGAAGGTCCGGCTCGCGACCCTGCCGATCGCCGCCAAGATCATGGAGCGGCTGTTGTTGCGGTCCAAGCCCGATCGCGTGGTATTTTCCGCCCATGGTCTGCGCGAGGGCTGGCTGTATTCGGAACTCTCGAAGGAGAAACGCAAGGAAGATCCGTTGTTGGCGGGGTGCGCGGAGTACGGCCGCAGGGAGGCGCGCTTCGGCGCGCCCGGCACGGCGCTCGCCGATTGGACGGCGCCCGTGTTCCCCGATGATGGTGCCGACTGGACGCGGTTGCGCCGGGCCGCGGCGTACCTTGCCGAGGTCGGCTGGCGGGATCATCCGGATTACCGGGCCGAAGACACTTTCAGCCGGATCCTGCATCTGCCGCTTGCCGGCATCGGCCATGAGGAGCGCATCCTGCTGGCCTTCATGGTGTCCGCGCGGTACGGCGGGGGACGCACCGGCCTGGTCAAGCGGCAAATGAGGCCGCTGATCGATAGCGACGATCTGGCCCATGCCATCACCGTGGGCCGGGCGCTGCGTCTCGGCCTCTCCCTCTCCGGCGGCACCCAAGAAATCTTGGCGGCGACTGCCCTGGCGATCGATAAAACCGCCCTGACTCTGACCCTCGCTAAGGGGGCCGACCACATGTTGGGCGATGCCGCGACGCGGCGGTTCGAGGCCCTGGCCCGTCGCCTCGGGCGCAAGCCGGTCGTCGCGGCCGGTTAGGCGCCGGTCATGCGGGCCGGCCGCCCTGGACCGGAATGAGGCGGACCTTGGTCCCGTCGGCGGCGAGGGCGAGCGCGCCGTGCTTGATCTTGAGCGCATCCTCGCCGAACAGCTCGCGGCGCCACCCCCTGAGGGCGGCGACGTCGGCGTCGTCGTCGGCGGCGATCTGTTCCAGGTCGGCGACCGAGGCGAGCAGTTTCTGTGCGACGCCGTTCTCATCGCATTTCATCTTGAGGAGGACCCGGAACAGGTCGACTAGCGGCCCGATGCCGCGCGGCAGGGGTTCGCTCCGCTTGAGGGTGGGGCAGTTCTCTTCCGGGACCGCCTTGCCTTGGGCGACCGCGGCAAGAACCCCATCGGTCACCGCTTTCCCGAGCCCGTTGCGGCCCACCGTGCGCGTTTTCGCGAGATCCTCGGGCGTTTCCGGCATGCGCGCGGCGATGTCCAGCAAGACGTCGTCGCGCAGCACCCGGTTGCGCGGCACGTCGCGGCTTTGGGCCTCGCGCTCGCGCCAGGCGGCCAGGGCCTGCAGCACGCAGATGAACCTCGGCCGGTTGCCCCGGAACTTGATGCGGCGCCAGGATTCCTCGGGCTCCACCGTATAGGTGGATGGCGACGTCAGGACCGCGATTTCCTCCTCCAGCCACGGGGCGCGCCCGTTGCGTTCGAGCCGCTGGGCAAGCTTTTCATAGGCGACCCGCAGGTGGGTCACGTCGGACAGCGCGTATTGCAGCTGTTTTTCGGAAAGCGGGCGCCTCGACCAGTCGGTAAAGCGCATGGATTTGTCGATCCGCGCCTTGGCGAGCTTGGAAACCAAGGTCTCATAGCCGACCGATTCGCCGAATCCGCACACCATCCCGGCGATCTGGGTATCGAACACCGGGCTGGGCACCGTGCCCGTCATGTGGTGGATGATCTCGATATCCTGGCGCGCGGCGTGAAAGACCTTGAGCACCGGCTCGTCGTTGAGCAGATGGAACAGCGGGCCGAGGTCCAGGCCGTCGGCCAGCGCGTCGATCACCGCCGCTTCCTCCGGTCCGCCAAGCTGGACGAGGCAGAGCTTCGACCAATAGGTGCGTTCGCGCATGAACTCGGTATCGACGGTGATGAATTCCGCACCGGCAAGGGATTCGCAAAACGCCGCCAGCGCCTCGGTCTCTGTAATCGTGATCATGGGGCCAAGCTATACACGATTTGGCGCCCGGCCCGAAGCGCTGCTTCGCCTCGCCCCGCCTGCGGCTCAATCCTTGACAACCGACCCCGAAGCATGGCTTTTCCCATGCGGACCCCATCTGGCCCCATCTGGAGACGATTCCTTGACCGCGATGCACCCTTACCGTACCCACACCTGCGGCGAGTTGCGTACCGACGACATCGGCGAGACCGTGCGCATTTCAGGCTGGATTCACCGTAAGCGCGACCACGGCAACCTGCTGTTCGTGGACCTGCGCGACCATTATGGCCTGACCCAATGCGTGATCGAATCGTCGGCGGCGAATTTCCAGCCGGTCGACGACGCCCGGCTGGAATACGTCATCGCCGTCACCGGCAAGGTGGTGGCGCGCACCGAGGATACGGTCAACCCCCGGCTGCCCACCGGCGAGGTCGAGGTCGCGATAGACGAGGTGGAGGTTCTGGCCGAGGCCGACGCCCTGCCGCTGCAGGTCAATTCGGATACCGATTATGGCGAGGAAACGCGCCTGCGGTACCGTTTCCTCGACCTCCGGCGCGAAAAAATGCAGCGCAACATCATCCTGCGGACCGAGGTGGTCGCCTCGATCCGCCGGCGGCTGACCGCGGCGGGGTTTCGGGAGTTCCAGACCCCGATTCTCACCGCGTCTTCGCCGGAAGGGGCGCGGGACTACCTGGTTCCGTCGCGGCTCCATCCCGGCCGTTTCTATGCGCTGCCCCAGGCGCCCCAGCAGTTCAAGCAGCTCCTGATGATCGCGGGATTCGACAAGTACTTCCAGATCGCGCCGTGCTTCCGCGACGAAGACGCCCGGGCCGACCGCTCCCCCGGCGAGTTCTATCAGCTCGACGTCGAGATGTCGTTTTGTACCCAGGATGACGTCTTCGCCGCCCTGGAGCCCGTCCTGGCCGGCATCTTCGAGGAATTCGGCGGCGGCAAGCCGGTCACCAAGGCGCCGTTTCCGCGCATCCCGTTCGACGAGGCGATGCTGAAATACGGCAGCGACAAGCCGGATTTGCGCAACCCCATCATCATCAGCGACGCAACGGAAGTATTTGCGGGGTCGAAGTTCTCGCTGTTCGCCAATCTCATCGAGAAGGGGGCCGTGGTGCGCGCGATTCCGGCCCCGGGGGCGGCGGGCCGCCCGCGGAGCTTTTTCGACAAGCTCAACGACTGGGCGCGCGAGGATCAAGGCGCCGGCGGTCTCGGCTATGTCGTGTTCGATGGGGGGGAGGCCAAGGGGCCGATCGCCCGCCACCTGGACGCGGCGCGGCTCGAGCGGCTCAGGGCGATTTCCGGTGTCGGCGACGGCGACGCGGTGTTCTTCGCCGGCGGCGCCGCGGCGGCGGCGGCCGATCTTGCCGGCGCGGCCCGGACCCGGATCGGCGAGGAGCTTGAATTGATCGCCCAAGACCGGTTCGATTTTTGCTGGATCGTCGACTATCCCCTTTACGAACCCGATGAAGAGACCGGCGGCGTCAAATTCAGCCACAATCCCTTCTCCATGCCCCAGGGCGGGCTGGAGGCGCTGGAAACACAGGACCCGCTGGAGGTCAAGGCGTGGCAGTACGACATCGTCTGCAACGGGGTAGAGCTGTCCTCGGGTGCAATTCGGAATCACAAGCCGGAGATCATGGAGAAGGCCTTCGCCATCGCGGGCTATGGCCAGGACGAGCTGGAAAACCGGTTCGGCGGCATGCTGTCGGCGCTTCGCTACGGGGCGCCGCCCCACGGCGGCTCGGCGCCGGGCATCGACCGGATCGTGATGCTTCTGGCCGATGAGCCCAATATCCGCGAGGTCATCCTGTTCCCGTTCAATCAGGTGGCCGAAGACCTGATGATGGGGGCCCCCGCCGAAGTGGAACCGGCGCGACTGCGCGAGCTCCATCTCCGTCTCGCCCTGCCGCCCAAGGCCCGGAGCAGCCAGGACAGGCCTCCGGACGACCAAGGCCAGGGCGGCGGAAAAGACGGCGGAAGAAAGGACGCCTGACGTCCCGGGGAATTTGCCTCAAATTCGAAACGATGGCGCCGATCCCTTAACCCCGGGTCAAGCAGGCGGCGCTAGCCTCCCTTTCAGGCTGGGTTTTGCGGGGAGGCTCCCGATGCGACGAATAGCGATTCTGTTCGTCCCGTTCCTTTTGGCGGGATGCGCCGCCGCCTTGCCGCCGCAGCTCGCCCTGGTCAGCCAGGCCGCCGATGGGGTCGCCTACGTCTTCACCGGCAAGAGCGGCACCGATCACCTTGTCTCCGCCGCCTTCCGCCGCGACTGCGCGGTCATCCGCATGGTGCAGGGCGAGGCCATCTGCAAGGCGCGGCGCGAAGATACCGAGCTCGGCCAGGCCGAAATCCAGATTTATGGCGGGCATCCCGGAGCGGCGCTGGATGCGCCGGCGGCGGGGGACCAGACCGTGGCCCTGGCCTCCGTGGCGCCTGGACCGCCGCCCGCCGCACGGACGGCGGCCGATGATGCCGCGCCGGTGCCGCCGACCAGCCCCGTGGCCCTGTTGCCATCGGGACCGGCGCGCCCCGCCTCGGTGCCGGACGCGCCGACCCGCCGGGACACGCGCGCGGACCGGGTCCCGGAGCCGGCGCCAAAGGCAAAACCGGCGCCGCAGGCGAGGCACACGGACAGTTATTACGTCGTGGTCGGTGAATACCGGAACTGGTCGCGGGCACTCGATCGGGCCGGGCGCCAGATCGTCGGGATTGCGGCGATCGTTTCGCGCCGGGATGGGGGCGGCAAGCGCCACCGGGTGATGCTTGGACCCTATCGGCTGGCGGCGGCACGGGAAACCCGCGGCAAACTTGCGGCGGGCGATGCAAAGGTTGCGTGGCTGGTCAAGGCGTGTCCGATAGGCGCCTCGCGGAGCGCACCAGGCGGTTGCATGGATCTCGCGAAGACCTGGAGGTAAGCCCTCCCGGCCGCCCCGCGGCGGCGGCTGACGGGGGCGGCCTGAGAGGCGCTATTCGGCGGCTTTATTGAGCGCCACGGACGCCTTCTTGCGCTTGTTCACGTACATGCACATGTCGGCCCGGGCCACCAGATGCCCGGCCTCGTCGTTGGGGCCGAAGGGTTCGACGCCGAAGCTGGCCTTGACCAGGATCTCCTGACCGTCATGGGTGACAATGGTCCGGTTCATCGCGCGATTGAGCATCTGCGCGCGCTTCAGCCCATCGCGCCAATTGGTCTGGATCATGAGGATGGCGAACTCGTCGCCGCCCAACCGGGCGACCACGTCGGTCTCGCGCACCTCGGCCTCGATTACCCGCGCAACCTTCTTGAGGACGATGTCGCCCACATGGTGGCCGTAGGAATCGTTGATGTCTTTGAAAGCGTCGAGGTCGCAGAACACCAGGACGCCGGTATCGCCATAGCGCTCGGCGGAGGCGAGGGTGCGCTGCAGGAACTCATTGAAGCCGCGCCGATTGCGCAGGCCCGTCAATTCGTCGGTCAGGGTCAGGTTTTCCAGATAGGCGATGCGGGCCGATTGCTCGGTCACGAAGCTCGCGACCTCCTCGGTGGTTTCAAGGATCTGCGTGACCAGGGGGGCGCGGCGTTCCGCCCGCCGCCCGGTGGGGGCCTGGCCGATCACCGATCCGAGCGTTCGGGCCGCGGCCTCCAGTTGATTGAGGATCCGGCCATCGTCCAGTCCCCTTTCCCCAACGCCAACCGGCGCGTGTTTGTGGTCCGTCACTTTGGCATCCATTGCTTTTTCTCTTGTTGGTCGAGTTCTCTTGTTGGTCGAGACAAGGGTCTAAATGGAATGCCCCTCACCCCTAGGTCGGGACATGCGCATCCGTCCGTAGGGCAGCAATGATCGTGCCAAAATGGGAAGGAAACGATTTCAAGGGGTTGGACCCGGGCGAATGGACTTTTTTGCCGGGGGAGCGGTGGCCGGCGGGCATCGACGGGCGCCACCGGGCAAGAATTGCCGGGCGCCGGCGACCGCGCCGGAGGCGGCTTTGCGAGCGCCTATCACCGCCGGGAAAAGGGTGCCATAATCAAAAGCTAGAATACTGAAATGCGAAAATGGAGGTCCATTTGAATCGATTTTCCCAAGTGTTGGTCGCAGCTTTGGTGGCCTCCAGCCTACCTGCGGTGGCGGCGCCCGTGCGCAACGGAGGCGCGGTCGAGTTGGTGCCGCACAAGGCCACCTATTCGATGCGGCTTGGGCATGTGCGTTCCGGCGGCGACGTCGCCGGCGCCCGGGGCTCCATGACCATGGAAACCGCAAAGTCCTGTGCTGGTTGGACCTTGAAACACCAGTTCACGCTGACGCTGATCAACAATGAGGGAAGTCGGATCGAAACCGACTCCAGCTTTTCCAGTTTCGAATCGCTGGATGGACTGTCTTATCGCTTCACTTCGCGAACCACCCGCAACGGGGCGGTGACCGAGGACATCCAAGGGAGCGCCCAGCTCGACTCCGGGGGCGGTGCCGGCACGGCCGACTTCTCCCGTCCGAAAGGGACACGCTTCGATCTTCCCAAAGGCACGGTTTTCCCGACCGAGCATGTCAAGCAGCTGATCGCCTCCGCCCAGTCGGGCTCGTTCAGCTTGCTGCGGACTGTATTCGACGGGCAGACCAAGGAAGGGGCCATGGAGGTCAACGCCGTTGTGACCCGGCACAGGGAGACCCCCTCCAAGAAACAGGCCAAGAACAAGCTGTCCAGCGGGCCGTCGTGGCACATGCGGCTGGCTTTCTTCCCACTCAACAGCAGCTCGGCCGAACCGCAGCACGAGGCGGGGCTGCGGCTGTTCGACAATGGTGTTGCCGATGACTTCGAATGGGATTGGGGCGGCTTCACCGTTGAGGGAAATCTTAAGTCCCTGGAGCCGCTGCCCAATCCCACATGCCCCTGAAACTGCGGTTTTTGGCTGAAATACCCCTGAAATTGTGGGTCAAACGAATATAAAATGTTAACCGAGTTCTAACGACTGCCGGACCATTATGGATCGGTGCAGCAGGTGAAAGGGCGAGGTGCGTCCCGATGACCTGCGTACGACACCGCCGGGCGCCGGTTCAGGTTAGGTTGTGGAACCGGGCGAGGGGCGACGTCGCGACAAGAAGGTCCCTTTGAATATGGGTCAAAAAATACTGATCGTCGAAGACAACGAGCTGAACATGAAGCTGTTCCATGACCTCCTGGAGGCCTATGGCTACACCACGGTTCAGACGCAGGACGGGCGCGAAGCGCTGGAGCTCGCCCGTGAACATCGCCCCGACTTGATCGTGCTCGACATTCAGTTGCCAGAGATTTCCGGACTGGAGGTCACACGCCAGCTTAAGGAAGACCCGGAGCTCAAGTCGATCCCGGTGATCGCGGTGACCGCGTTCGCCATGAAAGGGGACGAGGAAAAAATCCGGGAAGGGGGATGCGAAGCGTACATCGCGAAACCCATTTCCGTAACCAGTTTCATTTCAACGATCCAGAAGGTTCTGGAATAGGCTTATGACCGCGCGCGTCCTGGTCGTTGACGACCTTCCCACCAACGTCAAGGTGCTGGAGGCCAAGCTGACGGCTGAATACTTCACCGTCATCACCGCCACCAGCGGGGCCGAGGCGCTGGTCGCCGCCAAGGAAAGTGCGCCGGACATCATCCTGCTCGATGTGATGATGCCGGAAATGGACGGTTTCGAGACCTGCCGCCGCTTGAAGGCCGATACCGAAACCGCCCATATCCCCGTGGTCATGGTGACGGCGCTGTCCGACGTCTCGGATAGGGTCACCGGCCTGGAAGCCGGGGCCGACGATTT
>Ga0224512_10001235_pt1 | contig 25123 bp, 24 predicted proteins | sample SF_May12_sed_USG_4_FD_169103 | JGI IMG/M metagenome (GOLD analysis project Ga0224512, IMG submission 169103) | Sediment microbial communities from San Francisco Bay, California, United States - SF_May12_sed_USGS_13 | ecosystem: Environmental > Aquatic > Marine > Sediment | place: USA... | reverse complement strand
GCCGGCTGACAGTGCCTCCGTCAAAAAGAAGGACACGATCAAGAGCCTCGAAAAGAAAGACGCCGACATTCGCGTGGGCAAGGTGATCCTGGGCAGCACGGACCTTGCGCGCGATAACTATCGGGCCTTTCTCGACCTGGTCTCGGATGATCCGGAGCTCAGTGCAGAAGCCATGCGCCGCTTGGGTGATCTCGAATTGGATGCCACGGAGGCTGAACAGCTAACGGCAAATATCGATTCACTGAATCATGCGAGTTTTAACAATGCCGTTCAGCTCTATCAGCAATTGCTCGAGGCCTATCCCGACTACCGCCGCAACGATACGGTTCTCTATCAGCTTGCGCGTGCATATGAAATGGGTGGTCGAAATGATGACGCACTCGCGGTTCTGGACGAGCTGGTTGATGGGTACCCGAATACACCGCTGATCGATGAAGTGCAGTTCCGGCGCGGCGAAATGCTGTTTCTGCGCCGGAATTACAACGATGCCGAACTGGCTTACCAGGTAGTTGTCAAATACGGCGATGCATCACGTTTTTACGAGCAGTCGCTCTACAAGCTCGGTTGGTCGCAGTTCAAGCTCGCATGGCACGAGGACAGCCTCACACCGTTTTTCGAGTTGCTCGATCGCAAGATCGGCAGCATTGAATTGCAGGACGGCGACAACCGGCTGGAGGAATTGAGCCGGGCGGACCAGGAACTCGTTGAGGACACGTTCCGCGTGTTGAGTATCAGCTTTTCATATATGGAAGGCGCCGCGAGCATCGATGAATTCCTCGATCGGCGCGGGCACCCCGAATACAGCTACATCGTCTATATGAACCTGGGTGATTTGTATCTGGAGAAAGAGCGCTTTGTCGACGCCGCGGAGGCGTATGAGGCATTTGTGGTGCAGGATCCGTACCATCCGAAGTCACCCCTGTTGCAGGTCGAAGTCATCGAGGCCTACAAGCGCGGCGGCTTCCCGAGCCTCGTGCTCGAGGGCAAGAAGGGATTTGTCGAGCGATACGGCATGGACGGAGAGTTCTGGCTGCGCAACCCTCCGGAACTGAATACCGGGGTATCGGCGCACCTCAAGGCCAATCTGACGGACCTTGCGCAGTACTATCACGCTGAAGCGCAACGTGACGGCAAGCAATCTGACTATCAGGAAGCAGCACGCTACTACCGCAAGTACCTGTCATACTTCCCAGGTCAGGCCGATAGCGCGAACACCAATTTTCTACTCGCCGAGATCCTGTTTGAAAGCAGGCAATTCAGAGACGCGACGATCGAATACGAACGCACGGCGTACGATTATCCGCAGCATGAGCGTTCAGCCGAAGCCGCTTACGCGGCAATTCTCTCTTATCGTGAACATGAGCAAACGCTCGCCGACAGTGCGAAAGCAGATTGGCACAAGCGATATCTCGACAGCGGCCTGAAATTCGCGGATACCTATCCGCAACACCCCGAATCCGGTGCCGTACTGACAACTGTCGCGGAGGACCTGTTCGCGCAGGATGAATTCGATCTGGCAATCGCGGTCGCACAGGCAGTCGTCGCCAAGCAACCGCCGGTCGAGCCTGCGCTGTCACGAACCGCATGGACCGTTATCGCACATTCACAATTTGACCTCCTCCGGTTTGCCGAGGCTGAGACCGCGTACTACAGATTGCGCAGCTTTACGCCTGTCGATGATGGTGAAGCAGCCGAGGAGATCAAGGAGCGCATTGCCTCGTCCATATACCGACAAGGTGAAATGGCCAGAAATGCCGGCGATCTCGAAACGGCTGTCACGCACTTCATGCGCCTGGGGCAGGCCGTGCCGGACTCTGCTATTCGTGCGACAGCCGAATACGATGCGGCAGCGGCGTTAATCAATCTCTCTGCATGGGATCGGGCGTCTGCGGTTCTCGAGAAATTTCGCAGGGATTACCCCGACAGCGAATTTACGGACGATATCACGCAGAAGCTCGCCGTGACTTACCTGAACTCCGGTCGCGCAGCAGAGGCGGCGAGCGAATTCGAACGGATCGCGGCAACTGCGACAAGCAGTGAGGACGTGCGCCGCGAAGCACTGTGGAAAGCTGCGGAATTGTACGAGGGTGCCGGTGCATTGAGCAGTGAACAACGGGTGCTCGGCAATATCGTCGCCCAGTACCCGAACCCTCTGTCCGAATCGGTCGAAGCACGCTTCAGACTCCTCGAAATTTCCCGCTCGCTCGGTGACCAGGCGGCCGTTACCGCGGGTCTCGAGGAGCTTATACGCGTTGATGCCGCCGCCGGGCCGCAGCGCTCGGAGCGTACCAGGTACCTTGCGGCCACTGCGTCCCTGGAGCTGGCCGAGCCGGTGCTCAGGCGATTCACGGTCGTCAAGCTGGACCAGCCATTGGCCGAGAGCATGAAACTCAAGCGCTCGTTGATGGAAGATGTCATCAAGGTCTATACCAATGCCGCCGACTATGGCGTTGCAGAAGTAACGACGGCCGCGACTTTCCGCCTTGGCGAAGTCTACGAGCAATTCAGCACCGACCTGCTGCAGTCAGAGCGACCGGTGGAACTCGACGAAGCGGCACTCGAGCAGTACGAGCTGCTACTCGAGGAGCAGATGTTCCCATTCGAGGAAAAGGCGATCGACCTGTACAAGGCGAACGCTGATCGGGCGCCGGACGGTGTCTACGACGAGTGGGTCAGGAAAAGTTTTGAACGCCTCGCCAGCCTGATGCCGGCGCGGTACGCGAAAAGGGAGCGCAGCGAAGATGTGGTTACAGCGCTATATTAGGCTGCCGTTGAGGCTGCTGATCCCGCTGACTATCCTGGTGGTGGCGGGCTGTGCGGCGTCCGGGCCGAGAGAAACGGATCGCGACAAGGCTGTCGGCGCCGGAACCGCAGGCGCTCAGCCGGGACTGCCGCTGCCGGAAGTTCCGCCTCAGGCCGCGACGATGTTCGAGCAGGCCGTCGCCGTCATGGCAGCGGGTGACTTCGTCGACGCCGAGCTGCGTTTCAAGGAGTTCTTGCTGCAATATTCGGCGTTTCCGGGCGCGCACGTGAATCTGGCGATCATTCATGCCCAAAATGGCAATGACGCCGCCGCCCAGGCCGCTATTGATGCAGCGCTCGACCTGGACCCCGCGCACGCGGCCGCATTGAACCAACAAGGCATGCTGCATCGCAAAAATGGCAAATTTATTGAAGCAGAAGCCGCTTATTTGAAGGCCGTCACAGCGGCGCCCGACTACGCCTTGGCACACTACAACCTCGGTGTATTGAATGAACTGTACCTGCAGCGCCTGGATGTTGCATTGCAACATTTTGAGGTGTACCAAGAGCTGGTGGGTGCTGACAAGCAGGTTGAGAAATGGATTGCAGATCTGAAGCGTCGCGTGTCGGCGAATCAGCGCACGGCAAACGTGGCGGAATGAAGGACATGGATACCAGAAACCTGTCGGTATTCGGCCCCCGATTCATGCTGGCCACGTTGTTGGCGACGTTTGCCACTTTTGCTCAGGCTCAGGCTCCGGATGCCGCAGATACCGGCCTGCAGCCGGGTGTCGAGACCGAGACGGTGGATGACTTTGAACCGGCAGTCGATACCACGGCTGCGATCGAGGATGAGCGAGGCGCGCTGGAACCGGGTGTTTCGTCTGCCGTGCTTGCCGCGGATGTAACGCGGCAGCAGACAGGCAGCCAGGTGATGGACAGACTGGAGTTGGGTCGGACAGAGATTACGGGAAATCAGGAATTGCCGAAGGTGTTGTACATCGTACCCTGGCAGAAGTCGGATCCGGGTGAATTGATGGGACGACCCGTAAATACGCTGTTGGACGAGGTGCTGGCACCCCTCGACAGAGAAGAATTCATGCGACAGGTTGACTATTACGGTGACCTGTACGGAGAAGGTGACCAGGAGTAGGAGCCCGCCGTGCGGGTGAGTTGAAAATCAGAGGAGCAAGACAATGGGCACAATTGTGCGGTTTTTTCAGGATGGCGGTGCATTCATGTATCCAATCCTGTTTGTATTCGCATTCGGCGTAGCTATAGCAATCGAACGCTGGATGTACCTGACAATGTCGAGTGCGAGCAATCGCTCTTTGTGGAAGAAGATCGTGCCGTATCTGAAGGCCGGCAACTTCCAGGAAGCCGCGCAGCATACGGCGAAGTCAAAGGCGGCTATCGGCTCGATTCTTACCTACGGTCTGTACCGTGTGAAATCCGCACGCCGTCGTGATGACATCGAAAAAGCGATGGAAGAGAGCATGATGGAAGTGCTGCCGCGGCTCGAGAAGCGGACGCACTACATAGCGACGCTTGCAAACATCGCGACGCTGCTCGGCTTGCTTGGCACGATTATCGGCCTGATCAACGCCTTTACGGCAGTATCGAACGCGAATCCGGCCGACAAAGCTGATTTGCTGTCCGCGTCGATCTCGGTTGCGATGAACACGACCGCATTTGGCCTGATGGCTGCAATCCCGTTGCTGCTCGTTCACGCGTTGCTGCAGACAAAGACGAACCAGCTCGTTGACAGCCTCGAGATGGCCAGCGTCAAGTTCCTGAATGCAGTTACCGAACGCCAGCTCAAGTCAGCCGGAGCCTAGTAATGATTCGTCGCCGCAAGGGCGGTCGTCATCACAACAATGACACGGCCGAACTGAACATTACGGCATTCATGAACCTGATGGTAATTCTGGTTCCGTTCCTGCTGATTACCGCGGTTTTCTCGCGTTTGACAATTCTTGAATTGAATTTGCCAGGCTCCTCTACCGAGCCCGTGGAACCGCAGGAACAGACGTTTCAACTCGAAGTCATCGTTCGCCAGGACAAGATTGAAATCGGTGACCGCAATCAGGGTTTGCTGGGCGTTTATCCGAACTCTGAAGAAGGCGAATACGACTACGATGCGCTGAGCGGCAAATTATCAGAACTCAAATCACGATACCCGGGCAAGACGGATGCATCGATTCTGCTCGAATCGGAGATCGCCTATGACACGCTGGTTCAGGTTATGGATCGTGTACGCGTGGCGGAAAAAATCGAAGAGGAAGCGATCGTACGATCCGATCTGTTTCCGGATATTTCGATCGGCGACGCGCCGGTTATGGGCGGAGGTGCCTAAGCGATGGTCAAGTCAGCACGCGCCAAACGAATGGAGAAGCACCACAAGCGCCACAAGGGTGCTGGTGTCCTGAATCTCGTATCGCTAATGGATATCTTCACCATTCTCGTATTCTTCCTGCTTGTCAATTCGTCGGACGTCGAAACCCTGCCGAATGCAAAGGACCTGCAATTGCCCGAGTCCATCGCTGAGGAAAAAGCCAAGGAGACGGTCGTTATTCTGATTGGTGAGACAAATATCATCGTGCAGGGCACACCGGTCGCCAGCGTTGAGGAGGTCATGAAAGCAAAGGGCAATGACATACCCGCGCTTCGCGAGGCATTGAAGTCGCAAAACGACCGAGTGTTGCGAAGAGAAGCCCGGGACGACATCGCCGGGCGCGAAGTCACAATCATGGGTGACAAGGACATCCCGTACCGTCTGCTGAAAAAGGTCATGGCGACCTGCACACAATCCGATTACGGACAAATTTCTCTGGCGGTGCTGCAGAAGAGCTCTGACAAGCTCGACAATCTGCAGGCGGCGAAATAGGGACGCAGGAAGAGCTTAGGGAGTAGCGCGTGGACTTACCGTTCTACAGAGAGTACGAATTAGCGTGGACTGCGAATTCCAGCCAGGACCGCAGGTTTCAGCGATTGCTGGGCATTACCTTTCTCGTTGTCCTGGTTTTGGGTGTGGTCTGGCCCTTTATCCCGGTGCCTGAGCCGGACCCGTACGAGATCGAAGAGATTCCTCCGCGAATTGCGCAGCTGCTGCTCGAGGAGAAGCCGCTGCCACCGCCACCACCGCCTCAGGTAGAGGAAGAGCCGGAGCCCGAGGTCGAGGAACCCGAGCCCGAGCCGGAGAAGGTGGTCGAAAACGAACCGGAGCCCGAGCCGGAGCCCGTGCCCGAGCCGGAGCCTGACCTTCAGGAAATCGCACGAGAGCAGGCGCAGGCAGCGTTCATGCCGTTTGCAGAGGATCTGGCCGACCTCGTCGATCAGGAATTGCTCGAGAAGGTTGCTGACAAGCGTGAGCTGTCCGCTTCTGTCGGCGAGGCCACGCGCAATGAACGCTCGATGATCACGTCGAAAGTCGGTACGGCCTCGGCTGGTATCAACACAGCGAACATGAGTCGCAACACTGGCGGCACGGGTATCGCCGGTCGTTCGACGACCAAGATCGACAGTCCTGTTGCCGGAATTGCGCCGGCTGGCGGTGCGCGACGCACCGGCACAAGTGGCAAAGCCTCTCGCTCACGCGAGGAGATCGAACTCGTGTTTGATAAGAACAAAGGCGCAATCTTCGCGCTGTACAACCGTGCTCTGCGTAGCGATCCATCACTCGAAGGCAAGCTTGTGCTTCGGTTGACGATTGCCCCGAACGGCGCCGTCACATTCTGTGAAATCGTATCAAGCGAACTCAATGACGAAGATCTCGAGCGCAAGCTCGTGCAGCGAGTCAAGTTGTTCCGTTTCGAAGCGAAAGACGTCGAGCCGATAACGACGACCAAACCGATCGACTTCTTCCCGGCCTGATACGTGCCCGCCGCCTGCGGGCGGCGGCATTCTCACGCCGCAACACAGGCAGTCTCCTTGAGAACTCGCCGCGGTATTGACCTCGCGGTCTTTCCATAGCACTTTGGTCTTCGGTGCGTGGCCGAAGGCCCGCAGGGTCATGAATCGGGGCTTGCGAACTCGATCAGCGAAATAAGCAGGAGCAGAAAATGCGCAAGCTAATTTCATTTGCCTCAATCACTCTACTGAGCCTGTTTCCTGGCGACGCGTTGTACGCCGAATCGGCGCTTGAGCAACTTATCGAACAGACGGGTATCGAAGCTGGGGCGGTAGCGGTCAGGGATCGATCGGGGTGGCGAACTCCGCGTAAGATCATTGTGCGTGATCTCGGTGGATTGAGCGAAGGCATCGGCAGCACCGCAACAGGCATTGACTGGGTCTTTGTGCAGTCCGAGGCCGAAGCATTACGTCACGCTGCAGATGCGGATGCCATCATCGGCTTTTGTTCTGAAGCGCTGTTGGCCGCGGCGCCAGCACTGATGTGGATCCAGATTTATTCAGCGGGTGCCGAAGATTGCGTCACCGCTGAGCGAATCCACAATGGAGATGTCCTGCTCACCAATATGCAGAAGATGTCCTCTCCTGTGATCGCGGAACACGTGACGGCGATGATGCTCAGTCTGGCACGAGGTCTGGGGCCATTCAGCAAGGCAATGCCCAGCGGCAAGTGGCAGCGTCATGCTGATTACACCGCTGGCATGCAGTCTATCGGTGGCAAGACGGTGCTCGTAGTGGGTCTGGGCGGCATCGGCACCGAAGTGGCCCGACGCGCGGCCGCATTAGGGATGCGTGTTGTCGGCACGCGTCGCAGTAGCCGCGAAGGTCCGGATTTCGTCGCCTACGTTGGGCTCGCCGACGAATTGCTCGAACTTGCTGCCAACGCGGATTTCATCGTCAATGCGTTGCCGTTGACCGCGGATACATCAGGTTTGATGGATAGCAAGTTCTTTGCAGCCACAAGACGCGGCGCACATTTTATCAATGTTGGGCGAGGTAAGACCGTTGTAACGGGCGACCTTGTCGCCGCTCTGCGTGATGGTCAGCTTGCCGGCGCGGGCCTCGATGTAACGGACCCTGAGCCGCTGCCACCTGATCATCCACTCTGGCAGATGCAAAATGTCATTATCACGCCGCATGTATCAAGTCGTGGCAGTAACAGAGTGCGGCACACTATCCTGGTGAAAGAGAACCTGCGTCGGTTCCTCGCGGGAGATGCACTGTTAAACATTGTGGACCCAAAACGCGGCTACTAGTCCGAAGGGCCGGCTCGCTCAATGGCAAAGCTTGCGGCGTTTTGCGCGTAACTCGCGTAACTGAGCTTCATATCGTTCGCCCTGGGCTCGCGTGTAACCGGACCGCATCCTGGACTCGACCGTCCGGATTTTTTCTTTGACAGATGCGCACTCGGCTTCGCTGCAGAATCTGTGCGCATCGGCCGGTGAACCGGCAATGAGCAGTAAGGCCAGCAACCCTGTACATCGTTGCATCGATTTCTCCGCAAAGAGGCTATTATTCACCGGGAACGCTGCGGTTCAGGAGCTGACAATTCGGGCAAGAACGCAAGAATCTGAGGTCGACCGGTCGGTTGGCTTTGCGCCGGTAGCGCGTCCCGATGCCCGAATTCTGATACTCGGGAGCTTACCGGGGCAACGTTCGATTCAGGCCCGACAATACTACGCGCATCGTCAAAACACATTCTGGCGAATCATGCGCGATCTGCTCGGCGCGGACGGATCCTATCAGCGGCGCTGCGATACTCTTTGTGCGCATCGCATCGCCCTGTGGGATGTGCTCGCGCAGTCTGTGCGGCGCGGCAGCATGGATGCTGACATAGAGCTGGGAACTGCCGAGGTCAATGATTTTGGCGGGTTCTTTCGCGCGCATCACGATATTGAAATGATTGCTTTCAATGGCCAGAAGGCCGCGCAAATGTTTCGACGGTTCGTCGCGCAATCCGGCATCGACATTCCAGGTGAGCAATTGACGATGCCATCGACGAGCCCCGCCTACGCCGCAATGCCGTATTCCCGGAAGCTCGAAATATGGCGCAGTGTCGTCATCGCTCTATAGATCACGGAAGGATCTGACACAGGGCGCGGGCCGCTCGGCAATGACGGGCACAGGCGCCGTATCTCAATGTATCCCGGGGTCGGAACCCGGCCGCCGGCGCGGGTGATTACAGAGCGCTGTCGCCGGTCTCGCCGGTCCGGATGCGCCAGACCTGGTGGAGGTCGGTCACAAAGATCTTCCCGTCGCCGACCTTGCCGGTCTTGGCACTCTCGATGATAGCCTCAACGGTCCGCTCCATCATCTCATCCGAGACGGCAACTTCGATCTTCGCCTTAGGAAGAAAGTCGACGACATACTCAGCGCCCCGATACAGTTCAGTATGCCCCCGCTGGCGGCCGAAACCCTTGACCTCGCTGACGGTCATTCCCTGAATTCCAACCTCGCTCAATGCGTTACGGACATCGTCCAGGCGAAACGGCTTAACGATTGCGGTGACAAGCTTCATGCGGGGGTCTCTCTATCGCCAATAGGTGCCAGCGCTCTATGCTAGCAATACAATGGGCGTAAGTGTACAAAGAAAACTCAATTTGGTGGTTGCCGGTAAGATGACTATTGCTACTGCTTTGAAAGAGCGCGAAGGGCTGCGGTACAACGTGATCGCTCTGCTGTATGTGGTCGCTGGCTATATTCTCGGCCTGGCCGGATTGTTTCACAGTGCCTGGCCGATCAACCTCGTTGCGACGCTGTTGTTGGCACACGCAATGACGATCGCCGCCTACTTGATACACGAATGTGGCCACAATCTCGTCTTCAAGCGTAGCCGCGACAACGCTCACCTCGGCAGGTTTCTGAGCTGGATATGCGGTGCTGCCTATGGCACCTACGAGGATATGCGCTACAAGCATTTTCGACATCATGTCGATAATGACGACGTTGTCTGGTTCAAATACGAGGAATGGTTCGACAAGCATCCGATAACGCTGCGCGTGATCCGATTGTTGGAGTGGTTTTACATACCGGCGCATGACCTGATCATGCATTTCATCATGGTATTCACGTCGTTCATTATTCCGCAGCGGCGGAATCAGCGGGTGCGGAATGTCACCGTTATCCTGATTCGTGGCGGCCTGTTTATCGCCCTGTTAGTTTTTTTCCCGAAGGCGGCGTTGTTGTACGCGATCGCGTACATGCTAATGATGCACATCCTGCGCTTTATGGACGCGCTGCAGCACGACTACCCGTACAACGCCACATTATTCGACTATGTGCAAGCGCCGCATAAGGGTGACTTCGAGTGGGAGCAGGAACACACTTTCAGTGTACCGCTGTCATTGCGCTACCCGAGGCTGAACTGGCTTACGCTCAATTTTGGCTACCACAATGCGCATCATTCAGACATGAACGTGCCATGGTATCGATTGCCCGACCTGCATCAGCAGCTGACCGATGGTGACCCGGAAAAAGTCATTCCATTCTCCTGTCAAATCAAGTTGTATCATCGCAACCGGGTTCTGCGCGTCAATAATCCGCAGCCCGACAATTATCCACAGGGTGCCGAATACCTGCGCACCGCGAGAACGGGGCAAGGCGCGATTGGTGGCAATGCGGCCTCGTTTCTTACGTCTTTTTAGGACTAACTGGAAGATCCGGCAGAGCCTATGCAATGACCGATTCCGCTGCGCTGCGCAGGATGGGCCGGATAGATTTGACAGCCCGCGACGCCTCTCGAGTGCGCGTTTTGCGCATACCGAGGTGTTCAGGCAGGGCGGCTTAGGCGACAATAGACGCCTGATCCTCAGGCAGAATTGATTATGCTGGATTTCGACTTTGGTCTTGGTGAAGACATCGATCTTCTGCGCGACACGGTGCGCGATTTCGCCGCTGACAGGATTGCGCCGCGGGCAGCCGATATTGATGCCAGTAATCAGTTTCCCCGCGACTTGTGGCCGGAGCTTGGCGAAATGGGCCTCCTTGGCATTACGGTTGACGAACAATATGGCGGTTCGAATCTCGGCTATCTGGAGCACGTCGTTGCGATGGAAGAGATCAGCAGAGCATCGGCGTCGATCGGCTTGTCGTACGGCGCACATTCCAATCTGTGCGTGAATCAGTTGCATCGTTGGGGCAATCAGCAGCAGAAAGCCAGGTACCTGCCAGCGCTCGTTTCCGGCGAACATCTTGGTGCGCTGGCGATGAGCGAGCCGGGTGCCGGATCAGACGTCATGGGCATGCGTACAACAGCTGTGCGCGACGGCGATGATTATGTCCTGAATGGCTCGAAGATGTGGATCACGAACGCTCCGCAGGCTGACGTTTTCATCGCCTATGCTGTGACAGATCCCGAAGCTGGCAGCCATAAGCTCAGTGCCTTTGTCATCGAGCGCGGCTGTGCGGGGATGTCGACGCCGCAGAAGCTGGACAAATTGGGCATGCGCGGCTCCGACACCAGCGAGGTGTTATTCGAGGACTGCAGGGTGCCGGCCGAAAACCTGCTTGCAGTTGAAGGCAACGGCGCCGCGATTCTGATGAGCGGTCTCGATTATGAGCGTCTGGTGCTTGCCGGCGGCCCGCTCGGCATCATGCGCTCATGTCTGGATGTCGTCTTACCGTATGTTCACGACCGCAAGCAATTCGGGCAAGCCATAGGCGAATTTCAGCTAATGCAGGGCAAGATTGCGGACATGTACACGGCCATGAACAGTTGCCGCGCCTACGTCTACGCCGTGGCGCAGGCGGCAGATCGAGAACGGACCACTCGATTCGATGCAGCCGCCTGTATTCTGCTCGCCGCAGAAAAGGCGACCTGGATGGCGGGCGAGACGATTCAGGCTTTGGGTGGCAACGGATACATTAACGAATATCCGGCCGGGCGCCTGTTGCGCGATGCCAAGTTATACGAGATCGGCGCCGGAACCAGTGAAATCAGACGCATGTTGATTGGCCGCGAGTTGTTCAATGCCAGTAATTGAAACCAAGATCGATCGTAATTCCGAGGACTTCCGGGAAAACTCGGCCGCTAATATGGCGTTGGCCGAAGATCTGCGCAATCTCAGCGAGCAGATATTGACAGGTGGCTCCGCCCGTTCACGTGAACTCCACCTTGTGCGTGGCAAGCTGCTGCCGCGCGATCGAATCAACACGTTGATCGACGACGGTTCTGCGTTCCTCGAGATTGGCCTTCTGGCGGCCCACGCTGTCTACGCAGACGACGTGCCCGCAGCCGGCATCATTACCGGCGTGGGTCGCGTCAACGACGTTGAATGCATGATTGTCGCGAACGACGCGACGGTAAAGGGCGGCACCTATTATCCGCTGACCGTCAGGAAACATCTGCGTGCGCAGGAAATTGCCGAACAGAACCACTTGCCGTGTATTTACCTCGTCGATTCGGGTGGTGCCTTTTTGCCGCTCCAGGACGAGGTGTTCCCTGATCGAGATCACTTTGGCCGGATTTTCTACAACCAGGCGCGCATGTCGGCAAAGGGAATTCCGCAGATCGCGGCTGTACTCGGTTCCTGTACAGCAGGTGGCGCGTACGTGCCTGCAATGTGCGATGAAGCGATCATCGTGCGCAATCAGGGCACGATTTTTCTGGGCGGGCCGCCACTGGTCAAAGCCGCAACCGGAGAGGTTGTCGATGCCGAAACACTCGGCGGAGGCAGTGTACATTCGCGTATTTCGGGCGTCACCGATCACCTGGCCGATGACGATTCGCACGCCCTGCTGATTGCGCGGGAAATCGTTGCCAACCTGAATGTGTCAAAGCGCATCGAACTCAAGGTGCGCGAATCGATAGATCCGCGATATCCCGTTGAGGATATATACGGCATCGTGTCACGCGAATACCGTTTCCCGTATGACATTCGTGAAGTCATTGCACGCATTGTGGACGGCTCGGAATTTCAGGAATTCAAGAGGCTGTATGGCTCGACGTTGGTCTGCGGTTTCGCGCACCTTGACGGTTATCCAATCGGCGTCATCGCGAATAACGGCATATTGTTCATGGAATCGGCACAGAAGGGCGCGCACTTTATTCAACTCTGTAATCGGCGCCGTATTCCGCTGGTGTTCCTGCAAAATATCACCGGATTCATGGTTGGCAAACGTGTCGAACACGCCGGCATTGCGAAAGAGGGCGCCAAAATGGTCAATGCCGTGGCGACAGCGACCGTGCCGAAGTTTACCGTGGTAATCGGCGGTTCGTTTGGAGCGGGTAACTACGCGATGTGCGGTCGGGCCTATGGTCCGCGCATGCTCTGGATGTGGCCGAACGCACGCATATCCGTAATGGGGGGGGAACAGGCCGCCACAGTGTTGTCAACGGTCAAGCGCGACGGACTCGAAGCGCGTGGCGACGTATGGACCGAGGAGCAGCAGGCCGAGTTTGCGGCAAAGATTCGCGATCAGTATGAGACGCAAGGTCATCCGTACTACGCCAGCGCGCGACTCTGGGACGATGGAGTGATCGACCCGGTCGATACTCGCGCGGTGCTGGCGCACAGCATATCCGCCGCAATGAATCGCCCGCGTGACGACGAAACGCCATTTGGCGTGTTCAGAATGTGAAGACGTGACAACACTCAAAGACAAGACATTATTTGCGACAGGCGGCAGCCGTGGCACCTGTCTGGCGGTCAACAGGCTTGGCGGTGACGAGCTGATGATGCATTCACGTAAGCCGGACATCATGGCGGACGCGGCCTGCGTCATCGTCAACAAACCCAGCCGCGCGTTTACTGGCAATTTTTGCAGCGACGATTCGGTGATTGAAGTAGAGGGGGTCACGGATCTGAGCCACTACGCCGTCAATCCAGGCCCGCTGACACCGGACTTCTGCGTTGATCCAAAAGCCGGTTGAGACGCGGTTTGTGAGCAACCGGCACGACCAGAATACAGGTACGCGCGATGTTCGCGAGGCGCATAAATTCGACGTCACACGGCTCGAACAGTACATGTCTTCGCACGTAGAGAGTTTTCGCGGGCCACTTACTGTCAGCCAGTTCAAGGGTGGCCAGTCAAATCCGACTTATCTGCTCGAAGCGGAATCCGGTAACTACGTGCTGCGGCGCAAACCGCCTGGGAAACTCCTGCAATCTGCGCATGCCGTCGATCGCGAGTACCGCATCATCAGCGCTTTGTACGGCGCTGATTTCCCTGTGCCGCGTCCGTATGTACTGTGCGAAGACGACGAAATAATCGGCACGATGTTTTTCATTATGGAGCACGTTGAGGGTCGCATCTTCTGGGATCTTGATTTGCCGAATGCAAATCCGGCAGGACGGGCGGCTTTGTATGACAACATCAATGCAACCATCGCCAAATTGCATTCTTTTGACTATGCTGCCCTGGGGCTGGAGGATTTCGGCAAACCGGGAAATTACTTTGCGCGTCAAATATCGCGCTGGAGCCGTCAGTACCGTGCTTCGGAGACCGGCAGGGTTAAGTCGATGGACGCGCTCATCGACTGGTTACCGGACAATATACCCGACGATGACTCGGCGAGTATCGTGCATGGAGATTTTCGTCTCGATAACATGATCGTTCACCCGACCGAGCCCCGAGTCATTGCGGTACTCGATTGGGAATTGTCAACGATAGGACACCCGCTGGCCGACTTCACCTATCACCTGATGGCGTGGCAGATGCCAAATATCGGCATCGGATCCACGGGTCTTCTGGAAAAGGACCTGGCGGCACTTGGTATACCCGACCAGGATGCCTACACGGCCCTGTATTGCGAACGCACAGGCCGACCGGACGGTATTGCCAATCGCAATTTCTATTCCGCCTTTAATTTCTTTCGGCTGGCGGCTATCTTGCAGGGCATCGCCGGGCGCGTTCGTGATGGCACGGCAGCCAGCGCACATGCGCAACAAGCGGTGAAAGCCGTTGCGCCGCTGGCGGACCTGGGATGGCAGTTTGCCGTTGACCACGGATGACACGATAGAGACTATGGCGCTGAATTACGACGAATTGATGGCAACATCAATCGATGACCTGCGGCTGAGCTACGGCGACACCGAGACGATGCTGTACGCGCAGAGTGTCGGTTTCGGTCGCGACCCGCTCAGCGCGAAAGAACTGCCGTACATATACGAGCAAGGCAAGCCTCTGCGCACCGTGCCGTCGATGGCAAGTGTTCTGGTGCCGGATATGTTTCCGCCTGATCTTGGCTGGGACTTCACGCAGGTATTGCACGCTGAACAGCGGCTGCAACTGCACAGACCGTTGCCGGCGTCTGCCGATTTGCTGGTGAATAAGCGTATCGTCGATGTATTCGACCGCGGCCCGAGGCGTGGCGCGATGATTCTGTTCGAGGCAGACGGTCGTCTGGCCAAAGATGACACAGCTGTCTTTTCGCTGGGTATGACAGTCATCGCACGCGGAGACGGTGGATTCGGCGGCGTCCCGGGCAGCGGCCCGGCACCGCATCGCGCGCCGCGACGAGATCCGGATCTCAGCGCTGAAAGTACGACGAGAGCCGACCAGGCGCTGTTGTTTCGTCTAAACGGGGACCGAAATCCACTGCACGCTGATCCGCAAACGGCCATTTCGGCGGGCTTTCCCGTGCCGATACTGCACGGGCTATGCACCTACGGCGTGGCTTGTCGGGCGATATTGCAGACCATTTGTGATTACGACTACACGTTGATCACGGGATTCGATGCCCGCTTTTCCGCGCCGGTAATACCCGGCGACAGGATCCGGACGGACATGTGGCAAGACGGCAATATCGTGTCGTTTCGCTGCACCGCCATAGAACGGGATACTATTGTGCTGCGAAACGGCAAATGTACATTGGCAACGTAGCAGGAAATATCCAATGAGCGAACCTCTGGCAATTTCTATTGATGGTCATATTGCTCAAGTGACTCTGAACAGGCCTGACAAGGCCAACGCGCTGAGCCTCGAGCTGTTTGACGCACTTGGCGATGCCGGCTCACGTCTGGCAAGCGATCAATCCCTGCGCGCGGTCGTCCTGCATGGAGCCGGCGAGAATTTCTGCGCGGGAATCGATGTCGACATCTTTCGGCAGGGCGACATCATCGTAGACGTGCACTCGATGGCGCCGGTCGAGCCATCCCCTGCCAACAGGTTTCAGCGCGCAGCCTATGTGTGGCGCGAGCTGCCGATCCCGGTCATCTGTGCAATAACGGGTGTCGCCTTTGGCGGTGGTCTGCAAATTGCATTGGGTGCCGACCTGCGATACGCCACAGCCGATTCGCGTCTGTCGATCATGGAGGTGAAGTGGGGCCTGATTCCCGATATGGCGATCAGTACGACGCTGCGGGACATCCTGCCTGTTGACCGTGTCAAGGACCTCGCCTGGTCCGGTCGTACCGTAGGCGGCGAAGAGGCGCTCCAGCTGGGCCTGGTGACCGCACTGCACGAAGATCCATTGCGTGCGGCGATGGAGACGGCGCAGGCGATCAGTAAGAGATCTCCGGATGCGATACGCGGGATGAAACAGCTATTCAATGCCGCATGGCAGATGCCCGAGGCCGAGGCGCTGGCGCTGGAGGCAGAATTGCAGCTGCGGCTGTTCGGCAAACAAAACCAGCTCGAGGCGGTCATGGCGAACATCGAGAAACGTGCGCCGGTATTCGAGGATTAAAGGGCCGCATGCGTCTGGAACTTAGCGGCGACCTGCACAGTCCAAGCAGGCAATTGATCATTATCGATACCTAGTGGATAACTTGTTCAAAAAACAGACCGCATGTCTGCTGGTGTTGTTGAGTCTGCATGGACCAGCTGTGCAGGCACAGAACTCGAGTTCTCCAGGCGTGCCGGCTGATTTCGACACACTGCAAGTGCATATTCAGGCCGAGGAAATCTACAAGCGGGCCGAATACAAGCGCGCATTTTTCATCTACCGCAATGAACTCGCGCCGATTGGCGACAAATACGGGCAGTACATGGTCGGTTACATGTACCTGCGTGGCAGGGGTGTTGCCGAAGACCGTGTCACGGCTTCGGCCTGGTACCGCCTGGCGGCAGAGCGCGACACGCCGGAATTCGTCAGCGCCCGGGACCAGCTGATGGCTGCCCTGTTGCCCGAGGAAACAGTGCGCTCGGATCAGGCCTTCGTCGAACTCCGCAAACAATACAGTGATGTGGCATTGCTGATGCACGGCATTCGTGAAGATTTTGAGACACTGCGGGACCACCGCAGGTCACGTTTGTTGCTCAACGATGCCATGCGAGTGGACGATCTTCGGCCCGGCCGCAATCCCGGGACACGATCAGCCGAAGATTATTACGACCAGATCGAAAGGCGCATGCGGGCTCGGCTCAAATACATTGAGAGTCGCACAGGTATCGCGGTCGCCACCGGCAACATCCAGACGGCGGACCTGCGTGAGATCGAGCGGCAGGTCGGTGTGCACCTGGAGTCCCTGGACTAATTGCCGCTTTTTGCGAGACCTCTCGAGAGAATTCCTGGAAACTGGTCGACGATCGCCCTGGCCATCACGTCGTCACCGTGAAACCACTTGGGTATCCAGTTGATTGAGCCCATGATTGCATTGCCGGTCATGCGGACATCACATGACGCGATGCTGCCATCGGCCATTCCAACCTTAAGCATTTTCTCGAAGTTCAGGCTGTGTTGCCGGGACAGCTCGAGTACCTCGTCCCGATGCGCCGGTTTGAGCGACGGGATTTCGCTCATGATCGCGATGGGTCCGTGCTCACCGACCATGATTTCGATGTGGTAACGCAGATAGCGCCGTACTTGTTCGAGCCCGCTGCCGCCCTCGGCGACAGCTTTCTGCATCGCCTCGCGGCCGACGTCAGCTGCGCGTACGTAGCAAAGATATACGAGTTCCTCCTTGTTGCGCACATAGTAGTACAGCGCAGGGTCTGTCAATCCGAGCATGTTCGCGACATCCTTCAATGAAGTGCCGCTGTAGCCTTTTTGATTGAAACAGTGCGCGGCCGCCTTGAGTACGCGATCACGCTGCAGCTCAAAGCGGCTTTCATCGGAGTTTGGGGCCATAGTCCATCGGTTCCTGCACGCGATCGTTGCGCGCACTGCACTTGAGATTTTCTCGAATCTGCATTATTTTAATCTAGATTAAATTTTTTTCAAGAGCAAAACTCATTGATTTTTAAGGAATTCCTACGAACAGGATAGGGCTTTCCACTGTGTTTTGCCCGGAGAATCGTAGTGATGAGTACTGCCGCAAACGATCTACCCGGTAAACCGGAAACGCGCGAACACGCGCCCATGCGTTTCGTTACGGCGGCTTCGCTGTTCGACGGCCATGATGCGGCGATCAATATCATGCGCAGGCTGATCCAGGCACAGGGCATCGAAGTCATTCATCTGGGTCACAATCGCAGTGTCGACGATATCGTCCGTGCGGCTATTCAGGAGGACGCAGACGGTATTGCCGTCAGTTCGTATCAGGGTGGCCACAACGAGTTTTTCCGCTACATGGTGGATCGGCTGCGGGACCTGGGAGCGCCGCACATCAAAGTGTTCGGTGGCGGCGGCGGCACCATCACGCCTGAGGAAATAAGAGACTTGATGGACTACGGCGTCGAGCGCATCTACCACCCACACGACGGCATGGAACTCGGTCTTGAGCAGATGATCCGTGACCTGGTCCAGCGGACTGCAGCCGACCGCAGGAAGACGGTTACGCCCGACTCGGTCTGCGTCGATCGTGCCACCGATATTGCGGGCATGATGTCGGCGATCGAAGAGGGCGCATTCGATGAGGCGCAGCTCGCGACGCTCAGGAAAGAGTGGCAGATGAAGGCCGGCCAGGCCCCGGTCATCGGCATCACAGGGACTGGCGGTGCGGGCAAGAGCAGCGTAACGGACGAGCTGCTGAATCGATACCTCTCCAGCTTTCCTGCGATGCAGATCGCGGTGCTCGCGGTTGATCCGACGCGGCGCCGCACGGGGGGTGCGTTGCTCGGTGACCGTATTCGCATGAACACGCTGCGTTCCGAGCAGATCTTCATGCGCTCGATCGCAACGCGACGGCAGCATCTGGCAACCAGTAAAATGCTCGGTGATCAGATTCTGTTCTTGAAATCGCTCGGCTACGATCTCGTTATAGTCGAGACCGCCGGCATTGGACAGAGTGACAGTGAGATCGTCGACCTGGTCGATTTCTCGGTGTACGTCATGACGAGCGAATATGGCGCCGCGAGCCAGCTCGAGAAGATCGACATGCTCGATTTTGCGGATCTGATCGTGCTCAACAAATACGACAAGCGCGGCGCCGAAGACGCACTCAGGGACATTCGCAAGCAGTGGAAGCGCAATCACAAGGCATTCGAGACGGCCGACGACGATGTGCCCGTGTACCCGACCATCGCGAGCCAGTTCAACGATCCCGGTATCAGTTACATGTTCTCGCAGCTGTGTGCCCGCATGGTCGAAAAAGCCGGCCTCGACAAAGACAAATGGACGCCGGCCATCGATACAAGGATCCGGGAGCCGCGTGCGACGGCAATGATTCCGGGTGCACGGATTCGCTACCTCGCCGAGATCGCGGAGCAGGGACGAGAAATTAACAAGACGATTGATTCGCAAGCTGAAATCGCGAGTCGCGCACAACATATTTATGAGGCGCTCAGAGTAATCCAGGATCCTGCATTGCCCGAGAAGCTGAACGCGTATCGATCCGATGCGCTGACTGAGGGAGACGATCGCAGTCTGTTGGTACTCAGGCAACGCTATCAGGAAGCCCTCGGCGATTTAACGGCAGAGTCAATTCAGCTGTTGCAGGAATGGCCCGCACGCAAGGAAAGCGTTCGTTCCGAGAAATACAGCTACAGCGTTCGGGGTCGCGAGATAACGGGTCACAACTATCGCGAAAGTCTGAGCCACCAGAAAATCCCCAAAGTGGCTGCGCCGGACTACAGGGACTGGGGCGAATTACTCGCCTTCCTGTCTAAAGAAAACCTGCCGGGCGCATATCCTTATACGGGTGGCGTTTTTCCGTACCGACGGCTCGGCGAGGATCCGACTCGCATGTTCGCCGGTGAAGGCACGCCCGAACGGACGAATCGCCGCTTTCATTACCTGTCACTCGGCCAGGATGCGGCAAGACTGTCGACCGCCTTTGATTCCGTGACATTGTACGGTGAGGACCCGCACGAGCGGCCCGATATCTACGGCAAGGTCGGAAACTCGGGGGTCTCGATTGCGTCGGTCGACGATATGAAGAAATTGTATTCGGGCTTCGACCTGTGCGCACCGACAACCTCGGTTTCCATGACGATCAATGGACCTGCGCCGATGATTCTCGCTTTTTTCATGAACAGCGCGATCGATCAGCAGGTTGAAAAGCACCTGCGCGAGACTGGTGAGTGGGAAGCGGCAAGCAAGAAAATCGACGAGTATTTCGTGGGCAAGGAACGGCCGCGCTACGTTGGTGACCTGCCGCCAGGCAATGATGGCCTGGGTCTCGGACTGCTCGGTATCTCGGGCGACAAGGTCGTCGACGCGGAGACGTATGCGCGCATTCGTGAAGCAACGCTTACGACGGTGCGCGGTACGGTGCAGGCGGACATTCTGAAAGAGGATCAGGCACAGAACACCTGCATCTTCTCGACCGAGTTTGCGATGAAGATGATGGGCGATGTACAGCAGTTCTTCATAGACAAGGAGGTACGCAACTACTACAGCATTTCGATCAGCGGTTATCACATCGCCGAAGCGGGGGCGAACCCGATCAGCCAACTGGCGTTTACATTGTCAAATGGATTCACGATCGTCGAGTACTACCTCGCCCGTGGTATGCACATTGATGACTTCGCACCGAACCTGAGTTTCTTTTTCTCGAACGGCATGGATCCCGAGTACACGGTCATTGGTCGAGTCGCGCGCCGCATCTGGGCGCGGGCAATGCGCGAGCGCTACGGCGCAAGTTTCAGATCGCAAATGCTCAAGTACCATATCCAGACCTCGGGTCGCAGCCTGCACGCGCAGGAGATCAGCTTCAACGACATTCGTACGACGCTGCAGGCCTTGTATGCGTTGTTCGATAACTGCAACAGCCTGCATACGAACGCGTACGATGAAGCGATTACCACGCCGACAGAACAGTCGGTGCGCCGTGCGGTCGCGATTCAAATGATCATCTCACGCGAGCTGGGCCTCAATTTTTGTGAGAACCCGTGGCAAGGCTCATTCATCGTCAATGAACTGACCGACCTGGTCGAAGAGGCCGTATACCAGGAGTTCGAGCGCATCTCCGAGCGCGGCGGCGTGCTCGGTGCAATGGACACGATGTACCAGCGCGGCAAGATCCAGGAAGAAAGTCTGTACTACGAAAGCATGAAGCACGATGGTTCCCTGCCGCTCATCGGCGTCAATACCTTCTTGCCGAAGGAAGGTCAGGAAGACGAGGTGCACGAGCTCGAACTGATACGCTCGAGCACGGCTGAAAAAGACGATCAGATTCGTCATGTCCGCAGCTTCCAGGACACTCACCGTGATGAGAGTCCACCCGCGCTTGCGGCTCTTCAGGCCGTTGCTCGCGGCCGCGGCAACGTGTTCGCGGAACTCATGGAAACGGTGAAGTCCAATTCCCTGGGGCAGATATCAAACGCCCTGTACCACGTCGGCGGCGAGTACCGCCGCAACATGTAACAGGAGTTGTGCATGAGCGAACTCGTCAAATATGAGCAAGACGGTGCAGTCGCCGTGCTGACGATCAACCGTCCTGAGGCGATGAATGCCTTCACGACAGAGCTGTCATCGGCGCTGCAACTTGCGCTCGAGAAAGCGCACAATGATGAGTCCGTTCGCGCAGTTGTCCTGACTGGTGAAGGTCGCAGCTTCAGCGCGGGAGCCGATCTCAAGAGCGGTTTCGAAGGTCGGCCGGTGTACGGCAAACTGCAGTACGAGTATCGGCCCGTACTGTCAGCCATCGCATCGATGCCAAAACCCGTCATTTCGGCCATCCCCGGTTCGGCTGCCGGTATCGGCATGTCAACGGCGCTGTCCTGTGACCTGGTAATCATGGCCGACGATGCGTTCCTGCTGTCACCGTTTACGACCATCTCGCTGGTTCCGGATGGCGGTCTCAACTGGCTATTGGTACGGCAGCTCGGCTATCGCCGCGCATATCAGCTCAGTGTCGAGTCCGAACGGATTCCGGCAGAGCGGTGTGTCGAGCTGGGTCTTGCCAACAGGGCTGTTCCAGCCGGGCAATTGCGGAGTGCGGCGCTCGAGTGGGCGCGGAGTCTTGCGCAGCGGGCGCCGATGTCGCTGGCTGCAACGAAAAAAGCCATGCGGCATGCCATGGACCATAGCTGGGAAAGTTCTTTTGATCTCGAGGCCGAATTGCAGCAGTCATTGGCAGGCAGTGATGATAACAAGGAAGGCGTGAAGGCCTTTTTTGAGAAACGCCTGCCTGAATTCAAAGGTAAGTAGAAATGGACAGAAATATATTTGAAGAAGAGCATGAGATGTTCCGCGACTCCGTGCGCAGCTTTTTTATAAACGAGATTCAACCGCATGTCGATCGTTGGGCCGAACAGGAGATTGTCGACCGCAAGGCGTTTTTGAAGGCTGGTGAACAGGGCTTGTTGTGCATGTGGGCCGACGAAGAATACGGTGGCGCTGGCGTCAGCGATTTTCGCTTCGAACAAATCATGATGGAAGAAAATGCCCGCTACGGCGACGTCGGTTTCTTTATATTCCTGCACAATCGACTGGTCGGTCCATACATTGGCCAGTTGGGAACCGAGGAGCAAAAAGCGCGCTGGTTGCCGAAATGCGTATCGGGTGAAAACATACTCGCCATTGCAATGACCGAAGCAGGCGCCGGAAGCGACATTTCGGGAATTCGCACTAAAGCCGAAGATAAAGGCGATCACTACCTGTTAAACGGATCCAAGACGTTCATTTCCAACGGCATTCTCGCCGACCTGGTCATCGTCGCGGCGAAGACCGATGCGGATAACAGCCACGGCATCAGCCTGTTCGTCGTCGAGCGCGGCATGGAAGGCTTCGAGCGTGGCAAGAACCTCAAGAAGATGGGCATGCACAGCCAGGACACCGCCGAATTGTTCTTTAATAATGTCAAAGTGCCGAAAGAAAACCTTCTCGGTGAGTGGAACCGTGGTTTTTATCACCTGATGCACTTTCTTGCCGAAGAGCGTCTGTTGAGTGCAGTTGGATCGCTGGCCAATGCCGAGGCCGCATTTGCTGTCACGATGGAATACGCGAGCGAACGCCGCGTTTTCGGCTGCGCGGTGGCGGAATTTCAGGTCAATCGTTTCAAGTTTGCCGATATGCGCATGGAAATGGATGTGTGCCAGGCATTCATCGATCGTTGTGTCATGGGGCACAACGAGGGCAAGCTCAGCGCCGACGATGCGGCGAAAGCCAAACTGTTCGCGACAGAACTCGAAGATCGCGTCACCGATCAATGCGTGCAGTTGCACGGTGGCAATGGGTATATGGACGAGTACCCGGTTAGCCGCATGTACACAGCCGCAAGAGTTTCGCGAATCTACGCGGGCAGTTCCGAAATAATGCGCGAGATCATTGCGCGCTCGATCGGTCTCGACCCGCGCAAGACACACAAGACGTCGCACAAGAACGCCGCCTGAATATGCGTGTCGCGTTCATCGGTCTCGGCGTGATGGGCTACCCGATGGCCGGTTACCTGGCCGGGAATGGCCACGAGGTCGTCGTTTACAATCGCACGACGGCCAAAGCGGAAAGCTGGTGCCGGGAATTTTCAGGGTCTCGTGCCGCAACACCGGCCGCGGCGGCAGAAGGGGCGGAGATCGCATTCACCTGCGTTGGCAACGATGATGATGTTCGCCAGGTTGTTCTTGGTGATGATGGGGTCATGAATGGCCTTGGCCCGGGCGCGATCGTAGTCGATCATACGACGGCATCCGCGACCCTGGCCCACAGGATCCACGCTATCGCGAGTGACAAGCAGATCGGTTTTCTGGACGCGCCGTTATCGGGTGGCCAGGCGGGTGCCGAAAGCGGTCAGCTGACAATCATGGCTGGCGGCGATAAGGACATTTTTGATCGTGCGGTGCCGGTGATGGACTGTTATGCCAGGGCGATCACCCGCATCGGACCCGTTGGCAGCGGCCAGCTTGCGAAGATGGTCAATCAGATTTGTATCGCGGGGATTGTCCAGGGACTGGCGGAGGGTCTGCACTTCGCAGAGCGGGCAGGGCTGGATGCCGGTAAGGTCATCGACGCCATTTCGAAAGGTGCCGCCCAGTCCTGGCAAATGGAGAACCGCTGGCGAACGATGGTCGACGGCGAATTCGAATTCGGCTTTGCTGTCGACTGGATGCGCAAGGATCTTGCGATTGCGCTCGATGAAGCGAAACGCAATGGCGCAACGCTCGAAATGACGGAACTCGTGGACCGATACTATGCCGAGGTGCAGGCGCTTGGCGGCAATCGCTGGGATACCTCGAGCCTGATTGCACGCCTCGAACGATAGGCCAATGGGTCCTCTGAGCGGATTCAGGATTGTCGAAATCGCCGGTATCGGCCCCGGTCAGCTTTGCGGCATGTTGCTGGCTGATATGGGGGCGCAGCTTATCCGCATCGACCGGCCCGCGAAATCCGATCCGGGTGTCGATATTCCGGCCGAATTCAACCTGATGAATCGCGGTCGGCCGACTATTGTTGCTGATCTGAAATCCGGCAGGGGCGTCGATCTTGTCCTGCGTCTATGCGAGGATGCCGACGCGATTTTCGAGGGATTTCGACCCGGCGTGATGGAAAAGCTCGGGCTGGGTCCGGAGGAGTGCGCAGCGCGCAATAAGCGCATCGTCTACGGCCGCGTGACCGGGTGGGGGCAGCACGGTCCGCTCGCGCATGCAGCCGGACACGATACGAATTACATCGCGCTGACCGGGGCGCTGAATTGCATCGGTCAGGCCGATCGCGCGCCGCCCGTGCCACTGAACCTGATCGGCGATTTCGGCGGTGGCGCGCTGTACCTCGCGATGGGCATGCTCGCGGCGATGCTTGAAGCGGGCAAATCAGGGCAAGGACAAATTGTCGATGCGGCGATGGTTGACGGTGTCGCCTCGATGCTGACGATGTATTACGGCTTGATGGCGTGTGGGATGTGGTCGGATCGGCGGCAAGCCAACCTGCTCGATGGTGGTGCGCCGTTCGTCCGTTCCTATGAAACCCGGGACGACAAGTACGTTGCGATCTGTGCGATCGAACCGCGTTTCTTTTCGGCGTTGCTCGAGTCGATGGCAATTACCGACATCGACCCCGGCGATCAGTACAACACGGAAAGCTGGCCCGACCACGAGGCGATTTTCGAGGCGGCGTTCAGGACCAGGACTCGCGATCAGTGGTGCGACCTTCTGGATAAGGCCGATGCCTGTGCAGCACCCGTATTGTCGCTAGGCGAAGCGCCGGCACATGCGCACAACCATGCGCGTAAGACCTATGTCACCGTCGATGGCGTACAGCAACCGGGCCCGG
>Ga0224512_10001234_pt1 | contig 25123 bp, 22 predicted proteins | sample SF_May12_sed_USG_4_FD_169103 | JGI IMG/M metagenome (GOLD analysis project Ga0224512, IMG submission 169103) | Sediment microbial communities from San Francisco Bay, California, United States - SF_May12_sed_USGS_13 | ecosystem: Environmental > Aquatic > Marine > Sediment | place: USA... | reverse complement strand
GCGAAACAATTAAGGTGTCGGCCGTGAAACGTCGGCAGCGCGTTGCTTATGTGGAGCGTTGAGTATCGCCAATGCCCCCCGGCATTCACACGCAAAACGCTATCGGCAGGCAGACGGCAAGTGTTTGACCTGGATGACGCCGCCGCTCGCACAGGTCCATGTCACACTGCCGACATTATCTGCCGCGGTAATAGTGACCGTCTGGCCGAATATCTGGGCGTTCGCATCTTTGCCAAATTGAATCGCAATGACGGCGCCACTTACCGATACCGAAGCAACGTACTTACCCTGGATGCTTCCGGCAGGTGGCAGGGCGGCGGTGGCGTTGTCGACTGGGAAATCACCGTGTTCCTGATAGTACTCGGCGACCGCAGTCTTGGCGCTGTCGGCGAGATTGATGCCCTCGGCAATCTGGCTACGGACGGTGTAATCCAGATACATCGGAATCGCGGTTGCCGCCAGAATGCCGATTATGGCGACCACGATCATTAACTCGATCAGAGTGAAGCCCTGTTGACTCTGTGTCATGTTCCTTCCCTCGATGCTCAAGCGCATCGGGTTTCGTTGACGGTATGAGTCTGACAGGATTTGACATTTGATTCGTAGAACGGCATCACGTCCGTGATCCATCGTCGAGTCCAGCTTTATGTAAAGTTACGCTCGCTCAGGACGCAGCCGAGTCAGCCGTGCGTCCGCCGATCAGCGATGGTCTGATCAGCTACGAATGCGTGTTAGCGGTCTGGATCTGCAGCGACACGAATCAGATACAGGCTCGGCTGTTCATCCGCAGCGAAAAACCACGACGCCGCCCACAGATCAGCAGCAAGCCGAGCAGTGCCCACCAGCCAGTTGCGCCACCACCGTCGACGTTCGGTTCGTCATTGCTAACCGGCGGGTCCGGATCCGGTTCCGGCTCCGGATCGGGTGGCGGTGGATCCTGCAGCAACCAGGCATAAGCCGCCTCGATCGCCGTCGTCACCGCGATGCGAGTAGCGCTGTCCGGCTCGCCGGCCGGGCAGAGAGAGCCGAGGCAAACGCCGAGTTCGAGCGCGTGTTCTGCATCCTTGACGAGCTGGATCTCGCTTGCAACACCGCACGTGTAGGTCGTCAGTGGCTCCATGACATCGGTGGCCAGCTCACGGTCGTCTATCGCGCCGCAGAGATTCAACGCCTGCGCATAGGGGACGAGCGTGTCCGCGGTACCGTGCACGGCATGGATCGGGACGGCCTCGTCGGCCAGCTGATGATTGAAAGAATTTTCGATCAGGAAGTCGCGCAAGTCCTGCTTCATGCAATCCGTCAATTCAGCGGGTGGCATGGACGGATTGATCGTACCCAGGTCGGTTTGAGTCTCGTCGGCGCAGCGGGCAACGTAGAGCGGTGGCGCCCGTGGATCCAGCAGACTCAAATCGAATACGGTGTCCGGTATCAGCGTGGCCCAGTCGTCGCGCAGCTGCGTAACCGTCAGGCCAGCGAAGTTGATGCGTTCCAGGTGCAGTTCATTGGCGGCGCCGGGAGCGCCGAAAAACCGGCTGAGGGAGCTAAGTCCGAAGTCGCGGAAAGCTTCGTAAGGCCCACCGAAAGGTATTGCGCCGTTCAGAAATTCGAGCGCATCGGTTGGCCCGTAGAATTGAAGTGACTTGCGCACATCGCTCGGGCGGTGCGCGGCCAGCCACGCGGCAAGGTGGGCGCCCGCCGACTGGCCGTAAACGCTGACAGGGCCTTCCGCGGCGCCGAATGCAGCACCATTTTCTCCGACCCAGTCCAGTGCACTCTCGGCGTCGGCAGTGACTTCACGCCAGGTAACCGCGTTGCATTCGACATTACCGTCGCTGTCGCCGGCCAGCCGGTAAAAAGGCGCAAACACGATGAAGCCCCGCTCGGTCAGATGCGAGATGCCGGCTTCGAGCCCCAGGAACGAAGAGCCGCGGTGACGCCAGGTTCCACCGTGCAAAGCAATCAGCGGTTTCAGATTATCGGCCGCAATGTCGTTCTTATAGACCCGCATCTCGAGTTCGCATGTGCCGTTGCCACGCGGCACATCAGTGACGGACTTGTAAAGCAGCTGCTTCATGTACGGTTGATGATTACCGCTTAGCGATAAAACGCCGAGATCGAGCTGCGTGCTCGGTACATTCGTCCAGGGCCGGCTCGGTACGCCCGGCAGCGGATCATTCGGCTGACTGGCGTCAGCCGCCCAGGACGCCGCATTGCCTAACAGGGACTCGGCCTGATCGCCCAGATAGGCCTGGCAGAACTCGGCATCGTCGGTGCGTCGGTACGCGACGGCCTGGGTGCACAGCGAATCGACAAAATAATCTGCCGCTTCCGAACTCGAGAGGTCCGCGACTTCGCAAACCGGGCCGTTGAGGGCATACAGGGGAACCAAATCGAGCGTCGTCTGGAAACTTGCCAGCAGAACATCACAACTCACGGATGCGCCGAGAGCGGCGAGATAGGCTTCACGTTCGGCACCCTCGAGTATTGCCAGCTGCAGCAGTACTTCGACAGCGCGTTCCTCGAGCATCGCGATGACGGTATCCGGGATACCGTACTGTTCCAGCAGGCTCCGGACGGACGCCTGGTCTTCGTCGCTCACATCAAGAGCAAAAATCGTCGGAGCATTGAACACCGTCAGCGTTGGATCGGGCAACCCGTTCTCGTCGAGGCCATCCAGTCGATAATTGAGTTCCACGATCGCGTCTGCTACAGCCTGTTCGCCATTAGCCTGCAACTGTTGCAGTAACTCGTCCTCGAACACTCCGATCACGAGGTCCGTTAAAGAAGCGATACCGAATTCGTGTTGCAGGCTGCCGCCGTTGATCAGTGCCTGGCCCTGGAGAAACGCGTGTTTGTCGACAACGATAGCCAGCCGCTCGGCGTCGTAACTCGGGTTCAGTTCCAGCGCAAGGTCCAGGCTGATGTCGAACGGTAAGCTGATACCGACCCAGCCATGATCGGTGTTGAGTCTGACGCAGTCATTCCCGAACGGGATATCCTGGCCCCAGCGCACCCACGCGTTGGCCGCAGTACTTACGGACCCGGTCAGGTCCGCGAGCAGTCTAATTGCCCGGATGGTATCGAGATTGAATGTCAGGCTGGAGCCGTCGTCGATGATGACCGTTGCCGTCGTGGCATCCGTGTGAACCTCGTAAGGCCGAGGGAAATCACAATCGGTTTCGATGATTCGAGTAATCTCCTCGACCGGAATTTCGTTGAGCACGAGTCCGCCGTTGACGTCGAAGCCCAGCGCATCGAGTTCATCGCGGATGAGAGTTACCAACTGCGCGCGTATCACTGCATCCGGCGGTTCGCCGGAGGAATCTACGGCCTCACGGATATCGGAGAACGGAATAACGTAAGTGTCGGCGCTGACCTGCAGCGGCGCGGCTACGACAAAGGCTACCGCAAGCATTGCGAATTTTTTTGTGTGCATGACGGGTGCCTTTGCCTGCGTCTTTGGCAGCTGGGCTTACTATCCGCGTTGTGCGGAGTAAGTCAAGCAAGCATCCCTAGAGGCATGAATCAGGACGCTAACGGGCTAGTGACAAGCAGGCAACTCTCGCGGTCACCTTCTCCGCCTTCTATTTGCCACCCTTTGTTGATTGCCCCTGCCGGGTTGCGTAAATAAACGTCTTGCCATCTTTATCTTGGGCCACAACGTCGTACTGGACAGGATTGGGGCCCTCCATGCCGGGCGAGCCCATTGGCATGCCGGGCACAGCGATGCCGCGAATGTTTTCGGGTTGCTCCGTTAGCAACCGCTGAATAAGGTCGACCGGCACATGCCCCTCTACCCAGTAATCCCCAATGACGGCGGTGTGGCACGACCCCAGCGTGTTGGGCACGCCCATCTTCGACTGTATCGATGCGGTGCTGCCGACGTTGACCACATCAACCTCGAAATCGGCATCGCGCAGGTGTTCTATCCAGTTTCCGCAGCAGCCGCAGGTTTCCGTCTTATACACAACTATTTTCGCATCGTCAGCGACCGCCGTCGACGAGTTCGGCCACAGGTAAAAAGCGGCCACGGCAATGGCAACACCGCTGATCAACAACAGGATTAACGGCGCCCTTCCTGACGTTGTGGCGGGACTGTCCTGTATTTCTTTCTTGCTCATGATCCCTTCCTTCTGTGCTGCTCGCGAATTAAAAGATTACCATGCCTAGGGCATTGATCATGCGCGCAAACCGCCGTTTCCGGAGCGCAGATCGACGTGAAAACAGCTGGAATCGGGGTTTTTACGAGCCGATCGGCTGATCGATGACAATGGCCGCGAGCACGAGCAAAAAAAGGCTGTAGACGCCTACTCCGACGAGGCTTTGCCACGTCGCAGGCCTGCGGCATGTCAACGCAGCGGCCACCAGCGCACCGACCGGAATCAACCCGACCAACGGGTAGGCCGGCGAAGCCGAGAGGTACAGTGCAATCGGAACGATCAGGATTGCACCGATCCAGATCAACACAGGCTTTCCTGACCAAACGCCGGCGCTCGCGAGCAGCAGTGCGCTCACGAGGCTGGGCCAGCCCATCAAAATCGCGATCGTCTTCATGACCATGATTGTTGTAGACCGCAATTCGCGATATCTGTTGCGACGGGCGAGACCGAAGAAATTTAGAGTGCTTCTGGCTGTCGGCGGACTGTTGGGAACGGCCTGCAAGTGCGTGCCACCGACTCGAGGCTGGCGCAGATATCTTCCAATATTTCGACAATTTGGCTGCATTATTGGCTGGTATCGATGCGCTAATCCGGTACCGGTTTACCGGTTTCTGCGGCTCCTCCGCCCGCTCATCAATATTGACGATGCCTCTCGTCGGCCTGATCCATGTAACATCGTCTGCAGCTAGGGGAGAAACGCCTCCATGGCGGACGTATTCATCAGCTACGCGAGGGAAGACCAGGCACGCACGAAGGCAGTGGTGGAAGCCCTTACTGCCGAGGGCCTCGATATCTGGTGGGACAAGCGTATCGGCGTGGGCGACCGCTTCGAGGACGAGATCGACGCCGCCATCGACCAGGCCAAATGCGTGCTGGTGTTATGGAGCGAACTCTCTGTCGGCTCGGACTGGGTGCGGGCGGAGGCATCCGAAGGCCTGGCGGCCAACAAGCTCATCCCGGTAATGCTCGACGAGGTTCGCGTGCCCTTGTCGTTCCGGCGGCTGCAGACGGCCAGCCTGTTGACTTGGCCCGACTGTCATGCAGAGCTTAGCGACCTGGTCGAACGCATCAAGCTGACCGTCGGCACGAGCGGCAACGCCGTATCCGAGATCGCGATATTCGGTCGCGACGAAGAACTCTCCCGACTCGTCCGTAGCTTCGAACAGGCGAAAGCCGGGGTGGGTCGTGTGCTTACCCTCTCCGGCGAACCGGGCATCGGCAAGACGCACCTCGTGCGTGCCTTTGCGGAATCCGCGCGGGCGAATGGCGGCCGTGTGCTGTTCGGAAACTGTTATGAAGAGCCGGGCTCGCCGCCTTACTGGCCGTGGACCCAGGTGCTCGAAGCTGCGCGCGAACTGCTTGCAGCCGACAGCGGCGAGTTGCTGGCCGATGACGAAGCGGAGCTGATCGCGACCCTGGTGCCTTCCATGGGCAAGGCACGCGGCCTGCAGTCGCAATTGCTCATGGAGGACGAGACCACACAGGCGCGCTTCAGGCTATTCACGACGGTGATCGGTTTTCTCGTCGAATGTTCGGCCGATGCACCGCTCGTGATCGTGCTCGACAACTTGCATTGGGCCGACAAGCCATCGATGCGTCTTCTCGAATTTCTGGTCCAGGAAATCGGTCGGCATCCTATCCTCCTGATCTGCACGTATCGCGATATGGAGATCACCCGCACGCATCCGCTCTTCGAGACACTGGGTGCGCTGGCGCGCGAAACACAAGTGACACGATTGAAGCTGCGCGGCATCTCGGAGGAGGCGGCCGGGCTCATTGTAGAGAATACGGTTGGCAAATCCTTCCCGCAGACACTCATCCGCGCCGTGCATCAGCATACCGAGGGCAACCCGTTGTTCGTGGCCGAAGTCGCCCGCGTGCTGGCGGACGAGCTGACCACGAGCACGGACGATCGCGTGCAGGTACGTATTCCGGACGGGGTACGAGAAGCGATCGGCCGGCGGCTGAATCGGCTATCGGTTGCCTGCAATAAGCTGTTGTCCGAGGCATCCGTTCTGGGACGGCGTTTTACGTTGCCGCAGCTGCGGGGACTCTCCGACGTGCCGCAGGACGAACTGCTGCAGGCCTTGGAGGAAGCGAGTACTGCAAGAGTCATTGAAGCGGGCAATAAATATGCGGAGTTTCAGTTCACCCACGCGATGATCCGCTCCACTCTCTATGAAGAGCTGCCCATGTCGGCGCGGATCCGCCTCCATCAGACCGCCGGCAGGATCCTGGAGGACCTCAACGCCGATAGACCCCACCTGGCCCTCGCGCAGATAGCACAGCACTACTACGTAGCGGCGCAGGCCGGGGACGTGGAGCCGGCCGTGCGTGCCGCAAGGCGCGCCGGAGATTATGCAAATTCGGTGCTGGCCTACGAAGAGGCCGTCCGACACTACGAGATGGCGCTGGATGCCGTCAGCATGTCTTCGATAAATCTGAATCGTGAGTGCGCCGAGATCGCATTTGCTTTGGGGATTGCCCGTTATCATGCAGGCAGTCCCGCGCACACAAGTCGCAAGGACCTGGAGATTGCATTCAACTTCGCGCGGCTGGCCGGCGACGCAGAGCTAATGGTCGATGCCGCTTGCCGTTATTGCTTTCATGGCTGGACGACTACAACGATTGCCACAAAGAGCCACGTGCTCGAACTTCTGGATGAGGCGCTGGCGCTCGTAAAGGACAGCGACGTTGAGAGACGGGCGCAGCTGGCGGTCCGCAAGGCAGTGATACTGAAGTCACTGAACCGTCGTGCCGACTCCGAAGCGGCCGTCTACGAGGCCATCAATCTGGCGCGGCGTTGCGGTGATGATCAGGTGGCGTCCGACACACTCGCGTGGTGTATCGTGCCGCTGCGCGGTCGGCCAGAAAAGTTGTCAGAGCGCATCGAGCTCGGCGAAGAGGCGCTGATTCTGGCCCGCAATCTCGATCCGGAATCCACTTTACATGTGATGTCCTTCGTTGTGCTCGGGTATCAGGAACTCGGTGATCAGAACCAGGTCAAGTCTCTGCTGGCAGAAATGCGACCGCTTGCGGAGTCGCAAAAGATCATGAGCTACAGTTACGCGGAAGCGGGAATTTCGGCGTACTGCGCATTGATGGACGGCCGGTGGGACGAGGCGCAGCAGCACATTGACCGTGCGCTCGAGACCGGCGCAGGCACCGGCGATCTGGCCGCCGAAGGTGTGCACGGCGCGCAGACGTTTCTGTTGAACCGGGAATTGGGCCGGTTGCCGACATTTGCACCGATACTGGCGAAGTTTCTGGCAGACGGCCACCGGGCGTGGTTACCGGGGCTCGTGATGCTGCATGCCGAACTCGGCGAACTCGACGAGTTACGTGCGCTGCTGGATCGCCAGATTCAGGGTTTCCACTGGCTGCCGCGAGACGAATTGTTTCTCGCCAGTCTCGCGTTCCTGGCCGAAGGCGTGTACGCGCTGCACGAAGACGCGCGTGCGGCCGAACTCTACCAACTACTGCTGCCGTTCGCGGGGCAGATGATGTTGCATCCAACCGCGGTATGTTACGGCCCCGCCGACCTGTATCTCGGCATGCTGGCCACGGTGATGAACCGCCGCGAGGATGCGCTCGCTCACTTCGAAGCGGCTCGCGAGCTATGCGAGTTTGCCGACACCGCGCCCTGGTCCGTGCACGTGGATCTACGCCAGGGTCAGGCCTTGCTCAAAGCCGACCCGGCGGCGGCAAAAGTTCTGCTGGATCGCTGCCGGGAACGTGCGGAGGCCCTCGATATGGCGGCCATACTTGCCACGCTCGACGAACTGGATGTGGAAGACATTCTGCCGGACGATCTCACTCATCGGGAAATCGACGTGCTGCAGCTGATCGCGCTGGGCCGCAGCAACAAGGACATCGCCAAGGTCCTGAAGATCAGCCTGAGTACCGTGGCCACGCACGTGCGCTCAATTCTGGCAAAAACCTATTGCGCGAATCGCACCGAGGCAGCCGCCTATGCGCGGGAGCATGGTCTGGACGGATAAGTCATTGTTTCGTTGTCGGTGAGAACCCCTCATCAATTCGGACGATACACAATCGCACGCCGGCAACCTAGGATGCTGGTCACTGATAGCGCAATCGAATGCGAACGGAGCACAACATGGTAGCCGTAATGAAACCAGGCAACGAAACTCTTCTGACCGTGGAGCAGCTGGAAGAATTTCAGGCCCGTGCGGCGACCTACGATCGGGAAAACACGTTTTTCACGGAAGATTGGGAGGTGCTCAAGGACTCCGGCTATTTGCTAATGCCCGTGCCCGAAGAGCTTGGCGGGCTCGGCTACAGCCTTGCCGAGGTAGAGGCCGAACAGCGACGACTCGCTTACTACGCACCGCCAGATGCCGTGGCCGTCAATATGCACCTGTACTGGGTGGGCGTTGCCGCCGATCTCTGGCGCCAGGGCGACAAGTCCTGCGAATGGCTGTTGCGCGAAGCGGCCGCCGGCGAGGTATTCGCAGCGGGACATGCCGAACCCACGGGCGGTTACGACCATCCCGTGCTGTACGCCAACACCAAGGCGCAGCGAGTCGATGGTGGCTACTGCTTCACGGGCAGGAAGTGTTTCGGCAGCCTGACGCCGGTCTGGACCCGCCTGGGCATTCATGCCGTGGACGATTCCGACCCGGATAATCCGATGATCGTGCATGCATTCATGCCCCGCGACGCGGACGGTTACGAGATCATCGACACCTGGGACACGATGGGCATGCGGGCAACACAAAGTCAGGACACGGTGCTGGACTCGGTATTTGTGCCGGACAAATACATCCCCCGCGTCGTTCCCACCGGTTTTGCCGGTGCAGACGCATTCGTACTGAACATCTTCGCCTGGGCGCTATTGGGCTTCGCCAATGTGTATTGCGGTTTAGCGCGCAGCGCGTTCGACCGGGCCGTCGCTGGCGTGGGCAAGAAAAAAGTCAACACGATGTCGCGCAGCTATGCATGGCATGCCGAGGTGCAGCATTCGATCTCGGAGATGGCGATGAAGCTCGAGGCCATCGAGGCGCTCCTGGACCGCACCGCGTCCGACTGGTCGGAGGGCGTCGACCACGGCGGCATGTGGCCCGCGAAACTCGTCGGCACGAAGTGCTTTGTCGTAGAGAATGCCTGGCAGGTTGTGGACAAAGCGTTCGAGATGGGCGGTGGATTCGCAATATTCAAGGCATCACCGTGGGAACGGATCCTCCGCGACGCACGGCTCGGGCTCATCCACCCCGCAAATGGCCCGCTCGCGCGGGAGATTGTTGCCAAGAGCCATCTAGGGCTCGACCTCGATGAGACGCCGCGCTGGGGCTAAGGTGAGCGACACTTAAGACGACGAGAGAAGGAGACGACTATGGCGCTGTTTGTGATCGAACGAAATTTTGCCGAGGCAATCGAGATCGATGCGGATGATCCGAACATCCGGGCAATCAACGACGATGTCGGGGTCAAGTGGCTGTATTCGTTTCTCTCGGCGGACAAGAAGAAAACTTATTGCCTGTATGAAGCTACCAGCGCTGATGCCATCCGGGAAGCGGCACAACGGGCCGGCATCCCGGCGGACGTGATTACCGAGGTTGACGACGCCAAGGGACCGGCAGCCGCGGCTTGAGTGTTGCCTGACTGTCGCTGCCGGCGACTGTAAACGCAGCGGTATTTCTGGTCGTGCCTTGGGCTTCTTTCTGGTAGCGCATCATCGTTGTCGCCGTTTTTGGGGGCCAAGCGTCTTCGACCAGGCGCATCATGTTGAATGGGAGGAATTTCAGATGTCCAAGCAATGGTTGCAGAAATTCGCCTTTCTGTTTCTATTTTCTGTTCTGATCACCGTTACTGCTTGCGGCCAGCAAGCAGTAAAGCCAGTTGCATCAGGCCGAATCGTTGAGGTCACAATCCCGGCTCCATCATTGGCGGGAAATCTGTTGGGCGATCCGACCGAACAGCCGATGTCCATCTACCTGCCGCCGGGCTACGAAACATCGTCCGATAAACGCTATCCTGTCTTGTATCTCCTGCACGGCTTCAAGGGTACGAATCGTACCTGGATGCTCGATCCCGCATTGGTAGCGAGCGGGCCGTTACCGGATTTGCCCGACGGCGGTACCTACGGTCATGAGGGCAAGCTGAAAAGAGACCGGCTCGATGCGATCATTGCGAGCGGCGTGATACCGGAACTTATCGTCGTCGCACCGAACGCGTGGAACGCTTATAAGCACAGCTTTTACGTGAACTCCGTCGTCACGGGCAACTGGGAAGACTACATTGTCCGGGACGTGGTCGGCTATGTCGATGCGAATTACCGGACGCTGCCGCAAGCTGCAAGCCGCGGCATCGGCGGACACTCGGGCGGTGGCAACGGCTCGCTGTACCTCGGCATACGGCATCCGGACATATTCGGTTCCGTGTACGCAATGGCGCCCTGCTGTACCGGTAGTATGTTTTCGATGCCGCCGTTCGAGTCCGACAACACTGGCGAATTGACACCGTTTTGGCGGAATGTGTTTACTCGGCTGCACGCATTGGCCTCCAAAGAAGAACTGCCGGCCGCACGCTTGAGCATTCAAGAGGATTTCTGGATCAATGCAAACCTGGCTTCCGGGGCCGCCTATTCACCGAATCCCGATCGACCACCACTTTATGCCGATTATTTGTACGAGCAAAGTGATGGCGAATTCGTGCGCAACGAGGCTGCATTCGAGCGCAGACAAGCAAACTGGATCTACCATATGTTCGACGAATACGAGGACAATCTGCGAGCCCTGCGCGGCCTGTTGATCGACTACGGCGAGCACGAGATCGAGTCGCTCGCCGTCGGTAACGCAGAGCTTGCGGAAGCCCTGGGGCAGAAAGGAATTCCCTTTATTCTCGAAGTCTACGCCGGCGGCAATCACGGCAATATGGTCACGGAGCGCATGGAAACCCGTGGCTTCGAGTTCTTTGCCGAAATGCTGGAGTTCTGAAAACCATCCAAACCCGACGTCGTCCTGCCAATTGGAAAACGGGCAGAGCCTGCTCCAGTCGAGTCTTTATCAAATAATTCCGGAGGCGGTTATGAACAGAGCAAGCAAGCTGGTTTCCGCATTTGCGGCAGGGATTGTGGTCTCCACAATCCTGTGGCCCGACGGACGGGCCTCGGGGGAGACTGTCCGGGTCAACGGTATCGAGATGTATTACGAGATCATCGGTGAGGGTGAGCCGTTGGTCTTACTTCATGGCGCGCTACTTCATACCGGAGACACATGGAAGAATGTTGCCGACGACTGCGCCAAGAATTTTCAGGTAATTGTCCCCGATCTCCGTGGGCACGGGGCCACGATGCATCCGTCCGGCGAGTATTTCACGACTAAGCAGATCGCCTTCGACGTGTTCGGTCTACTCGATCATTTGGGTATCGATACCTTCAGCGCAATGGGAATAAGCATGGGCGGCGTGACGTTATTGCACATGGCGACGCAGCAGCCGGATCGTATCGATTCCATGGTGCTGATTGGCACTGCGGGTTACCGTTCAGCTGACGGCCGGGAAATTGCCCGTAGTAACGACCCCTACGCTATACCTGAAGACCAAATGCGTCGTCTTCGCGAGATACACAAGCATGGCGACCAGCAGATAATCTCATTGATGGAATGGTCAAGAAAAGCCGCCGACGATTATCAGGACATTAACTTTACGCCGCCTTACCTATCCACGATTAGGGCCAACACACTGATCGTCCATGGCGAAAGAGACCGTCGCATCCCGATAAGTAACGCTATGGAGATGTATGAGGCGATACCGAATTCGTTTCTGTGGATCGTGCCAAATGGCTCGCATGTCCCAATTCGGCAATTCTACGAAGAAAACTTCATCGAGGTAGCGGAGGCGTTTCTGTCCGGACAAATGATTCCGGGACGTAACAAGAACATTAACTAGTCAATATGGGTTTAAAGGGTCGGATCCTAATTGATCTAAACTTTCAGTCAAATGATAGATTGAGTTTCTATTTAACGCGCGCTTCCGGCAAAGGTGATATCCGATCGAGTCGCCCATGCAGAATAATAAGAGAGATTAACAATGCAAGCCGTTCTGACTTTGATCGTCATTTTAGGGTTTACGTTAACGGCTCATGCACAGACGCCAAAGCATTCCGAGACGTTACTTTTGAATGGGCTGGATATGTATTTCGAAGTGTATGGCGAGGGTCCGCCGCTCTTCTTCTTACACGGAGGCACCCAGTCCGTAGCGTTATGGCATGAGTACATCGAGCATTTCGCTGAAACCTATGAAATCTACCTCGTGGATCTTCCCGGGCATGGCAAATCGGGCTCCCGCGAGGATAGGTTTTCCTACCAGACGGCCCACGATCAGATTGAAGGCTTGCTGACGCACCTGGGTTTGGAACGCATAAACGCCGTCGGCTACAGCCTCGGCGGCGAAGTCTTGCTTCAGCTTGCGGTTCTGGATCCGGACCGCATCCAAAGAATGATTGTCGTTGGCAGCACGCATCACTATACGCCGAGGGGACCGGATGAAGTGGAATTCCTGCTATCGGATGACGCGGTAAGGTCGATAGGTACAAAGACTTTGATCATCATGGGCGAAAGTGACCGCGTTGCCGGCGGCGACCCGCAGCGTAGCTTGCAGCTCGCGTTCAGACTGCACGAACTCTTGCCTAACTCGCATTTGTGGATCGTTCCCAACGAGGGACACCGCACATTCGACGGCACAGGAAAACCGGAATTTATCCGCATCGCCAACGAATTCCTGGGTGGTGAATGGGACGGACCAGCTCAGCCATCGAAATAGGAGGCAGCCATCCAATGAGCTTATACGTTGGAAATAAAATGGGGGTCGAACCGCATTTTCTTTTTTCGTTTTCTCAAATTCGGTTCGACCCTGATTTCTTGAATCCAAGGAGAAAAACATGCAGCGCACGACTTTGAATGGGGCGGAAATAGAATATGAGGTGCGAGGCAGCGGAGACCCGCTACTCCTGATTCACGGCTCGATTCTTGCGGATGCTTTCTTGCCGTTGTTCATCGAGCCCGAGATTGCAAACCACTATCGAGTTATCAACTATCATCGACGCGGGTTCGCGGGGAGCGACCGGGCCAGGAATCCGTTCCTGATTACTCAGCAGGCCGCCGATTGCCGCGCGCTGTTGGAACACCTGTATATCCCGCACGTCCATGTCGCAGGCCATTCCTATGGGGCGGTCACGGCGTTGCAGTTGGCGCTCGACTCACCCGACCTGATTCGAAGCCTGGCCTTGCTCGAGCCGCCACTGCTGCACTCGATTCCCTCGGGCCCCGCTTTTGAGGAAGCGATGGCACCCATTGGCGATCTCTATGCCAGTGGGGACAAGTCCGGGGCAGCCGATGCGTTTCTGAGGGCAGTGAACGGCGATGACTATCGTCAGGTCATCGACGATCGCTTGCCTGCTGGCGCATTCGATCTCGCGGTGGCGGATCTGGACACATTTTTTCAGGTCGAAATGCCGGCGTTGCAAGAGTGGCAATTCACCGCTGATGACGCAAAGCGAATTACAATGCCGGTCGTATCGGTGATCGGCAGCGAGAGCGCGCCGGTCTTCACTGAAAGCCATGATCTTGTCATGCGGTGGATTCCTCAGAGCGAGGAGCTGAGGATTCCCGAGGCGAGCCATGGTCTGCAGATGATGAATCCGGGCGCCGTCGCAAAGGGCCTGTCACGTTTCTTTGCCCGGCAGGCCGTATGACAATCTGGCGTCAGTTTTTGGTTTCGAAGCGTTGTTTGCATCGACGTGTCAGGCAAGGGCTTTCGGTGAGGTCTCTGCGTTCCGAAACGAAGCAGACAGAAAACAAATTGAATTAGTGGAGGATCTGGTTATGGATACCGATGGCGATCCCTCGGAAGCGGATTCGGTTCCGCGCCGGCAGGTCCTCAAAGCGCTCGGTTCCGGAGTGATTGCACCAGGACTTTTCGCCTGTGCCGCAGCTCCGCGCGCCACGCCTGTCACCGTCAGAGAACTCGCTTCGGAGATTCATTATTCGTCTGTAACCGCCCTCGCGAACGCCATTCGCACAAAACAGGTGTCTTCCGAAGAGGTCACGAAAGTTTTTCTCGCGCGAATCGAAGCGGTGAACGATTCGCTTAACGCAGTTGTCCAGCTGGACGCAGAGCGGGCATTGGCCGCGGCGCGTGAAGCCGATTCTCGCCTCGCCCGCGGAGACCTCGCGGGCCCTCTGCATGGGGTTCCCATGACGATCAAGGACTCCCTGGACACCGCCGACATGATCTCGACGGGGGGCACCGTAGGCAGAGCGCGCTTCGTTCCGGAGAGCGACGCGACCGTGGTCGCGCGCTTGCGCGCCGCAGGCGCGATTCTGATGGGAAAGACGAACACGCCGGAACTCACGCTGTCTTTCAAAACGTCGAATGCCGTGTACGGCACCACGAACAACCCTTATGACCTGACGCGGACACCGGGCGGCAGCAGCGGCGGCGCCTCCGCAATCCTGGCGGCGGGCGGATCGCCGTTCGACGTAGGTAGCGATTACGGCGGCAGCATTCGTCTGCCCGCCCACAACACAGGAATTACCGGAATTAAACCGACGTCGGGCCGGGTCCCGAGGACCGGCCACATCTTCCCTTTCGGTGGGCTGCTCGACTCATTCCAGCAGCTGGGCCCAATGGCCCGTTACGTGGAGGACCTCATCCTGCTGTTGCCCATTCTCTCCGGTCCGGACGGGATCGATCCCTATATCGTCCCGATGCCGCTGCTGGATTCCGCGGCCATCAATGTGCGCGATTTACGGGTCTGTTTTCATACTGACAACGGCGTTCTCACGCCGACCCCGGAAACCGCCGAGGTCGTCCAGAACGCTGCCGCCGCGCTGGCCGGTATCGGATGCATCGTTGAGGAGGCTCGTCCGCCCGGTATCGAGTCGTCTTATCAAATCCACCAGGACTACTTCCGGCGCTGCGATCCCCCTCTCGTGAAAATGTTGCTTGAACGCGCCGGAACCAGCTCGGACGAGACTACGCTCAACCGGCTGCTCGAAACCCCGGCGGCTTCCAATTCAGACATAGTGGATGCTGTGACCCGGGTCGATGCCTGCCGGAGCCAGATGCTGTCGATCTTCGAGAAGTTTGACGTTATCGTCTGCCCCGTAAATGCCGGTCCAGCCAAGGGTCATCAAGAAGAATCCGCCGGAGACCTCCGGCCATACAGCTACACGATGACCTACAATCTGACAGGCTGGCCCGGGGCTGTGGTCCGCGGCGGAACGTCTCCCGAGGGGTTGCCCATCGGAGTGCAGGTCGTGGCTCCTCCCTGGCGCGAAGACGTCGCCCTGGCAGTGGCCGGATTCCTCGAGAGCCGGCTGGGTGGCTTTCGCGCGCCGTCCTTGTAGTTGCGCGATTCAAATACATCATGACGACACGACCTATGTCATATCAGCCCGCTTGTTTATCCTTGTGTCTCGTGACCCTGATGACTTCGGCCTGCACGTCTCTGCCAAACGACGACGTCGAGTGGACAGTCTCGAATCTGGGGCTACCGATTAACTCGCCAGACCATGAGGCATTCCCGACAATCACCAAAGATGGCCTCACGCTGTATTTCGCGCGCGGGTCGATACGCAATTCTGACGCCAGTGAAGCGGAGAACTGGCGGGCGGTAGATGATTGGGACATCTTCGTGGCTACACGGCCGACTGTAAATACGCCCTGGGACGAACCGCAACGACTTCCGGATCACATCAATACCGATGGCTCGGAACATAGCGTGAGCCTCTCGCCGGATGGGCACTGGCTGTATTTCTCGAGCGACAAGCTAGACACGTGCGGAGGCATGGATATCTTCCGATCCTATCGCAGCGATGTAACGGATGAACTCGCGTGGGGAAAACCGGAAAATCTCGGTTGCGACGTGAACAGCACAAAGCACGACGTGTGTGTTATCTACTACCAGAAGAACGATTCGGAACTCGCCAGCCTTTACTTCGTGAGCAACAGAGAAGGCTCGACCGGTGGCATGGATTCGTGGCGCGTTGGCTATAACCCTGCAAGGAACAGCTACACGAAAGCGGAAAATATTCTCTCTGTGAGCAGCCCTGGATTCGAAGGCCACCTCGATCCCGAAGCCGGCTTCGTGTGGACGGAAAGAGATGGGGGATCGGGTGGCAGCGACATATGGCACTCAGACCGCGACGAAAACGGCAATTGGCTATCACCAGTGAACCTTGGCAAGTCGATCAATACGCAGTACGAGGAACAGTTACCGTCACCTTTCGATGATGGTCGGGTGATCTTTTTTCCTTCTGATCGACCGGGAGGCAGGGGCAATCTCGATATTTATGTTGCTGAGCGAATTCGTACGCACATTCGCGGGCAATAGCAGCAAAGACAGTCAATGTTCATCAGCCAAGATACTGTCGTATGGATGTCTCGATCTGCGGTCCGAGCCATCGGCAGATTATTTGGAACTGCCTGCAAGGACTTGCCGCCGATACGGAGTTGACGTCGCCTGTACCCCAATAAATCGACAATCCAGCCGCTTTTCTGCATGATCGGACCATCGCCCGCAGAGGTTAGCGCGCCCATGTCTTTCCTGGGGGAAATCAAGCGACGCAAAGTGTTTCAGGTTGCCGCAGCGTATGCGGTAGTGGCCTGGGTGCTAATTGAAATCGTCGCCACGATAGAGGAACCTCTGAAGCTGCCGGATTGGGTGGACACGCTAATTATCGTCCTGCTCGCGTTCGGCTTCCCCATTACTCTAATAATAAGTTGGGCTTTCAACCTGACACCGGAAGGATTGGTGCGCGAGCCCGGGCAGTCTGAATCGCCGCAAAACCATAACAATGCCGATGTAGTGAGGCGGTCCGAAAGCACTTCAGATCCTGATCGCGTCGGTGATTCCCGCAAGGTTGCCAACGAGGGCCAAAGGACTATCGATGCCAGGCGCGAGAACAAGGCAGCACAGAACGTAGATGATATTGATAAGACTGAGCAAACTGATCACGTCGATTTGCTGAAACGTGTAGATTCGGTCACACCATCTCCGATACCGGACAGGCCCTCGATCGCGGTGCTGCCGTTTCAGACTCTGGCAGGCGGACCCGATCAGGAATATCTTGCCGATGGAGTCGTCGAGGCCATCACTGCGGGACTATCGTGCATCCGCTCGTTTTTCGTGATTGCGCGTAATTCCGCCTTCACCTTCAAGAACCGCACAGCGAATGCTGTCGATATCGGCAAGGAGCTGGGTGTCGCGTATTTGCTGGAAGGCAGTGTGCAGCATGCCGGCGAACGAATTCGCATAACTGTGCAGCTGATCGAGACACGGGCCGGCGCACACATATGGGCGAAGCACTACGACGGTACGATCGACGACGTATTTGATCTTCAGGATCGCATCACGGAAAAGGTCGCGGGCGAATTGCAGCCGTCGATTCGATTCGCAGAAATCGAGCGTTCTCGTCGTAAGCGGCCGCAGGACCAGAGTGCCTACGACTTCACCATGCGAGCGATGCGGCATGTCTGGGCGCTCGATAGAGGGGAATGCGAGAAGGCACTCGATTTACTCGATAAGGCATTAGCCATCGAGCCCGATTATCCACTCGCGCTGTCGCTCGCCGGCTGGTGCCGTGCGCAGCGCGCCGTCTATAACTGGGCCGAAGATATTGCGGGTAGCCACGCTCAGGCGCAGAAACTTGCCGAGCGGGCCGCTACGCTCAGCGGCGATGACCCGATGATCCTCACTGTGCTGGGGACGGTCCACACGATGGTCCGCAAGTTTGGAACAGCACGGGTACTACTCGAACGCGCTGTTACGCTGGATCCGAACGCGGCCTGGGCGTGGCAACGATTGGGATGGCTGGAGACCTACTTGGATCATCCGGAACAGGCGCTTGAGCATTTCGCACGCGCACTGAGGCTCAGCCCGCTCGATCCGATGAACTTCAATGTCCATGCCGGTATGGGATCCGCTTATGAAGTCGCGAAGAATTATGACGAGGCGGTTCTTCAGTACCAGCGCGCGCTCGAGGAGCAACCTCACGCTGAATGGATTTTTCGCCATCTGGCATCTGCGCTCTCGGGCGCCAACCGGATGGTCGAAGCGAAGCAGGCTTATACTGAAATGACGAAAAGATATCCGAATCTGACGGCGGCCAAAGTGCGAGAGGCGATGGTGTATTCTGATTCGATGGTTGATCAGGTAATAACGAATTTGAAGGCGTTGGGATTGCCGGATTGACAGTTTGTTAGTCGGCCAGGGCCAATCGCCGAGCATAGCCGACCATATTCGCCTTATGGCGGCATGTATTCGGCATAGGATGGACCATGTCGGGCTTAGCTCGTCTCTGGTAATGTCGGTCTTGGCAGGCTAGGCTTTTTGAAGTTCGCGGATCTTTGGAGGGAGCACCGCATGAGTCAGTCGAAAACTGGTTCACTCGATCGTCGCGGCTTCATCAAGGGCGCCGCCGCGGGCGCGGTCGCCGCAAGCACGCCGGGTACGGTCCACGCTCAGGATGACCATCAGGACATTCCGTCGGATCCGGCCCTGCGTGTCAAAGCACTGGAATCGCTGCTGGTCGAAAAGGGCCTCGTTGACCCGGCCGCGCTCGATGCCTTGGTCGACACTTTCGAAAACAGAGTAGGTCCGCGCAATGGGGCCGAGGTCGTTGCGCGCGCTTGGCTGGACCCGGCTTTTAAGCAGCGTCTGCTGGACGATGGCACAGCTGCGATTGCGGAGCTCGGCTTTTCGGGGTGGCAGGGCGAAAAGCTGACCGTCGTCGAGAATACACCGGATGTGCACAACGTTATCGTATGCACCTTGTGCTCATGTTATCCGTGGCCGCTGCTGGGACTGCCGCCGACCTGGTATAAATCTGCAGCTTATCGGTCACGCGCGGTAATCGATCCGCGCGGCGTGGTCCGTGAGCTCGGCCTCGAACTGCCGGATGATATCGAAGTGCGGGTGTGGGACAGCACCGCGGATTCACGCTACTTCGTGCTGCCGGAACGGCCTGCAGGGACCGAATCGATGAGTGAGGATGAGCTTGCTGCCTTGGTGACTCGTGACGCAATGGTCGGCGTCGCAAAAGTTGCCTCGCCGGCCGTGGGAGTCGGCGCGTGAACAGCATCCACGATATGGGCGGCATGCAGGGACTGGGCGAGCTTGACTACCAGGAAAGCGAGCCGATGTTCCACGAGCCCTGGGAAGGACGGGTGCACGCGATGGCGATGGTGTTGCCGTTGTTCCGCGGCTTTCGGACAGAAATCGAGTCGATTCCGGCGGCCGAATACCTGCGCATGAGCTATTACGAGCGCTGGCTCACGACGCTCTACGCGCAGGTCGTCAAACACGGACTGGTGACCACGGAGGAGATCGAAAGTGGCCGGGCGGATCCGGATTCTGCGAAAGCCACCTCCGCCGTGACCCCTGAGGCGGCTCTGGCACGGCTGCGCAGGATTCGTCAATCAGACGAGGCAACCGATATCCCGGCAAAGTTCAGCGTCGGCCAGCGCGTGCGCGGACGCAACATCAACCCGACCTGGCACACTCGCATGCCGAGATACACGCGCGGCAAGATCGGATTCGTAGAGCGGGACCGCGGTGTTGCATATTTGCCCGACAACGAGACGAGCGCGGATCCCCGGAAACTGCAGCACGTGTACCTTATCCGGTTTACGGCTCGGGAGCTGTGGGGCGAGCAAGCCTCCCCGCGCGACTCGCTGTATATCGATATGTGGGAGGACTACCTTGAGCCCGCCTGATGCTGACGATATCGCTGACAAGTTCGCATCGTTGCCGAACCTGCCGCGCGATGAAGACGAGCCGGTGTTTGCAGAGCCTTGGCAGGCGCAGGCGTTTGCACTTGCCGTGCGGCTTTCTGCACAGGGACATTTTACCTGGAACGAATGGGCCGCTGCCCTTGCACAACAATTGCAAAGTGCTGCTGAAAGGGGTGAGCCGGATGATGGTTCGCGGTACTACGAGTACTGGCTTGCAGCGCTCGAGTACTTGGTCACCGACAAGCAGCTGGCCGATACGGACACCTTGCGAGCGCGCAAGGAAGCCTGGGCAGACGCCTATCACCACACGCCGCACGGTCAGCCCGTGGCGCTCGGGGCGAAGCACGATTAGCAGGGTCGTTGGCAGGAGCGCCGGCGAGAACGGGCCATCTCAGAACGCGGAAAGCAGGACTGCTCCTGATCGGGCAGGAAATCACCGCGTTACCGCGGTAATTTTCCGATAAACGACTTTAAGTAACGCCCGTAACTCCGGCGCCCGATGCGATAGGAAATCTGGCATCGAAAGGAGGTTTTTGCGCGCCGATCAACATCAGGGACGAGAAGAATTTCAGATCATGGGTATCGCCTCCGGCGAGGTAGTGGCCAACATCATCCTGTGTCGCTGATGTTGCGGTCGGCGGCACAATTCGGCGAGCGGACGCCGGCGGTAAATCCGTACACTCGAATTTCCAATTCGAGCCTTTGGCCGGATTTTAGGTCCGCTACTCGCTGAAGAAGATGCAAAACAGGTCGCGTCGATTTGAATTCGAGAAAATTTCAAATAAGTCGACTTCGGAGTCAACGCGCCTACTGATGTCTGTTTCTGCGCGTTTTTTTTTGTTAGATTGCTTGAATATGTCCTTTTTGGTTTTAGCTGGGCAGCAACTGACTCCGGAGTACCTATGAAATTTCACGCGTTATTGATTATCGGGTTTGCGTTGGGTGTGGCGGCTTGCGCCGAGAGAGAACAGCCAGCACCTGCGCAGGAAGAGGAAGCACAGGCGGCCCCGGCCCCGGAGCCGGCCGAAATGCCGGCTGACGAGCCAGCGGGTATGGGGACCGAGGGGTTTATCAGGCACATGCACCTCCATGCGAGCCACCTCCAGGGCCTCAACGCTTCATTGGCGGCCGGAGACCTCGAAGCGGCCAAGACACCGGCTTACTGGCTCCTGCGACACGAGGAAGTGACCGGTTTCCCCGCTGACTGGCAGCAGCACATCGACCATATGCGCAGTGCTGCTCGCGCGGTCACTGAAGCCACAGATATCGGGGCTGCACGCACAGCGGCGCAGCGCATTACGGAAGGCTGCAGTGGTTGCCACGCCGCCGCCGGTGTCGACCCCGACATATCCAATTTGAGGCTGGACTGACAATACGCTTGACGGGCCGCGTCCTCTCCCCGAGCAGATCCGCCGGCTTTCTACCCGGGCGCCTCGGCTCGCATCTCATGCCGATCCAGAGTCACATCGGTGATTTCCGCGCTTGGCTGGAGGTCACAATTTGCAATCAGTCCGTCTGACGGATTCGCCGCGAGAAATCCGGATCGTCGGCATAGATTGCAGCGCGTTCGTTGATTTGATGCCGCTCCCTGGCTTTATCAAGGGGAATGCTCTGGTCGATGAGTCCGAGTTCATAGGCAAGTTCGTCAGAATTTCTCGGCAGTAGTAATCGTATATCCCAAGGTATTGCATTCGGCGCAATGGCATTGACATGCCTTGCAATGTTCGTCGTGCACGTATTAGTCAGCGTGTTATAAAATTCCGGGCTATTCTTGAGTTTTTTTGCACGCGTGAGCATATCGACGAACAGTTCCTGCATTTTTTCACGCGGTATTTCCAAAGGATAGAGATACACAATGTGATTTCGATAATTCGTACGTAATTTGATCACATCTTTTTCATCAGCAATGACATACATGAGTTCGTACGCCCGAAAGAGTCCCTTAATTGGAGAGAAGGACTCGCCTGCTTCCTTTCGAATCTCGACGGAAATGGCCACATGGGATCCATCGGCGAATCCGAAGCTTAGAAATGTGTGCGCCGCACCCATGCTCCCAAAGGGTTCAACAATATAATCAACCGACTCGAGACTGCCTAAATCAAATGTTTTGTCGTAATAGCGAGATTGGTAGTCGTCTTCACTCGAGTAAACGAAATCACGAATGTTTTGGATTTCTACGGTTTTGCCGTCGAAAACGGCATCGGGAAGGAGTACCTGGTCTTGCGCCCAATCTCGGTTGTTTGAGGGAGATTGCAGCAGGTATATCGCAAGACCAGATCCGAACGCCAAAAACAAAATAATCCGCACGGTTTTGTTTTGGAGGTAAGCCATCGCAATGCTTCACAAGTTATGTAGGAGCAGCTGCGACCATTCTACAAAGGTTATCCGACAAAATGCACGATGATGACAGAGGCCTGAGTGTTGAGCGCGTCTTACGCACCGGATGCAAGGTGCACGGAGTGCACCCTACCGGCCGTTTGCCGACACCGGGGTAAGCTGTTGCAGTCATGTAAGGTGCACGGAGTGCACCCTACCGGCCGTTTGCCGACACCGGGGTAAGCTGTTGCAGTCATGTAAGGTGCACGGAGTGCACCCTACCGGCCGTTTGCGGACACCGGGGTAAGCTGTTGCAGTCATGCAAGGTGCACGCAGTGCACCCAACCGGTTGTCGGCCTACATCGACCGGCAGGCCGCAGCTTTCGCAGGCTTATTGTTGTTCGGCTGCGTCTTCCGGGCCGCTGGGGGCTAACGCATCGGAATCATCGCGAAGTTCGCCGGGCTCTTCGACCGGTGTTGCAACGGCCGCGCTAGCGTCACTGCAGCTCCAGCCGGATTCGGTCAGCATGGCAACAAACTCTTCGGTCTTCGCCTCGCAGTAGCCGGCTTCGTTGACCGCCCTCCAGAGAACCTGCGGCTCGCCCGGTGCTTCCGTGTCTTTGTAGTAGTGGACTTCGCACGGCACCGTCCGGCCGGGCTCGTAGATGATGGTGACGCGTCGCATCAGGTCACCGTAGGTGCACTGATAGTTCGTAACGTTTTGACTCAGGGCTACCCCGGGTATGATCGTAAGTAGGACGGTAATCAGGCATCGTTTCTGCATGTCGCTCACCAGGATGTGGTCGATGTTCAACGAATTATAGCAAATCGACCCCGCCAGCCTGGCAGGCGTCAACCTGCTCGGACCGCACGACAGGGTTTTCTATACTTATATATAGGCCCCTATTTCGGTCATGACTGGGTAGAATCGGGGTCGAGAATTGGTATAACAACAGGGGGCCATAATAATGCGCTCATTTCTGATTACACTATTGCTGTGGGCTGTCTCCGTGGCCGCGTCGGCGCAAACCAAGGGCGGCGACGAGCTTAGCGGGCCCTATAACGTCGTAGCAGGCTGGCCGGCAGACATCTGCGGCGACGGTTGGCAGATGGGCTCGACCGGCGGCGTCTGGGCCGAAAGCGCGGACCGCATTTTCGTGCTCCAGCGCGGTTGTCTGCCGGAACTCGAACCAACCAGATCGATCGTGCCGACACGGAATGCATCGCAATACTCATTCGCGGCGGAGGATCCGGCAAGACATCCTCGTCGCGGACTTCACCTAGTCGTTCTGGACCGAAACGGCGAACTGGTCGAATCCTGGGAGCGGCACAATGACCTGATGGTGCGGCCGCACCGGGTCGTGATGAACCCGCATGACCCCAAGAAGCATGTCTGGCTGATCGACGACGGCGCGCACATGGTCCACAAACTCACGAATGACGGCGAGCTGGTCATGTCGCTCGGCGAGTTCCGCGTGCCGGGTGATGACGAGAGCCACTTCAACCGACCCACGGACGTCGCATTCCTGCCGAACGGGGACTTCTTCGTCAGCGATGGTTACGGGAACACCCGTGTGGTCAAGTTCAACGAGGATGGAAAATATTTGCTGGAATGGGGTGAGCCCGGAACCGGCAAAAGTCAGTTCAATACGGTGCACGGGGTCACCGTGGACAATCAGGGGCGCGTCTACGTGTGTGATCGCGCCAATTCGCGCATTCAGATTTTCGACGCCGACGGCAATTATCTTGACGAGTGGAACGACATCACCTACCCGTACTACATCCACATTTCCAGGGATCAGCACATGTGGGTCAGCGATGGCTGGACCAACAAGGTCCTGAAGTACAACCTGGACGGTCAATTATTGTCGTCATGGGGGACGTTCGGAAAACTGCCCGGCGCATTCTGGGGCCCGCATCAATTCAGCGTCGACGAGGAGGACAATCTCTATATCGCCGACGTACACGTGGGCCGGGTTCAGAAATTCACGCCCAGGCCGGGCGTCGATCGGGACAGGCTCGTGGGTCAAAAACCGTAACGCGTTCGGAGGCAATCATCCGAGAGCTACTGATCTTGCTATACCATGCCGCAATCAATCATCTCTGTCTTGGAAGGAGACCTGAAATGATCCGCTTGATTTTGTGTCTGTTTTTCGTGGTTTCATTTTCACAGGCATTTGCTGAGCAACCGCCGCCTCAGTTCATACAATTTTCGCCAAGCGCGACGATGGGCGCGCTTTACATGCCTGATCCCGAGAAATTTCCGAAGCCGCACGTGGCAACGCTGGCGATGCATCGTGATTCCAATTTCATGTCGCATATTTCGACACGAGAAATGCCCAAGCGTGGCATCGTGGCCCTGGGAATGAACCCCCGTTGTCAGAACAACGAAGCGTTGTGTACGCCGTGGGAGAATAATGCCCTGGACGTAAAACAGGGGGTCGAGTACCTGCGCAGCCTGCCAGGTATCAAGACTGTCATTCTGATAGGCCACAGCGGCGGCGGACCGACGATGGCGTTTTATCAGGCCATTGCCGAGAACGGGAACTCTCTGTGTAAAGATCCGGAGAGGCTGGTCAAATGTCCGGACACGATAAAAGACCTTCCTCCTGCCGACGGCATTATTTTCTGGGATGCCCATCTGGGCAACGGCATCAATGCCGTCAGGAGCCTCAATCCTGCCGTGATGAATGACGAGGAGATTCTGAACAATAACGCAGTGCCGAAGCTCGATCCGCGGCTGGATCCGTTCAACCCGGATAATGATTACAACCGTGACGGAGACTCCGGTTATTCGGACGAGTTCAAGGAGAGCTACTTCGAGGCGCAGTCTGCGCGGATGAACAAACTGATCGAAATCGCACTGGATAGAATGAAACAAATCGAAGAAG
>Ga0224512_10001233_pt1 | contig 25126 bp, 21 predicted proteins | sample SF_May12_sed_USG_4_FD_169103 | JGI IMG/M metagenome (GOLD analysis project Ga0224512, IMG submission 169103) | Sediment microbial communities from San Francisco Bay, California, United States - SF_May12_sed_USGS_13 | ecosystem: Environmental > Aquatic > Marine > Sediment | place: USA... | reverse complement strand
TGAGTTCAGCCGTTGTTTTCTTGACCGTGACACTCCCAGCATCTACATTTTAAGCAAGGCGATAACGCCGCTCGCCCGAGCCAAATCAACCAATGCCCAACTTCATTTTGGAAACTGCGCACCTGCTTTTGGTGGCCGTTTTGTTCGCCTTAATCCTCGTTGCTGGGCGAATACACGGGTTGGGCAAAGAAAGAAGCTGGCGCCTTGTCGTCATAGGTTGCGGGTTGGTCGTGATCGGCAGTGCCATCGAGGTGATCGCTCACATTTTCAGTTGGGATCATTTTTTCATATTCGGTAGCACAATCGCCGGAGGCACTCTCGAGAATATCGTCGCTCATATCTTCGGCTTCAGCCTGATTTTTTTTGGCCTCTGGCGGTGGATTCCAGCTATTGGTTCGTTGCGAACAGAGCAGCGACGGCTCGCTCGGCGTGCGAGCGATCTCGAGTCCGAGATCGTACAACGGTCCGCCGAAATTCAAATGAATAACGACGAACTCAGTGCGCAACTGGCTGAAGGTGAAAAGATACAACGAGCGCTTGTACATAGCACAGAACGGTTTCGAGATTTCGCATCGGCCGGGTCGGATTTTTTTTGGGAAATGGATGAAAATCTGTGTTTCTCATATTTTTCGGAACGTTTCACAGAACTTTCTGGTGTGTCCCCCGCGCTTTTGTTGGGAAAAACCCGGCGTGAGCTATTGGAACAGAACGACCCAGTCATCGACAAGGTTACGACGGTGGAATCGTGGCAACAGCATATTAGCGATCTGGAAAATCACCTGCCGTTCCGCAATTTTGTTCATCCCCGCTTACATGCAGACGGCGAAATTTATTATCTGTCAATCAGCGGCAAACCCGTTTTCGATGGAAACGGAAACTTTACGGGATACCGTGGTGCAGGGTCTGATGTTACAGAACGCCGGCGGGCCCAGGATGCATTACAGCAGCTGGAGGAGCGCTTAAGCGCCTTTATTGCCAACTCGCCCAACGCAATTTCCCTTAAGAAGCCGGACGGACGTTACGTTTTGGTTAATCGACCGTATGAGCGAATAATCGGTGCAACTAACGACGAGATCAGAGGGAAGACATCCATCGAGCTCTTCGGTAAGGAATTCGCCCAATCTGGGACAGCACACGACCAGATCGTGTTGGAAACGGGAAAGGTCGTCGAGCACGAGGAGAAGCTCCATCTCGAGAGCGGTGAGTATACGTGGCTGACAGTCAGGTTTCCGATCTTCGACTCGGTTAAGAATATTACCGCTATCGGCGCTGTCTCTACGGATATCACAGAGCGCAAGCAGGTCGAGAGCCTGAAGAGCGAAATTATTTCTGTCGTTAGCCACGAACTCAGGACACCGATGACGTCTATTTTTGGCTCACTTAGTCTGATTTATGGTGGTATGCTCGGCGAACTTTCCGAGGAACTTGCAGAGGTCGTGGAAATCGCGTACCACAACACCGACCGTCTGATTCGCCTGACTAACGATATTCTTGATATCCAGAAGATCGAGGCCGGAAAGATGATATTTCGAAACGAGCCGCTCGACCTTTGTCACCTAATCGAACAGTCGATTGTGGCGAATCGACCATATCGTGAGGAAAGGCGCCAACACAAAAGAAATGCGGAGTTTCACGAATTCGACGTCAAGATCAAATTCGATAAGTCCTTGCCGGATGCCAAGGTGTATGCTGATCCCGATCGTCTTGCCCAAGTAATGGATAATCTATTATCCAACGCTGCGAAGTTTTCACCGCCCGGTGGCACGGTCGAGATCTCAGTGTCGCGTCACAACGGTTCACTGCGGGTTGCCGTCAGTGACCAGGGTCCCGGCATTCCGGCGGAGGCTCACGAGCAGATTTTTGACAAATTCTTCCAGGTCGATCGCTCCGATTCCCGTGAAAAACATGGAACCGGACTGGGCCTCAGTATCTGTCGTGCAATCATCGAGGAGCTTGGCGGCACAATAGGTTTCGATCCGGAGGCCCCTGTCGGCGCGACATTATATTTCGATCTGCCGGAACACCAAGAGATCGAAGTCGACAACAGTCGCGAAATGGACACCGGCATTTTAGAAGAAACACGGCTTACCGCACCATGACCGCAGGCGCCACCCATTTTTTGGATCCCGGGACGTTGCCTCGACAGAACGCTGTAGTCGATCACTTGGCTCGCCCAAAAAAAGTGAATCGACAGCGATCGCCCGCTAGTATAGATCTTTAAATCTGCCGCCTATAGCCCTGCCGTGACACTGCCCCCCTTAACCCGAATTCTTTATGTCGAAGATGATCCCGGGATTCAGGCCGTCGTTCGAATCGCGCTGGAGCGGAAGGGCGGCTTCACGGTCGAGCTGTGCGACGGTGGACAAAAGGCCATCGAAGTTGCCCCTGGGTTCGCTCCCGACTTGATACTCCTCGACGTGATGATGCCCGGCATGGACGGTATCAGCACGTGCAAAGCGCTCCGAGCGATTCCTCAGACCGCGGCCACTCCGGTAGTCTTCGTCACCGCCAAAATCCAACCGTATGAAATTAAGAGGTACCATGAACTCGGAGCCATGGACGTGATTCGCAAGCCGTTCGATCCAATGACGCTCTCGGAGACGATCACAGATATTTGGGCTCGCCACCATGCCATCGGATGACGTTGTCGACGAAATTAATCGCTGGAGTCGTGAATTTTGCGAACGCATCGTGGCGCAGTTGGAAATCGTTGAGCGGGCTCGGCAACAGTTAGGCGAAGCCTGCAACGAGAGCAACTCGAACGCGGCGCTTAGGGACATTCGCGCGCGCGCCCATCATTTAGCGGGTAGCGGGGGGATCTTCGGCTTTCCCGAAGTGAGCGAGGCTGCCGCGCCGCTAGAAGAGTTTATCGACGCTATCGTGGATCGTGGAGCGACAATATCCGAGGCGCAGGGCGAGGATCTGGATCATTTGATCGAAACACTACGCAATGCGTGCTCGAGAGCCGTTGTCGTGGCTAGTGACCCTGCTTAGGCGCCGTTGTACATCATCCCTTAATGGACTTCGCACTCGCCGGTCACCAGCTTTTGGCGCCCCGCAAAAACTGCCACCAACCCACTACTCGCCAAAAGTTGTTGATCTGGCGATATCCAAAATTCTCGAGCACCGCGGTGCCGGTGAGAATCAACAGATCCGACGGGCGCGGGACGCGCCGCAGTTCGAGTTCTTCGAGAATCAGCGAGCTGACACTAACAAAAACCCCGAAGATGAAGGCGAGCGCGAGAAATGCGAGGAAGTAGGCCAAGCTAAGTAGTCCCAACGCCCACAGTGCTGGAATCAGGAAATATCCGATCAGCTCGATCGGTGGTCCAATCACGTCCACAATCAAGATGTTGCCGAAACCGAGCATGCCCACACGGCCGTACCGTGGGTTAAACAGCATCCGTTTATGTTTGAAGAATGCCTCTAAGGCTCCCCGCTGCCATCGTGCCCGCTGCCGGCCGAGCTCGCCCAGGGTGGTGGGCACTTCGGTCCAACATACCGGTTCGGGTATGTAGGAGATCAAATAGTCAGCGCGGTGCTCGAGCATATAACGATGTATCTTTAGGATCAGCTCGAGGTCTTCGCCCACGGTATCGTGACTGAAACCTCCGACCGCGACGGCAACCTGGCGGCGGAATAGGCCAAACGCTCCGGATATGAGTGTCAATGTTCGCAGCTCACTCCAGGCGATGCGCGCCATCAAGAACGCGCGCAAGTATTCGACTATTTGAAACAGTGGAAGCATCGCTTTCGGTAATCCGAGTTCCATCACCCGGCCTTCCCGGACCGTGCAGCCGTTCACTACGCGGATCGTGGCACCGACGGCCGCAACGCGGTCGGGATCCTCTAGAAAAGGCTGGACCGTCCGCAACAATGCGTCGGATTCGACGATCGAATCAGCGTCCATGGCGCAGAACAGAGGACGGCGTGACAGGTTGATGCCGGCGTTCAACGCGTCAGATTTGCCGCCGTTCTCCTTGTCGACGACTATCAAATCAGCATGGTGCGGTGAGCCATAGATGCCTCGGATGGGAGCGTGCCGCACTTCCTGTTCATAAGCGCGTTGAATCGGCCGAAGTTCAAACGCCTCGATGAGCGCAGACAGCGTGCCATCTTGGGAGCCATCATTGACGACAATAATGTCGAATACCGGATAATGCAGCGCCAAGAGTGAGCGTACGCTGCTGACCACCGAAACCTCTTCGTTGTAGGCGGGAACCAATAGAGAGATCGGCATTGTAATATCGCTATAGAGTCCCCACAGCCGCTGCACTTTCGATACCGGCGGCCGGTGCCGCAGCGCCCAATACGCGATACCCAGCTGCACAGCGTATATAAGGTTTTGTATGAATCCTAAGGCGATGATGATCGCCGAGATGAGCACTGCCGCGGCTTGCAGATAGGCGTAAGCCGGGGCACTCGGGTCGGTCACGCTAACGATTCCTTTTCGGCAAGCACTAACCCGGCAACGCGAGCCGCTTCCGACGACATGCTGGCGCTGTCGCGGAGCCTCTTAATTCCGGTCTCGCCCAGTTTGTATAACGCCTCGGCGGAGCGCAGTCGGACCCACCAGGAGTTGTCGTCGAGCCGTTTCAAGAGCAGCGGAATTGTGTCAGTAAGGCCAATCCGCCCCGCGCAGGTTGCTGCGGTGGCGCGCACCGCGGCATGCTCGTCATCTAGCCCCCGCATTACCGTTGGCAGAGCCTTCGGATGCTCAAGCTCGGCCAGCGCACGCAACGTCATCACGCGTACGTCTTCAGAATCATGGGCAATCATCGCGCTTATCGCGTCGATGACGGCAAAATTGCCGCTCCGCCCGAGCGCGTCGATTGCTAAAATCTTAGCGGCGGCCGGCACGTCATCGTCGAGTAGTTCGACAAGCTCATCGGTGTGTTTACGAGTCAAGTTGCGAAAGATTGTGCGCAGGACCCGCGAGTTTTCCACCGTGCCAATTTGCAGTTTATCGACCAACACTCGTACCGGTCCGATCGCACGATGTTTACTCAGCGCCTGGGCTGCCAACAAACGGACATCCGGATCGGGATCGCCGAGTAAATCACGAATCCGATCGAGGACGGGTGGGTCATCGACCAGTGAAAGGCCGAATATGGCAGCGGCGCGCTTGGTCGCGGTCCGGTGTTGCAGTGCCGAAAGGTGAAGCTCGATAATCCCGAGCCGGCGTAGTAATTCAATCAAATTTTCGCGATCGCCGCCGCGAACCGAATACAGTAAATCTGCGACCAATTCGCCCATTAGCTCGCTTCCTTGCCCGCGTGTGTATTCGCGCAAAACGTCGAGTGCAACGTCGCCGTCCAGATAACGCAGTATGAGAGGCGTTAGCTCGGCTCGGATCTTCGTGTCATGTCGTCGCTGCCGCATTAAGGTCACGCGACGCACGGTCAGTGCGAGCATTATGACGATCGAGACGGCGGCCAGAGCAACCGAAACCACCCACAGAAGCTGGAGAAAATTCATCGATCGATGCGATCAGAACCGTAGGGAAACTCCGACGTTGACGGACTCGCGGATGTAGGCGTCTTCACGATCTTCGTGTGCATAATCCAACCGTGTGCTGACTTGGGGAGTAAACCCCATGATGACGCCTCCGAAAATGGAACGCGTATCGACCGTTCTATTGGCCTCGGTTTCAGGCGCGTCCGCTAGCCCGGCGTAGAGACGGACCTGCTCGGACGCTTGCCCATCGGCGCGCACCGACCATCCGGTAACATGCCGATCCGTTTCATCCCAGGTATTAATCCACTGCGCACTTAACCATAGACGACCCGTCAAAAAATAGAGCTGCAGACCGGGTTTTATTGTGGTCACATCGCCGGTGCTGTAGTCCGCGTGCTTGGCGTCGATAGTGACAACGGTGGCCACTGGCTCGTCTTGTCCCTGGCGCAGTTGAATGGCGCCGCCCCCCAAAAGCGCGTGACGTTCACGGAAATCAGCCGATTGCGTTAGGCCTAAGTAAACGTAGCCGCTCGACCGATCGGATATACGGTGATCCACTCCGGCCTGCAGATACGTGTCGGTCCGTTCGAACCGCTCGCTGAGTTCAACGCGTCCGTGTACCACCGTGTTCGGTGACACCCGATAGCTGATCTGATTGAATGATTCACGCCAGTTAGGGCGTGATTCGCGTGAAAACCAACTGTACGAGCCACTGGTATCGAGTTGCCATAACAACGTGCGCGGCCATTCACGGCTCAACCGTTCGGCGACCTCCGCGGATATCGGATCGATGGTTTGTGCACGGCGATAGCGGGATTGAGCAAGGTCATACTTGCCCTGGGCGGCATTGACGTCGCCGAGGCCGAGCAAAGCCTCTAGATTTTCGGGCTGTTGTTCGAGAATGCTGGAGAATATCCGTTCGGCACGCTCCGTATCGCCCACGTAGTAAGCCACGCGGGCACGCAGGTTCAAGGCACCCACGTTGTTGGGTTGATCGGCGAGGATTTGCTCCACCAGCGAGATGGCTTCGTCACTTTTGCCCTGCCACGATTTAATCCGGGCGATGGCAATTCGCAGATCCGTGTATTCCGGGGCCAACACGAGTCCCCGCTCCAGCGTTTCGAGGGCCTCAGCGAATCGTTGTTCGAATCCATAGAGCGTACCCAACAACAGGAGTGCGTCGACGTTCTCTGGTTGCAACGCCACCGCCTGCTCGAGGCGCGGAATGGCTGTCGCAATGTCGCCCGCCCTGTGTGCTTCGAGGGCTTCATAATACAACTCGATGAACGTCTGACTAATCGCCGGAACGGAAACGGCAAGTAGCAGGGTAAGGTTCATCAAGATAAACCTGGCCGTCCGCCACGATAGCGATGCCTGAATTGTCACGAGGGTGACAAGCGAGCCGCGCCCTAGCCCTCGAGGAGCTTCTGGACGCGAATGAGAAATTCTTCCGCCATGAACGGCTTGACAAGATAGTCTTGTGCGCCGAGGGAAAGACCCGCAACCACATCCTTTTCAAGCTTACGCGCAGTGAGCATCAACACCGGGATGCTATCCGTTTCGGAAGATGCCTTCAGCCGATTCAACACCTCCAGACCGTCCATGTCCGGCATCATGACATCCAGCACAATGAGATCGGGTTTTTGCTCGGTTGCCGCCTGCAACGCCTGTAGTCCATCGGGTACGGCGATGGTGGTGTGATTCTGGCCTTGCAGCTTATGTTCCAAGAATCTAAGCAGCAGTTCGTCGTCGTCGGCGATGAGGATTGAAGCCATGCCTGACCTACTTGTTTATTTTCATGGCTCCGCCGCAATTGTTATCACGACGCGCGTTTAGGAACCCGAACACACAATCGACGGTGGAGCCGATATGCCAACGCACAGATTAACATGAATGGGGAGCGAGTGGCGCGATTAGAGGCCCTGTTTGGGGAGGCGTGCTGGCGAAGCGTAGACGGGGAACGGACGAGGCGGGATGTTGGAATTCCATCCGTGCCCGGCGAGGCGGCGAGTGAAAAAACGCTTGACGAGGCAGTCCGCGAAGCCACGAGTCACAGTCGTTACGTGCCACTGACTCCCCGCATCGTGGCGCAGGTGTTTGGCGTGCCTATATGGCTACGATTTTCGGGATCGTGTTCTGGAGCCACCAGATTGGCAGGGGTGTGTAGGTCGGCGGTTGGTTTTATCGACCGGCTCGTACGGCCGGATGTGATGGATAGGGGTGGCGTTCGGGATCGCCGCTGCCGTTGTGTATTTGTCCATCAACAAACGGCCGCTGTGCGTTTACTAACCCGAGCACATAAGAAATCGTAAACGGTACCGTCGATTGCGCCGTTGTCGGTCAGTGTTGGCAGAGACCGGGCGCTTGCTTCAGCGTACGTCGGACGCACCGATCGGCCTCCCATCGATCGACATAATTAAACCAAGGTAAACCACCGCCTTTGGCGGTGAGACGCGAAGAGGCTCTGCCGATAGGACGTGCAGAGAAGAAAATGGCCTCCTTTGAACCGGCCAGTTCTAGAGGAGGCCATTATGAGAGAGTGGCGAAGCCAAGCTCACGTTAAGCATTATTGCAAATATCACGTTGTATTTGTGCCGAAGTACCGAAAGAAATCGATATATGGGACGCTGAGAAAGGATATTGGAGGGATATTGCGGGAATTGTGCTGCCAGCAAGGAGTGGAGTTGATCGAGGGCTATGCGATGAAAGATCATATTCACATGCTGATGATGATACCGCCGAAGTTTAGTGTGGCGAATACGATAGGGTTTTTGAAAGGAAAATCGGCGATACGGATATTCAGGGACTACCTCCAGGTAAAGCGAAACTTTACGGGGCGCCATTTTTGGGCAAGAGGGTATTGTGTAAGCACAGTCGGATTAGACGAACAGGTAATCCGGGAATATATTAGAAATCAGGAACGAGAAGAAAAACGCCAGGAGCAAATGAGATTAGCAGGATTGTAACAATAGCCCCCTCTGGGGGCTTTCACCATACTACCCGCTCTGCGGGTAGTAGATGATTCATGCAATTGCGGTCTGTGCCACCGTCACTGTGTGCGTTTTATCAACCACGGTCGGTAACTTTCGTACGAATGGATCGCGAAGCCCTGAAAACTCGAGAATTGACGGAGTTCGCCCTCCGTATGCCGCGTGACTTCGCGTAAGTCTTGCAACGTTTTTCGATCGAACGTGATCTTACTCGACGGGACCGCAATAGCCCGAGTCTCGCGGAGCAGCAGTGCACCGTCGGCAGGCACCTCCGTACCCTCGGGCACCCAAGTGAGTTCAACCCGTCGCTCGTCGACTTGTGTGATCAAGAGCGCGGATCCTCCACCGTTCGTGCCAAACTCATAAATCGTCTCATCGGGCAACGTCACCGTTTCTAAACCCACGAATACCTTTTTCCCTAAGCGTGCGGCATAGCGAAGTTCATCCGTGGCGTGGGCAATCACGCCGTCGGCGCCGTAGGCGATGGTCCGATAATCCATGATGCCCACATTATCCACGACATCGAGAATCCGTTCGCTCATCGGGCGGCCGTCAACGGCGGCTGTAGGTTCAAAAAACTCATTTAGGCTATCGAACCAAAACGGAATATCAACGCCAAAGGTGAGGCCGGCCTCGTGCGCGAGCAACTGGGATGTTTCCAGCAACTCGAGATACTCCTTCAGCACCTGTTGTTTTTGGATACCGCCGAAATTGGGCAGAAGATAGGGTTCATTGTCATAGCGGATGCCGTCAAAGCGTTCTGGCGCAGGCACCGATTGATTATGTCGGATAATCTCTTGAATGAGGGCGATCACTCGCCCATGCCATTGTCTTAGAGCGAATCGCGGATCTCCATCGAGGGCATGAACCTTGATGCCTGCCTGATGGAGTTCGGCAATGAGGTGTCGCATGGTCGATGAGTTCCATGAGATTTTCCATCCGCCGTTCTCTTTTCTTGCCGTATAGGGGATTTGCACAAAAAGATCGGTGATGCCTTGATTCGTACAGAAAGCGAGCAGTGTTTGCAGCTCTTGTTGACTCGTTAAAATCGTTTCTGTCTCCCATAACCACATCGCCTTGTCGAGGGAAGAGTAGGTGACGTTGTCATCTTGCGCCATGGGTATAGGAATATCCTTTTTACGCGTAAATGCGAGATCCCTAATAAAAACTCGCCCACTTCGTTCTCCTTGCACCTGAAACACGATGCTGGCAAGTTGCTTTTGGTCCAGGCGAGTTGTCAATGGCGAAAGCGGTATCCAGGCCCGCTGCCAGCTCGTGTCGATCTTTCCGCTGGGTAGAAACGAGGCGACATCCCCGATCCACAGCGAGTCTTCTTTTTTCTCCCAAATTCGGTCGGCCACTTGCAGAGCCAAGTCTTCATCGCCTTTCTCTCCGCGTATGGCAAAGGTCAAATAAGCGAAGGGACTGATATCCAGGAAAATCTGTTTGGCGGGAGGCGCTTTAAAGTCAAACAGGTGGGTCCAAAAACCGGCAAACCCCGGTTGTTTATTTATGTAGGAAAACGTGAGCGCCGGTGCTCCATCCGGGGCTTGTTCGATGACCACTGACGATTGCGACGGACGTTTTGCAAACCCATTGAAGTAGCCGCCCAGTCGGTTGACATTTCCCCGATTAAAGTTACCGACAACAAACACGTCGCCTTCAAAAGAAGGAATGCGACCTTGGGTGCCTTTGGGTTCCCTAACGACCGGCCTTTTGGTGCGAATATCGTAGATGACCATCTCATCACCACGCTGTTTATGCACGATTCCTAACGAAACGAAGCCTATCTGTGCACGGCTCGTTACGCCCCAATCGGCGAGGGAAATTGGCTGGGAGGGGAGGGATTGCGCATAGGCAGTGAGAGCACCGAGACCATAGACCATAACGATGCAGGAAACCCAAAGATATCGTAATGCTGTGTGGCTCATTATTACGAGAAATGAATTGATATGGATGGCAAAAACACCATCTTTTTAATCGGCTTTAACTCAAAGTGGGCTTACGGAAAAAGGAGCATAATTCGATCTCCGAGCGGTCGAGATTGTACTGCGATCGGTTCGCCGGCTGCGTCGAAAACTTCCGGAATCAGTGCTCCCGGTTGCGATTCCACCACCAAGGCCTGGCCGGGCGGGAGTTTCTCGTGATTCAAGTTGAGAGCAATCATCGTTTTGCCGTTTTCACCGATGTGGACTGCAGGTCGCAACAGCGAGCGGTCGGCCCAAAAACGAGCCATACTCCCGACACCCCCAATCCAAATCTCAGGCCGTAGATGAGTTGCGATCAGCCGGCGCTCGGTTTCGAGCTTGTAAGTCGTGTCGGTAGGATGGATCAGCAGGGTGGTAATCGCACCGTTTTCACCATTGGCGCGGATAATCTCCGTCCAGTTGCGAAGCGCGATGTGTTGTGTCTCCGGTGTAAGATAACCGAGCGAATCATCGAGGGTTACGGGTACCACCACGATATCGCTTTGTTCCGCAACCATGGACCTGCGGCGAAACCCAAAGTAAGGCAAGTTGGTCAGTACGTTCTGTGCTGAGACGCTGGAGTCGAAACCGTATCCCGATTCTTCCAGGACACGTAGCAGTTCGTTCGGAAAGCGCAGATAACCGGCGCGGAAACCGATCGTTTCCTGCCCCAGGTCTCGATCAAGCAATTGCTTGCTAACTCGTATTTCTCCGAACAAGGTGAGTTCAGTTGGTGCATAGGTTTGAAGATCGACCTCGGGCGAACCTACCGGAAACTTATCGAACGTCGCCGAATGGCTAACGGAATGCGATTCAACCTCGAAACCCATAGCCCCGACCTGTTTGATCCACTCCGCGCGCTCCGCTGTGTAGTAGCCGATGTCAGTGTCGTCGTCGAAGTACTTGGTGGTAACAAAATATGTGCTACGAACCCCGAGACTTGCTTCCATTTGCGCGAAGATCAAAGAGTTCCGGAATGACTCGCGTGCATCCACGTCGTGTGAGAGCACCAATGCGGTCTCCCGCCCTTCGGGCACGGTGTGCACGAGCAGGAATGGATGTACGTTCTCCTCATACAACCCGCGTAACAGTAGTCGGAAGACATCTCCTGACGGCTCGAACGCATTGATCCACTGACGGGCCGCTTCGAAGCTCCGCGCAAGTTGGGGCAGTAGCGTCGTCTCCTTGAACCCCAGCCCCAGGGCGTATGCCAAACCGCGGCCATAGGGGTGGCGGGTTAAGGCCGCCGCGCCATTCTCGTATTGCGCGAGCACGGTGGTTCCTCGACCGGGTGTGTACTGAGTGGACCACACGGTTTCGGCGTAAAGCAGCGGATCGCCGAGCGAGATGGTGAGTTCCTCGGGGCGGTTCAGGTATCGCGATGCGGCATCACCGCGGTCGGTGAATTGCAGGCTGAAGTTTGTTTGGCTGGTTGTTGCATCCGTAAGCCCGAACAGTGGAAAGAACATGTTGCCTCTGACCTGAGTGGCCAACAACACGCCCCCTTGTTCTACATAAGCGTACAGCGATTCTCGCTCAGCCGGTGTGAGTTCAGTGTTGGCTAACGTGCCACCGGCGACTACAAAAGGCCGACGCGTAGCTTCTTCAATATCACTCGTGGCCACAAACGGAATGCCCTGTATTTCGAGGGAATTACGTAGCGCGAGCTGCTCTTGCCGGGCGTTTGCACTAGAACCCACCTCGTACACCGCAAGTCCCCACTCTGCCGTCGAACGGGCCGCTCCCATACTCGGGAACATTGCGACTAGTAGGAGGATTCGAACGATCAGCTTGTGCTTCATTCCCAAAATTGCGCGGCCAGAGGATTGCCGGCCATGGCTTCGGTCACCAGAATCAACCACGCCGAGGCGGCTACACCGGGCGCACTGGTCATTTGGTAAGGGACTTCTTTGGAAGCATAGCGCAAGCCACTGTTTTCGACCTGTAGCGCTCGCAACCGTTCCACTATCTCGCGCGTCCGCTGCGTTTCACCCATGCGAAGATAGAGGAGTGCGACCCCCAGAGTTCCTTCCGACCACACCAGCGGGATCTCTCGCCATTGTGTGTTGCCTGGATTCGGAAAAAAGTAATTGTCAACATCTGCGGTCATATAAATTGGATGGTCGAAATAAGGACGGTAACCCAGCACATCGCCGTCCTGCGCACGGTAGAACTCTTCTGCGGCTTGCAGCGCAAGGCGGGCTTTTGCGGTTTCCCCGGTCGCCCGGAGAAAAAGCGCGCCCCATGAAGCACAATCCAACGCCTTTACCGTATCGGGCCCTCCGGAAGGGTGGATACCTCGATTAAATTGACCGATTTCTTCATTCCACATGCCTGTCAGTAAACCTTCCGCGATCTGATCGGCCACCTCGTCCCACTGGTCATCCTCGGTCAATCGATGCAATTGTCGGAAAAAAAACCAAGCTGCGATGTTGTTCTCCGAACTTGTCGCCATTGCCGGCTCGTCGAGATAGATTTCTATGATTTCATCGGATTCTGCGCGGTAGGCAAGCTCAATCGTCCCGTAGCCCAATCGTAACAAACCGTACCGTGACTCCCCCGGATCGTTAGCCTGTAGCGAGCGCAAATAGTTCGCCAAACGCACAGCCGTCTCGCGAAAGAAATCCCGCTCCTGCCAGCACCCGCGGTCGTCAGCATCGCACGGTGGTGCGTGCGTCAAAAAGAACGCTAGAGCGTAACCCACCCACGATACAGCACCCGTACGGACAATCGCACTTTCATGATAGTTCTCGTCGGGCCAGGCATTGGCGGTGTTGTAGCTGAACCAGAGACTGCCATCGGCGCGTACCAGACGTGCTACGGCGTACAGTGTAAAGGCCGCCGCGTCGATGTCGCCCGTAATGAGGAACGCCAAAGCGGCCAATGCGTTGTCATAAGTCGCTGAGCGGTGGAATCCCTGCGGGAAATCTTCGGGCGCAATGTCGTAGCTGACCACGAGTCGGCGCCGCCCGGGTTCCGGATTGGGAACGATATCGTTGGGGGTAACCTGTCGCTTTAACCATTCAGCGTTGTCGACGGACCAATCATGCAAAGAAATGTCAGCCGATACAGGTTGCTGGGCGTAGGTGGCTCCCGGCGTGAATAGTAAACCACACGCTATTAGGACAAAGGTGAAATATGGGTAGTGCCGCATGCGATTGCCCTAAATTATAGCGGAATTATCGCCGTTGCGAGAAAGCGACGAATACAGTCGGTACGGACTCTCCGTCTAGATTCGATTTGCTCAACGTCAGGCATTACATCTGTATCCTTAGTATGGGAAGCGAGGAATGTATCGGGGGGGGCAGTCGTTAGCCAACTCTTGATTATCTGTGATGGGATTGTTAATCGACAATTTGTACGCAAGTAATGGGGCGCTACACAATCAAGAACAATCATTTAGAATGATCAGGCTTATCTCCATTTCAATTTGCAGGTCACCTGCCGTGACCAGTTAAGGTCCTACATGCCAATTGCCGCCTATATCAGATTCGTCGCTGCGAATCGCAGGTTCATCGCTTTCGGATTTTTGATGGCATTCGCATCAAGTTTTGGACAAACCTATTTTATTGGAATTTTTGGGCCGAGCATCCAGATGGAATTCGGCCTGAGCCACACGACATGGGGCACCATCTACATGGTTGGTACGCTGGTGAGCGCAGCCTCATTGCCCTGGACCGGCAGACAGATCGATCGCCTGGATCTTAAGCGCTACGCGGTATTGGTTTGTTTGCTGCTGATCGTAGCCTGTGGATTCATGGCCATCATCAACGGTCCGGTAGCGCTCGTCTTAGCCATCTTTCTGTTGCGCCAATCGGGTCAAGGGCTGTCAAGCCACGTGGCGGTCACCAGCATGGTACGCTACTTCGATAGCAGCCGCGGCCGCGCCATTGCGATTGCGACGCTCGGATTCGCAGCGGGGGAGGCGTTCTTGCCATTCATCGCCGTGTTGGCGATTGCGGCTGTAGGTTGGCGTTGGTCTTATGGTGGTGTCGCCGTTCTGTTGTGCGTGGGTTTGATTCCGACGGTGTTATGGTTGCTAAAGGGACACGACAAGCGGCATCGCTTACATCTGGAGAGGCACGCCCAGCCGACCCAACACGGCGGCAGCCTGGTCCGATCGTGGACGCGGAGGGAAGTGCTGCGTGATACTCGGTTTTATTTGTTGCTACCGGGTCTCCTCGCACCGTCCATCGTGCTGACCGCGATGTTCTTTCATCATCTCAATCTTGCCGATGCTAAGGGTTGGACGCATGCTTGGATCACCGGCAACTATGTTGTGTACGCGGCGGCCACCACCTTCACGTCGTTGGCATCGGGCCCGCTGATCGACCGGCTCGGGGCGGTCCGGCTGGTCCCCTTTATGTTGGCGCCGCTTGCCGTCGGCATGATAGTGGTCGGAGTATTCGATAGCGGGTGGGCGGTTTGGCCATATTTCATCCTGGCTGGGATTAACGTTGGCATTGCCCACACCGCCGTCTCAGCCATGTGGGCGGAGATGTACGGCATCACGCACCTGGGCGCGATTAAGAGTCTGGTGGCGGCGCTCCAAGTTTTCGGTTCGGCGTTAGGCCCCGTGACGATGGGCTCACTAATGGATCTTGGCGTATCGATCGAAAATGTTTGTCTGTTGTTTGTGGGGATGGTCGTTGTCGGCGCCATCCTCATTCGTGTGGCGCTGCCCGGCCGGTCGATCCCCCGCTAGCGCTTCTTGATCGGCGTCTAAACAACGCTACTGCACTCAGCAATTCGATATGATTCGTTAATGCGATCCAATCGCGAATAATTCGTTTCCGCTTAGGGGCTGTTATCCAATAACTGTCTCCCGATCTGTCCCAACCTATCATTAATATGGGACGAGTATTCAGCGGGCACACCTAAGGAACCTCTGCAAAAGTCATGAACGATCCATTTGGGTCCAAAATAATCAATCTCTGTGTTGCGAAACGCAAGCAATAGCTGGGCTATTACTTACGTTCCACGCCTTGATCTTGATCATTTTGAATCCCAACTTGATTCAGCCAGACTTATGCAGAGGTTCCCTAACAATCCTCGCTGGGTTATTCGGTTACTTGATTAATCGGATTGCCTTGAAAATACTGCACCAAGTTATTGGTTGCGATATCGAATAGCCTGTTAACGGCTTGTTGGGTATTAAATCCGACGTGTGGGGAAATGATCACGTTGTCCATTGATGTGAGTGGATGATCTGCCGGTAAGGGCTCGTGCCAAAACACATCCAGCCCCGCGCCGCCGAGTTTCCCCGAATTCAGTGCATCGATCAGTGCAGCTTCGTCGACCAGTTCTGCACGTGCCGTGTTGATCAACAATGTGCCCGGTTTCATCTGTGCGAACGCGTCGTGATCGATTAGGTTGGCGGTTGCTGTGGTGTAGGCAGCGTGCAACGAAATGACATCACACCGCTCGTACAAGGTTGCCAGTGGCGCAAACGTGACGCCATGTTTGGCGCCGCGTTGGTCCGACATGTTTCGTGTCCATACTAATACTTCCATGCCAAGTGCCTTACACAGCCGTGCGAATGTTTGCCCAATCCCGCCGAATCCAATAAGACCTATCGTTGTGCCACTCAGTTCGAAACCATCGATCGACTGATTCCACTCGCCTTTACGCAGTGAGCTATCGAGCCGTGCGAGGTGTCGTGCCACGCCGAGCAACAGGGCCAATGCGTGCTCGGCGACGGTATTATTGGAATAACCCGGACAATTGCAAACGTCAATGCCGCGTTCACACGCCTGGGCTAGGTCAACAAATTGCGCAACTCCAATCCCTGCGAATGACACGACTTGCAAGTTTTTTGCTTGACGCATTACATCGCCGGGCATACCCCAACCAAGCAGGATGCCGTCGGCGTCGTGGATTCGGGCAACGAACTCGGCGTTATCTACCGGCCTACCGGTAAATATTTGAAATTCCGCAAACGCACGCAGTCGGTCAAAAACTTCGATGTTTCGCTCAACTTCCGAGCGCTCGGAATCCGGGTAAACGATTTTTATTTTATGGTCCAATGCGCGAAGTCGGATCTAGAATCAAAGTGGCCTCATTTTAGTCGCTTCGCGGAACTCTCGGGTCGCATTACAGTGCGGGAAATCCCGTTTCGGCTCCTCGACCTGCAGGAACTCGCATAATGGTGCCCACCCTTGCTTGACTTCGTATACCAGAAGGCGGGGCGCGGGAACACTCTGGCGCACAGTTTCGATATGGGAACGAAAAACCCCCAGAACGTAATCTCTATTGTCGACACCGCCGGGGAAGACGCGGTCGAAAATGAGGTCGTAGGTCATCGAACGTTGCGGGTTGTCCCGCGAGCCCTCGTCCTTGAGTAACTCGAATATAGTATTCGACATGCTCGTGTACCACTCATCCGGGTCGCGCACCGACAATAGCACTTTGGCGTCCGGATAGACCTCGAGAAGCTCCCTCCAAAAAAACGACGCGGGCCAGTCGACCACCGCGCGATAGCCGTCGAACAGCGCACGCCAATCCATTGGTTCGTTTCTTACCGCCGCATGCCAGATCGCCGGGTGCTCGGAATTCTGCTTGACTTCTTCCATGTGGTAGCACGGGGCAAAGCCGATTTGTTCCAGCGCAGCCTTAACGGAATAAGTACCTGTGCGTCCAAATCCGGCTCCCACGATTGATAAGGCCATGAAGGCTCCTTTGCTTAAATTGCGACTATCGGTTACTTCTTGTATGTCGGCTTGGCACACTATATAGCAGCTCATAGTCGAAGAGAAATCTGGCGCCTATTCGGTGTTCCCCAGCGGCGGTTCAGGGTTGGTGGCGCTGAATGATTTACTTGACAACGCTTGTGTGTCTACTCAACATGACGTCAAATTTGATTTGACAATTCGTCTAATCGTCGTTCGATAATTAGGTAGAGTTGAATTCCGACATGGGGCAAACAGCGCATGTATCAGACAACCATTGCGGGTAGCCTACCGAAACCCAACTGGCTCGCAGAACCGGAAAAATTGTGGGCGCCCTGGCTGCTCGAAGGTGCGGATCTTGAGCGGGGGAAAATGGATGCCGCTCTGGTTTGGATGAGTGAGCAGGAGGCAGCAGGGATTGATATAGTCACCAACGGCGAGCAGTTTCGAGAGCATTTCGTACACGGATTTCTTAAGCACATCGACGGAGTGAACTGGAATAAGATGACGACGATGGGCATTCGAGACAATCGGTACGATGCTGAAGTACCTACTGTAACCGGGCCGTTGTCTCGGCAGTGCAAGATCCACAGCGATGAAGTTGTGTTTACGCGTGCCCACACTCAAAAAAAACTCAAGTTTACACTGCCGGGGCCGATGACGATTTGTGACACTATTGCCGATGAGCACTATGGTCGTCGTGCCGATATGGCCATGGCGTTCGCCGAGTTGCTAAATCAGGAAGCCCGAGAATTAGAGGCACTCGGAGTCGACCTAATTCAGTTTGATGAACCGGCATTTAATGTATTCATGGATGATGTGAGCGAATGGGGAATTGCCGCCCTGCACAAGGCGGCCGAGGGCCTGTCGTGCAAGACCGCAGTGCATGTCTGCTATGGTTATGGCATCCAACAAAATATCGACTGGAAGAAATCACTAGGTTCGGAATGGCGTCAGTACGAGGCGATATTTCCCGCTATTAATAACAGCCGGATCGATCAGGTTTCGTTGGAGTGTGCGAACTCTAAGGTGCCGATGTCATTGATCGGATTGCTCAAGGATAAAGAGGTGATGGTCGGCGCTATCGATGTAGCCAGTCTTACGGCAGAAACGCCGGAACAAGTGGCAGCGGTAATTCGTGAAGCCGGGGATTTCGTCGCGGCCGAACAGATTATACCTTGCACCAATTGTGGTATGGCGCCATTGCCCCGCGATCTCGCATTGAAAAAGCTTCGGGCGTTAGGTGCTGGCGCAAGACTAGCCGCAGGTATCGTCAAGTAGTCAAAGGTTCGTTATACGCCAGTAAAGAACTATCAAGATACGACTATGGATTGGCAAAAAACACGTCGGCGATTTCGTGCCCAACTAAGTAGCGATCACTGCGTTCATCCAGGGTCGGTCTTTGACCCGATTTCGGCGAGGATTGCCGAGGATCTCGGTTTCGAGGTGGGAATGTTTGCCGGGTCGGTGGCTTCGCTCACGGTTCTCGGCGACCCGGACCTGATTGTCCTTACCCTGAGTGAATTCGCCGAGCAGGCTTATCGAATCTGTCGGGCGGGAACGCTGCCAATATTGGTGGATGCAGATCATGGTTATGGCAATGCGCTTAACGTTAAACGTACCGTCGAGGAACTCGAAACCGCTGGTGTGGCCGGGTTATCCATCGAGGACACCGTACTCCCGAGACCATTTGCTTGCGGCGATAAAACTACCCTGATTTCGATCGCGGAGGGTGTGGGCAAGATGCGCGCGGCGGTGGCGGGGCGCCAGGACCCGAGCCTGGTTATTGCGGCCAGAACCAGTGCGGTATCGGTCACTGGACTGGACAACGCACTAGCGCGAATAGAGGCGTACCAGACTACCGGCGTCGATGCAATCTTCCTGATCGGCGTCAAGCAGAAGCAAGAGCTGGAGAGCATTACCAAAGTTTGCCGGTTACCGCTGATACTAGGTGGAGCCGGACCCGAAATAATGGACCTTCATTACCTCGGGTCGATGGGAGTTCGTGTTTGCTTGCAAGGCCACCAGCCTTTCATGGCTGCGATCCAGGCGGTTTATAACACCCTCAAAGCACTACGAGAGGGCACCCGGCCGACTGACCTCGATGGTATACCCGACAAGAAATTGATCGAGAAGTTTTCCCGCGCGAAAAGCTATGATCGCTGGATCGAGGAGTTTCTTGAGTAACTATAATTGGCCTCCGTCACCGAGGGCACGGGAGCCACGTGGTGTGAGTGAGTGATAAGTTATCAGTGACTCGTCTGGCAGTGGCCCTGGGTGCTGAGGTTCGCGGCCTGTCATTAGTAAAGGCGACGACGGACGATATTGCCACTATCAAGTTATTGTTTTTGGAACATCTCGTGTTGTTCTTTCCTGAGCAGTTCTTAAATATCGATGCGCACGTTGCATTTGGCCGCCACTTCGGAAAACTGGAATCCTATCCGCATCTAAACAATCCTTTTACACAGCATTCCGAAGTCTTTGAGCTGGCGGCAAGTCATATTATTTTTTGGAAATGCTCTTTTCCAGTAATCGCAGTGACAGAATCGCTTCTGCCACGGATCGCTGGATCGCGTAATACAAACCGACTCGACCGTCAAACAATCCTCGTTTGACGAGTAGACAATAAAAGAACACCGCTATTGGGGAAATCACGATAAGCTTTCTGATTTTGTCCGCGATACTTAGTTCTCTCCACTGCTTGTTCCACAGCAAGTCCGTTTCAAGTTGCATATATTTGTCTTGCGCCCTAAGCCAACTCGACAATGGCTTCCGATCATCATGAAGAATAGACATTTTGAGGCGACCGACATCACCGTCAACTTGTACCCTTTGGGTGTGGCCGTCTTGAATGTAAATCGCTTTGTCTCTTCTATATAACACTGTAACTGGCGCGTACAGGGTTCCCGACAATGGCTTGCCTAAAACACAATAACGAAAATTTGCGCTATATGCGTCGGCCGCGCGTTCTTGTTCGAGGTGGTCCAGCTCATTTACTAACGCGTCCTCCAAAATATAGTCTGCATCGAGAGCTAGCACCCATTCGGAATATATTGACGTCTCGCTAATCGCGAAATTCCACTGATTGGCATGGCAATCGAAATCCCGCTGGAATAACCTGGCCTGGGGATACTTTTTTATCAGCTCGACAGTGTCGTCTGTACTATAGCTATCGACGATAACGATATCGGCCGCCCAATTCAGCCTATCCAACGATCTTTGAATGTTGGATGACTCATTGAAAGTCAGTATGACGGGGGTAATTTGATTCAGCATTTACCTACTGTGCGTAATTAACGGAAGCTCTGTCAAACGTGCCTGTAGTCGTCACCATTGTTGGCCGAGGAGTAATTTAAATTGACCTCGATCTTAAGGGAATTTGTGGGTGTAGCACAGTTTCTAGGAGAGCATTGCGTGGTAGACCGCCGCTTATGTTGCAACCTTTGTTGGAATTCCGTTGAATGCCCCTCCAGTCAATAATTTACCTGGCTTGCGGTCGGTGGCTGGTTTATGTGCCGAAATCGGTGCCGGCGGTGGACCAGGTGAGATTCTTGAGCGTTGGATAGTAGATCACACGCCAGCTTACGATTTGCCCATTGTTTATTCGTCGCCGGTCGCAAGTAATACGTCCTAAGGGAATGGTTTTGACGCAATTAATCAGATCTTAGCGAACGGCTGCGTTACGCCCTGGGTACGGTAGGTGAGCCAAGCGGCGTGATATCGTCCCCGGGAAACGGAGTTTTGGTAGATTACTATTTATGCTAAGCCCCTATCGATGCTGCGGCACCGGCCCGGAGCATATCCGGATACTTAAAGAGCAATTGCCGCGGCAAGAGCAATTGCCGCGGCGATTACCGGTCTGAATTCGATGGGAACTAGATGGAAGACGGGATGACAACGTTGTCGATACAACGTCAACCAACGTGGCGATTAGGGACTTGCTCAGTTGATTACATCGATTGCCGCACCTTTCGGAGTGTCTCCGCTAATCTTACCCACAGTCGATGGGCAAGCTGAACAAACCAGGATTAGGTCCATCTCGGCTCGCAATTCAATGTAGTCGCCGGCTTTTGCCGCCGACGTTTCATCGTGTAACGCGAGCGCGCTATCGACCGTCGCATGCTCAAAGAGATTCCAGGGGCATGGCACGTGAGTTAACGTATGGCCTCGCCGAGCAATCTGCTCTTTCAAGTTATCCTGACAATTTGGCGATAGAGCGGCTGAGCCAAAATACCGATTACTGCCGTAACTACAGGCCGCGTGCAGCGTATCGTGCTGCCCGGGCGAGGTGTCCTCGATTATCGTCATCATGAGATTAAATTGGTTGCTGACGAGCACGTCGCCCGGTCTGAATAAGAGCCGATAAATTGCCGACCGACTGTGTTCCATGGAGAGGTATTCTGGCCAGCAATTTGCGTTGAAGGCCCACGTATCGACGACTTGCCCACCTTCGGTATTTATGATTCGGCAATGCTGATCTTTCGATAGTGCGATGGAGACCGCTTGGGTTGCAGGTATATCGCTTCGTATCGTCACACCTAGTCCTCCCGATGTTCGTGAATATCAACAGTGCTGGCGTTGCCGACCGCGACTGCTATTAACTTGCCAAATTGTCTATTTCATGCCCGCGGTGTTACCGTCCCCGGTAATGCGGCTCCAATAGCGAATTGTTTCATCAGCCTGTATTTACCCGGCGTGCCGGCATTTGAGCTATACCGGTCTGGGTAGTCGGTATAGCCTTCCTCCCCGTCCTCATACTAATGTACGCCGGCCGTAGACATTGAGTTTGATGCCTTTTCTGGTTCGTTATCATTTTGAATCCCAACTTATTTCGCCCAAACTTTATGCAGAGGTTCCTCAACGTGATCCGGAAACGGATAGCAACGGCTTGTTGAGAATTGTTTTCGAAATTCGATTCGCGCGGTCGATGCATCTCAGATGCAATTCTGAGATAGCATCGCGGCTGCTGTAAACTAATAACACGGAGGTAACCAATCCTCAGATTGTTTAGGGGATCTCTACAAAAGTTGTGAGCGATCAACTTGAATTCAGAATATTCAATCTCTATGTCGCTGACGGGGACGTAGGCGAGGGGTGTGAGCAGGAGTCAGACTCGAATTTAATGCAGAAGCAATTGCCAGGGTATGCGGTAGCGTTTGAGTGTGGTTAGCATTACAGGTTGCACCGCAATTAGAGATGTAATCCGCGTATGACGAGGCGGTCGATAGGTCAATAAATTGTTACTGGGATTGCAGCCAGGCATCGAATCGCTGGGTCAGGCGATCTCCGGTCTTTGCATACCATTCGTAATCCTTTTCAATTGCGCGCTGAAAGTTAACCGCGTTGTTGGGCATGTGTGGCCGCATGTCTACCCCGGATTCGTAGTGGGTGTCGACCAGTTTTGCCGCAGATTTACGCGTGGGGCCATAGGCAATATAGGCGCTGAGTTCCGCCATACGCCATGTTTCGGTCGCAAATCGAATAAACTGCATCGCCTGATTTCGTCGTTCGCTGCCTTTTGGAATCCCCCAGGTCGAATAGCTGTACAACTGGCCATCCCAAATGATGTTGATCGGCTGTTTGTCCTCCATCATCGCGTTGAAAAAGCGGCCATTGAAGCCGGATGCCATCGCCGCCACGCCGCTATTTAACAGTGCCACTGGCTCTCCAACGTCGGTCCACCACACGATGTGTTCGCGGATGCTGTCGAGTCTCGAGAACGCGAGGTTCAATCCACGTTCGGTGCTTAACAGATCGTAAAGATCTTCTCTCGGTACATTATAAGAAAGCAAAGCCCATTCCAGATTGGCGACCGGGTTTTTTTGCAGCGCGCGTTTGCCGGGAAATTTTTCAATGTCAAAAAGATCTCTAATCGTCGACGGTTTTTCACCGGGGAAGGCGCCTCGATGATATGCGAGAACGACGGATGCGATATTGTGGCTCACGCCACATGGGGTTAAACCGCCGTCAATAAAGTCATTTCTCGCCGCCGTGCCGTCCGGTGCGGGATATAAGATTCGATGATCTATGGTCTCCAGTAAGCCTTTCTCGCAGGCTGAAATATTGTCTGCGAATACCATGTCCACCACATCCCATGTGACTTTGGCGTTGCGCACCTGATCCTCGATATCGTGCAACCCACCCTGGTACTCGCGTAAGTCGATGGTAATACCGGTTTCCGCAGCAAAAGGAGTAATGTAGGCTTGTTGCTGACTGGCGGCATACGGCCCACCCCAAGAAACGACGGTCAATGACTCGTTGGCCTGTACGCCGCCATAAGCAATCAGCGTGAGCGAAATAGACGTTAGAATCGTAATCAGGATGCGCATCAATTAGAGCCGTGTTCTTCTGCCCGCATCTGTGTAATGGTATCGAGATAAGCTTTTACTATCGACGCTTCGTACACAACGCCGATCAGAGTGCGATGCTCGTCAGAATGCACTACGGGAATGCTTTCGCCGACAAAATCCTCCATGGTATTCATGGCGGCCCATATTGTTGTCGATTGCGTAAAGACCAGAGATTCGGTCCGGGCGAAAGGTCCAACCGCTTGTTCAAATGATTGACCAGTCTGTTCGAGGTTCAGCAACTGCATCAGCGTTAGCATACCGACATATTTCTGTTGCTCAGATACCACGTAGGCTTCTGTATTGGAATCAGCCAAAAGTCTTTTCTTAGCCACGCTCAGCGTATCGGTGATCGTAAGTTGGGTAAAACTCTGCGTCACATAGTTCTCGATGGTGCGATGATCGAGTACAACTTTATCTCGGCCAAACGACAAATCAAAACCGTGGGACTTGAGCTGCACATCGAACAGTGAACGGCCAAATACGCGATACGCGACAACATTGGAGAATACGACACTAACCATGACGGCCGTGGTTAATCCGTAATTGCGCGTGAGTTCGAATACGATCAGTATTGAAGTCAACGGTGCACCGATGACGGGGCTGGTCACCGCGGCCATGCCGCAAATAGCGTAAATCGATAGGTCCGAATGTGATTCAACTCCGGCGATTTCGAGGCCTGAACCAACGAGCGCACCGAACAAAATTCCGATCAACAACGCAGGACTGAAAACGCCCCCAGCGAATCCAAATCCAATGCACAGGGCCGTAGCGGCTATCTTAGCGATGAGAGTGATAGCAAGTTCGCCAGTGGTAAAAGCATCTTCGATAATCGCAAAACGCAGCGTCTCCCGTCCTATACCGAGAATATCTGGAATCCAAATGGCAACAATTCCGACGCATGCGCCGGCCAACATCGGTTTGAGATATTGCGCAACATTCAGCCGCGCAGACAATTGATCGAAATACTGGATACTGCGCATAAAAATTACCGCAACCAACGCACCCACGACGCCAATCGCAACAAAACCAAGAAACTCCGGTGCATATAACACCCGTACATCCTCGACGCGGAACAACGGGTTCCGTTCAAACACAACATTGACGAGTATGTATCCAACGGTCGAAGAAACAGTGATCGGGGCGAAAGCACGTAGCGAGTAGTGGCGCAGGATGATCTCGTGGGCGAAAACGATGCCCGCGATCGGTGCATTAAAAACGGTGGATATTGCCGCGGCGACGCCACAGCCGACACCTACCGTACCCATTGATCGGCCGCTGCCACTAAACCGCGATAGGAATGCGCCGATGGTTGCGCCCATATGCGTCAAGGGGCCGTACTGTCCGACCGACGCGCCGCATCCGAGCCCGACCATACTGGCCAAAGCGGTCAATACCCCACCCCGGGAGGGAATATGTCCACCAAATCCTTGCACGGCGCGGATTACATCGGGTGGGCCATGTGGCCGTTTCTCTGGAATAAATTGCACGATTATTCCAACAATTAACCCTCCGATGGCCGGTACCAGGACGGTCGCGACTACAACCCATGACGAATCGCCGGCAATCATTTGGCTGCGTGGTGAAATCAGCAGTAGGTCGTTAAGCCAATCGATGGCTTCCACAAATCCGATTGCGGCCAATGATGAAACCGCGCCGACAACGCATCCAAATACCAATATGAACACGATTCTCGC
>Ga0224512_10001232_pt1 | contig 25128 bp, 20 predicted proteins | sample SF_May12_sed_USG_4_FD_169103 | JGI IMG/M metagenome (GOLD analysis project Ga0224512, IMG submission 169103) | Sediment microbial communities from San Francisco Bay, California, United States - SF_May12_sed_USGS_13 | ecosystem: Environmental > Aquatic > Marine > Sediment | place: USA... | reverse complement strand
GGAACTTTTCGACCTCGTCGATGATGGCGTGGAAGAAGCGCTGGCCCTGCCGGTCGGCCTGGGCGCGGGCCTGGGCGATGAAGCTGGCGATCAGCGCCTTGGCGTCGATCCCCTGGCGCTCGCTCGCCTGGGCCAGGGTCGCCTGAACCAGGTTGGTATTATTGATCGTAAACGACGCGCCGTTGATGGTGGCATCGCCCATGGCGGCCATGAACGCAAAGGTGTCTTCGGGCCGCGCCGTCAGCTCGTACATCATCTTCGGCATCTTGCCGAGGATGAAGCTGAAGTTGAAATCGGCAAGCTCGGGAACGCGGAAGGACAGTTCCTCCATCGCCACGGTGCGCGCCTGGTGGTCGCTCGCGCTGACGATCTTGACGCTGGCCGCGAGCTGGGTCATGCCGGTCTTCTGGAGAAAGTCCCTGAACTGGGGGTTTCCGCGCACCGGCTTGACGATCAAATCGTCGATCAGGAACTGCGCCTTCCGGGCATACGGCCGGCCCGCGTCGTTCTTGGCGTAGGCGGCTTCCAGGGCACCCCGGCGCATCGAGAAATTGCCCTCCTCGGTCAGCAGCCGGAATCCCTCGAAGGAGAAATTTCCGATCACCGGCTGGGTCAGTTGCGGCCAGAAATCCCCCTTCATCACCGCCGGCAGGAACTCGCTCAGGTTGAGGCCGCCCAAGGCCATGCGGTCGAGGGCGAACTCGCCCGGGTTGCGCCCGCCGCGCTTGTAGAGATTGAACCCTTCCAGGGAGAAGCTGGCGATCCGCCCCTTCTCGACGCCTTCCAGGGCGATGCGCTGCAGGTTGGCCTCGCCGTCCCGGGGCGCGGTCACGTTGATTCCGCTGAACGCCAGGCGCGGAATCCTGAGATCGCGGATGATGTCCTCGACGGTGGCCTCGCCGCGGGCCGCGCGGTCGAGCAGGCGGAGCGTCTCCGGGCTCACGCCTTCGAACAGCATCTTGTCGATCCGCAGCTGGGCCTGCGGCCGGTCGAGGCGCAAGAGGGTGGCGTCGATCGCGCTGAGCTTGCGCGAAAACGGATCGATGGAAAAGCCGAGCGTCCTGGCCCGCAACGCCTCGCCGCCCGGTCGGGCGAGCGACACGTCGGCGACGGTGACCCGGGCGGTGAACGGATTGGCGGAGATATCGCCATGGGCGAGGGTCAGGGACGGCGCGTCCCGGGCCAGCACCTCCTGCAGATTGGCGATCGTAAGCCGGGCTTTCTTGGCCATCTGGTCGGGCAGGTAGATCAGCCCCCAGCCGGCCAGGGCGGTGAGGATCACGCCGAGGACGATCACCATGCCGGCGGCAAATTTGTTCACCATCGCTTCCTCCATGGCCGCGGCGCCCAGGGCGGGCGCCCGGTCGCGTCGGCGGCACCCTAGGAAGGCTTGGTAAAGATTTCCCTAGCTCGCCGCGCGGCCCGAACTCACCCGCCTGCCGTCTCTCCTATCCCGGCCTTGACTCGAGGCCCGCTCCCATATAGAACAAATCGAGAACATTGGTACAGGTTCCAGAAGGAAGTATGGCGCCGGACCCTCCGGCATCGGGGCGCGGAACCGTCACGGGACGTGGCGGGTCGCGCCCTGCTTGTCCCCGGGTCCGTGCCGGGACGAAACGCGAGATGAAAGGTTGGGAACAGGGTCCGACACAGGCAGCCCGACACCGGAATCCGGGAAACCGGCGCCGCCGCAAGACCCACCAGGGAAACCCCGCCATGAAGGAAGCCCCCACGCCCATGCGCCCGCCCGCCCCGCCGGGGGGCGCGAGACGCGAGGCCATCGCCCGGCTCAAGACCGAGATCGCCCGCATCGAGGCGGCAGGTACGACCGCAGGATCCGGCACCCCCGCCCCGGGGCCGGTTCCCTTCGGGATCGCCGCCATCGATGGGCATCTCCCGGGCGGTGGCCTCGCCACCGGCGCCGTGCACGAAATCGTCGCCGGCGATGACGGCATGGGGGCCACCGGCTTCGCCCTGGCGTTGATCGCCCGCCTGACCCGGGCCACCGCGCGCAGCGCCTGGCTCTGGTGCGGCCAGGGTCTGCCGCCCTATGGGCCGGGGCTGGCCGGTTTCGGCCTCGATCCCGCCCATCTCATCGTCGCCCGCTGCGCTTGCGACCGGGACGTGCTGTGGGCCATGGAGGAAGGGCTCGGCGCGCCGGCGCTCGCGGCCATACTGGGCGATGTCGCCGAGATCGACACCCGGGCCGGGCGCCGCCTGGCCCTGGCCGCGCGCCTTGGCGGCGTCACCGCCCTGCTGCTGCGCGGCGGACCGGACGGACAAAAGGGCGCGGCGATGCCGGCGGTGGCGGCCACCCGCTGGCGGGTGCGCGGCCTGCCCCTCGCCCCCGGCGGCGGCGGCGAAGACGGTTTCGGCTGGCGCGTCGATTTCCTGCGCGGCGGCGGCGCCCTGCCCCGCAGCTGGCAGGTGCTCTGGCGGCCGGGGCAGCCCGAAGCCGCGGCCAAGACATGCGAAGACGGGCCCAAGGATGATGGATGGGAAAACGGCAACACGGGCGGACCAGGCCTCGCCCCGCCGGGTGCTCTGTCTCTGGCTGCCCCGCTTTCCGGCGGAGCGGCACCTGAAGGAGACACACGCCCCCAGCGCGCGGCCGGCTGAGGACGGCGCCCCCTTCGCGGTGTGGATCGGCAGCGGCAACCGGCTCGCCGTCGTCGCCGCCAACCATGCCGCCGAGGCGGCGGGCGTGCGTGTGGGCCAAAGCCTGGCCGACGCCCGCGCGCTGTGCCCGGCGCTCGTCACCAAGCCCGCCGATGGCGCCGCCGACGCCCGCGCGCTCACCCGCCTCGCCGCCTGGTGCCGGCGCTTTTCCCCGTGGACCGCGGCCGTCCCCGCCGATCCGGAAATCCCTGGGGAAGCCGGCCTGTGGCTCGAGGTCACCGGCTGCGCCCATCTGGTGGGCGGGGAAGCGGCGCTCGCCGCCACCATTACCCGGGCCTTCGCCCGCGCCGGCTTCAGCGCCCGCGCCGGGCTCGCCGGCACGCCGGGCGCGGCCCATGCGCTGGCCCGGTTCGGCGCACAATTCACCGACCAGGACCATGCCATCGCCCCGCCGGGGGGCGAGGCCGAAGCGCTTTCCCCCCTGCCGGTGGCCGCCCTGCGCCTGGGTGCGAACCTGTGCGAGGGGCTCGATGCCCTGGGCTTGCGCCGCATCGGCGACCTCTACCCCCTGATCCGAGGCCCCAAGCGGGCCGTGCTCGCCCGCCGCTTTCCCTCCCTTCTGCTGGAACGTGTCGACGCGGCGCTGGGCCGGCATTTCGAGCCCATCTCGCCGGACCGCGAAAGACCCCGCTTCGCGACCCGCCTCACCCTGCCCGAACCGAGCCGCGCCGAGGCCGTCATAGAGCGCGCCTGCGAGCGGCTGGTGGGAGAACTTGCCACCCGGCTCGCCGCCCACGGCATCGGCGCCCAGCGCTTCGTCTTCACCGCCTTCGACACAGTTGGGCGCAGCCAGCGGATCGTTATCGGCACGGCGCGCCCCCTGGCCGCGGCCAAGCCGCTGGCGCGCCTGTTCGCCCTCAAGCTCGGCGGCATCGACCCCGGGCCTGGCATCGACGGCTTCGCCCTGGAAGCCTTCGAGACCCAGCCGCTGCCCCTCCGGCAAAGGCCGCTCGGACCGGAGGCCGATGGCGATGGGCCCCGGCAAGACCCCCGCGACGACGCGGCCGCCCTCGCCCCGCTGATCGACCGCCTCCACGGCCGCCTCGGGCGCAAGCGGGTCGGACGCATCGCGCTCCATCCCAACCATCTGCCGGAACGCGCCCAGGCTTTCACCACCGCCGATGCGGCGGAGGCCGAACGCCCTCCGGCCCCGGCGCCGCCCGAAACCGGTCCCGGCCGCCCGGTGCGCCTGTTTCCCAAGCCCGAGCCGGTGGATGCCATGGCCGAGGTGCCCGACGGCCCGCCGGTCTGGTTCCGCTGGCGCGGCACCCGCCACCGCGTCGCCCGGGCATTGGGGCCCGAACGCATCGCGCTCGACTGGTGGACCCTGCCGGGCTGGCAGGCCAATCCTGCGGCACCGGCCCAGCCGCCGGCACTGGGCACCGCCATCCGCGATTACTACCGCGTCGAGACCGAGGCCGGCACGCGCTTCTGGATCTACCGCGCCGGGCTGCACCGCGCCGACGCCCCGGCGCATTGGTATCTGCACGGGATCTTCCCATGACGGTATCTGCACGGGATGTTCCCATGACCCCTTCCTGCGATTACGTCGAGCTGGCCGTCACCAGCAATTTCAGCTTCCTTCGCGGTGCCTCGCATCCGCACGAACTGGTGGACCGGGCGGCGGAACTGGGCATGGCCGCCATCGGCATCGCCGACCGCGCGACGCTCGCCGGGGTGGTGCGCGGCCATGTGGCGGCCAAGGCGGCGGGCATCCGGCTGCTGACCGGCGCCCGGCTTGCGCCTGAGGACGGGCCGGAGATGATCGTCTACCCCCGGGACCGGGCCGCCTACGGACGGCTTGCCCGCGTTCTCACCCTTGGCAAGCGCCGCGCGGAGAAGGCCGAATGCCGCCTGGACCTGGCCGACCTGGCCGGCCTCGGGGCAGCGCAGACCGTCCTGCTTCTGCCTCCGGAGAACCCCATTGATGACGAATTATTTATAAATAAATTCAATGAATTAAAATCATTTCTTGAGACTGAATATTATCTTGCGGCCGCCCCCTCTTATGACGGCCTCTGGCCCCGGCGGCTTGAACGACTGGCCGGGCTCGGGCACCGCGCTGGCCTGGCCGTGGTGGCCGTCAACGACGTGCGCCTACATACGCCCGAGCGCCGGCCGCTCCTCGACGTGCTCACCTGCATCCGCAAGAAGATCCCCCTGGCCCAGGCCGGCTATGCGCGGGCCGCCCATGGCGAGCATCACCTGAAAAGCGGGGCGGAAATGGCGCGCCTGTTCCAGGGCTTTCCCGAGGCGATCGCCCGCACGGCCGAGATCGCGGCGCGGATCGGCTTTTCCCTCGACGAGCTGGCTTACGAATACCCGCTGGAACCGGTGCGCGCCGGGCTCAGCGCCGATTCCACCCTGGCGCGGCTGGCGCTGAAAGGGGCGAAGGCGCGCTATCCCGGCGGCGTCCCGGAAAAGGTGCGCACCGCCCTGGCCCATGAACTCCGCGTCATCCGGGAACTCTCTTACGCGCCCTATTTCCTCACCGTCGACGACATCGTCCGCTTCGCGCGCAGCCGCGGCATCCTGTGCCAGGGCCGCGGCTCGGCGGCCAATTCCGCGGTCTGCTACTGCCTCGGCATCACCGCCGTCGACCCGGCCCTGAGCGACCTCCTGTTCGAGCGCTTCGTCTCCGCCGCCCGGGACGAGCCGCCCGACATCGACGTCGATTTCGAGCACGAACGCCGCGAAGAGGTGATCCAGTACATCTACGACAAATACGGCCGCGACCGCGCCGGCCTGGCGGCCACGGTGATCCGCTACCGCACCCGCTCGGCGGTGCGCGAGGTGGGCAAGGCGATGGGATTGTCCGAGGACAGCGTGGCGGCACTGTCGAAGACCGTGTGGGGGCGCTCGTCCCGGGGGATCGATGCCGGCCAGGCGCAAGAAGCCGGCCTCGACCTGCGCGATCCCACGGTCGCCCAGGTGGTGACGCTCAGCCGCGAGCTCATCGGCTTCCCCCGGCATCTGTCGCAACATGTCGGCGGCTTCGTCATCACCAAGGGGCCGCTTTCGGAACTGGTGCCGATCGAGAACGCGGCCATGGAGGACCGCACCGTCATCGAATGGGATAAGGACGATCTCGATGCGCTCGGCATCCTCAAGATCGACGTGCTGGCGCTCGGCATGCTGAGCTGTCTCAGGCGCTGTTTCGCGCTGCTTGCCGATCACTACGGGCGCGTCCTCACCCTCGCCACCCAGCCGGCCGAAGATGCCCGGGTCTACGAGATGCTGAGCCGGGGCGATTCCATCGGTGTCTTCCAGGTGGAAAGCCGGGCCCAGATGTCGATGCTGCCCCGCCTCAAGCCGCGGCTCTTCTACGACCTGGTGGTCGAGGTCGCCATCGTCCGCCCCGGTCCGATCCAGGGCGACATGGTCCACCCCTACCTACGCCGGCGCGCAGGCCAGGAACCGGTCTCCTTCCCGTCCGAGGAGCTCGCGGGCGTCCTGGGCAAGACGCTGGGCGTGCCGCTCTTCCAGGAACAGGCGATGAAGATCGCCATCGTCGCCGCCGGCTTCTCCCCCACCGAGGCCGATGCGCTGCGCCGCGCCATGGCCACCTTCAAGCACACCGGCACCATCCACACCTTCCGCGAAAAGATGGTGGGCGGCATGGTGGCGCGCGGCTATGAGCGCGATTTCGCGGAACGCTGCTTCAAGCAGATCGAAGGTTTCGGCACTTACGGATTTCCCGAAAGCCACGCCGCGAGCTTCGCCCTGCTGGTCTACGCCTCGGCCTGGTTCAAGTTCCATTACCCCGGCGTCTTTGCCGCCGCCCTGCTGAACAGCCAGCCCATGGGCTTCTACGCGCCGGCCCAGATCGTGCGCGATGCCCGCGAACACGGCGTCCGCATCCGGCCCGTCGACGTCAACGCCAGCGACTGGGAGGCGACCCTGGAATCGGACGCGGCGAGCGCCGCCGGCCAGGCGCTGCGCCTCGGCCTCAACCAGGTCAAGGGACTGGGCCAAACGGATGGCGACGCCGTGGTGGCCGCGCGCACCCTCGATGGGCCGTTCTACGACATCGCCGACATGGCCCGGCGCTCCGGCCTTGGGCGCGGCGCGCTCGCCCGCCTCGCCCGGGCCGATGCCTTCGGCACGCTTGGGCTGTCGCGGCGCGATGCCCTTTGGCTCCTCCGCGGGCTGGAGCTCGGATCCGAAACCACCCCCCTGCCACTGTTCGATGCCGCCGGCAACGGCGGCCCCAAGTTCGATGCGGAGCCCGAGGTGACGCTGCCCGCCCTCCTCCCCGGCGAGTCGGTGGCCGAGGATTACCGCACGCTGAGCCTCAGCCTGCGGGCCCACCCGGCGGCCCTGTTGCGCGCCACGCTCGCCGCCCGCGGCTTCGCGCCGTGTTCCTCCCTGGCGGGAGTGACCGAAGGCGCACGCGTCGACATCGCAGGCCTTGCCCTGGTGCGCCAGCGCCCGGGCTCGGCCTCAGGCGTCATCTTCATGACCATCGAGGACGAGAACGCGGTGGCCAACCTGGTGGTCTGGCCCCGCACCTTCGAACGCTACCGCAAGCAGGTGTTGGGCGCCCGCCTGGTCGGCGTGCGCGGCCGGGTGCAGAAGGAAGGCCGGGCGCCCTATCAGGTGATCCACCTGGTGGCCGAACGATTGATCGACCTCTCGCCCCTCCTTGATTCCCTCGACGGGGCCGCCGGCCCCAACCACGGCAAGAACCCCGGCGCGGTCCCCCGCACGCCGATCACCGTGCCGTCGCGCGACTTCCATTGACCGGGCCAAGGGGGACCATCCGCACCCGCACCTGGTTGGGACCGACGACACCGCGGTTGGGCTGCAGGAACACGTCACCGTGGTCGCCCGCGATCCGCTTGCCCATGACAAACTCGGCGAAAAGCCCCTGGATGGAACGCTGCTCCATCAGCTCACCGGGGCCAAGGCCCGGCACCTTCACGGCGAACAGGGTGGAATAGCTGTCGATGATGTCACGCGCGGTGATCTCATCGCGGAAACGGGCATAGGGTTCCTGCTCCACGATCTTGGAGCCATGATCTCCATGAATGACGATCACAGCATCCTCCAATCCCGGCCGGCCCGAAAGCAGGTCGAGGATCCTACCCAGGCGCGCGTGGGCGCAACGCGACTGAGCGAAATACGCTTGATAGCGCCGCGCCCATTCTTCTGGCGTATTCGTCACACCGTAAGCCCAGAGAAGGTTGGAACGCCCGGCCCATCGGCGCACCTCCTTCATCGGCGAACAATGCCGGTCGAGCATGAACGGCGCGTGGGGCAGCAGGATATGGGCAAATACCGCCTCCCCCCGCCTGAGGGTTCCGAGCCGCTGGCCGAGCCGCTCCATGGCGGCGAGAGCGGCAAGGGACGATGCCGAGACGGACCGGTAGGCGCCGAGTGCCGGCAGCGGGAAACCCGCATCTCGCAGTTGTTCATAGAACAACAGCGCGGGCATCAGCGGCGGCAGCAGATCCACTTCCAGGTGGTGCCTGAACAGCAATTTCGCTTTCTGCCAGGCCGTGGCCTCGACACCGTGGAAGAACCGCAGGTCCGCATGACTGTAGGAAAGACAGCGGGAGACGGGCGCCGAGGCGGCGGCGCCGGTGCCGCACAGATCGTAAAAGCGGCTCTGGATGACATCGATGCTGTAACCCCGCGCCGCCAACTCCTTGAACCACGCATTCCGTTTCAGGGTCACGCCGTTGCGGAAGGGCCTGACGTCCTTATACGCGACGGGATCGACCTCGCCGTTCAGCGTGTTGGTGATCGATTCCTGGGTCAGCGGAAAATGGCTGAAGGCACGGGGAAACACCCGAAAGCCGCGGGAAACATAGAACCGCCGCAGTTCCGTCCTGAGACCGCGGCCCTCGGCCAGCCGGGCGGGCAGCCCATCAATGCCGATCTGCCCGTCAAGGACGACATGCACCAGGGCCGGCAAGGCGGGATCGGGCCGCACCGGCGGGCCGGCCCGTGATTCCCACATCGGCGCCGGCTTGCCCGAGGTCGCAAGCACGACGCAGGAAACCGTGGCAAATCCAATGGTCAAGAGACTGAATATCTCCCGGCCCACCTTTCGGTAGAGGCCGGAAAATACCGCAACGAACACGACGACCCCCGCCGCAAACGTCGCCCAGATGCCACCCATCGCCGCGACCGCGGCCTCGAGGAACCGGGGCATCGCCTTGAGGGCTTCGATGTAGAGAAATACGAAAACCGGAACGGCAATGAGGACCGGACGCAACACCCGGGGCCCGGCGATCATCAGCCCCCCCAGTGCCAGCGCCCCCAGCAACAGCCACAAAAAAACAAACCCGACCTCGGGATGCAGAAATCCATAACCCCGGGAGGCGATGAACTTGGTGAAAGGTGCGGAAAAAATGAAAAAGAGTGCCGCGATCATCACTGCGTAGGGCTTGGCGGCATTCATGGTAAAGCCCGGCGTTCCTCCGATGGGCATCCCCCAAAGCAAGACCGACGATGGCGCGGCGTTGGGAGAAACCACGGTTCGCCACCTCGGCCGGATCGACCGGTCAAGCCGGGGTCGAAGACCTGAAGCGACGCATTTTGCAAAGTTATGGTTAATAATTTCTCAAGCGATGTGCATCCCTTCGATGACACCGCGCGGTGCCGGCCCGTCGGGCAAAGACCGCCAGTTCAGCGCTCGCGCTTGGCGCTCCAATTGCCGGACCGGCTGCCGGACGCCCAATCGCCCTTTATGGTGCCCCGGTCGGAGTCGACATATCCCTCGAACCGCGCGGTGCCGAGCGGTCCGGTGGCGAAGCCGAAGCGCACCAGCGGACCGCTCACCGTGCCCTCCACCTTGCCCCGAAGTTCGCGGCACCGGGTGGACCGCCCCTTGGCATTGGCCCAACCCGAACCGACGATCTGGGAGCCGCGCTGGACCAGGCGGATGCGCCCCTGCCACACGCAGCCCCGCCGCGACCGGTCGATCACCACGGCCCAGGTGCCCTGAACGAAGACAGGCTCCTCCTGAGCCCGGGCCGGGCAGATGCCCGGGAATACAAGGGAAAGGCCGATGACGAAGATCGTCAACGCTCCGGTGACGGAAAACCGGGTCCGGCCCATGGTCAGACGCTTAACTGGAGTCATGTGTAAGAGTCCTTCCCCTTTCATCAGCGTCATTTGATCCGCAGGGCGGATGGTTCTATATTGCCGCAATAGAGATTCAACAATAGTCAAAAAAATCCACCGACCCACGCGAGCGCCCAAGAAACCAGGAGCAAGACATTATGACTATGACCCTCGATGACATGTCGGCCCGCTACGCGACCGACGAAATGAAGGAAGCCGCCAAGGACGTGCCGCAATTTATCGTGTCTTCCGACGGCCACGTCGATGAACCGCCGGACATATTCGACGAACTTCCCAAGGATATCCGCGATGCCATCAAGCGTCCCAAGATCATGCTGGAGACCCGGCCCAAGGGCGGCGTCGATCCGGCTGTCCGGGTCAAGGACATGGCGCTGGACGGCGTGGCGGCCGAGGTGCTCTATCCCACCTTCGTGCTCGGCCTGTTCTCACAGGAACAGCGCGAACAGGAAGCGGCCTTCCGGGTCTATAACGACTGGATCGCCGATTTCTGCAAGCACGCGCCGAACAAGCTGTTTGCCGTTCCCTGCCTTGCGGTCTACGACATCGACCACGCGATCAAGGAGATGCACCGCTGCGCCGATATGGGCTTGCTGGGCGGCCTGGTCTGGCAGGTGCCTCATCCGGACCTGCCGCTGACCTCCGACCATTACGAGAAGCTGTGGGCGGCCGCGGCCGAACTGGGGCAGCCGCTGCACTTCCACATCCTGACCGGCTTCAACTACTTCCGCTTCAAGCGCGAAGGCATGGAGAAGCTGCGCGGCTCGGTCAACACCAAGACCCATGAGGTCGTCACCACTCTGTATGACATCGTCTTCTCCGGCGTCTTCGAACGCCATCCGAAGCTCAAGGTCGCCATCGTCGAGGGCGAGATCGGTTGGGCGCCGTTCATCATCCAGCAGTGGGACTATTACTACCGGCGCAATACCAAGCCGGGCCATCCCAACACCGACTTCCTGATCAGCCGCCTGCCCAGCGAAATCGTCGACGAGCACGTCTGGTTCACCTTCATGGACGATTTCGTCGGCGGCCAGGCGTTGCAGTACTGGGGCCAGGACCGCTGCATGTGGTCGAGCGACTACCCGCACCCCAATATGACCTGGCCGAACAGCCGCGCCTTTATCGCGCGCCAGATCGGCAACCTGGATCCCGAGACTCAGAAGAAGGTGTTGAGCCAAAACTGCATCGACCTGTACGGGCTCGATATCAAGAATTAGATTCGCATCGCGGATCGCACGACTCCGGCCGGCCCTTCACGGGGTCGGCCAAGTCACTTAAAAAACCAGAGGAAACAAACGCACAAAGGAGGGTGACATGCCCGATGGATTGGATACCGGCCGGCTGGAAAACGAAACCGATGAAATGCGCGCCAAGCGCGAGGCCGTCGTCGGAGCCAGCCCCGAGCCGCAGTTCTTCAAGCTGCGCGGCGAACTCGTCAGCCAAGGACGGACCGGCCAGACCGTCGCCGACACCGGCAACATGTGGGTCAACCTAAAGATTTACGCCGGCGGCGGCGAAAACGGCCTGCACAACCACACCGCCCAGGACCATTTCCATTTGGTGCTTTCGGGCAGCGCGCGGTTCTTCGGCCCCCGCGGCGAAACCAGGGATTGCGGCCAGTACGAGGGCATCATGCTGCCCGCCGGCTGCTTCTACCGGTTCTACGCCACCAGCGAAGAGCCGCTGGTGCTGCTGCGGGTCGGCGCCTGGGTCAAGGACAAGTCGGAGGAACAGCGCCTCAATGTCTACGGCGATCCTCTCCCCAACGGGAGCAAGGCCAACGGCAGTGTCGAGGTGATCACGCGGCCCGACGAGTACTGGGGCGCCGCCGAATAGCCCGCAGCCGAAATCATTAGATGCTTCAGCCGCCGCCGGATCCCCCGGCGGCGGTTTTTCTTTCCTCGGGATCAGGCATCCCGACCCTGCCCGGGGGTTTGGCCCGAACTCAGTCGATGCCGAGTTGCTTGCGGATGGCCGAAACGCGGGCGTCCTTGCCGTCGAAGAAGAAGGCGGCTTGGAAGGCGGGACGCTCGCGGTATCGCGCCATCCAGTCCGCGACCCTGGGATATGCACCGTCGTTGAGGATATCGGGCTTGAGGTCGATGATGCGCTCGACGAAGGGCACCATGGCGATATCCGCCAGGGTGTAGGCATCGCCCATCAGCCAGGGCCCGCCGGTCTCGGCCAGTGCCTCGTCCATCTTGGCGAAGGTCAGGTGCATTTCGCCGTAAGCCGCTTCGAACTCGGCTTCGGTGAAGCCTTCCCGCGCCGTCGCCCGCCACCGCGCCCGGCGTTCCGCGGTCGGAATGTGGGCCAGGCGGGCGGCCAGTGCCTCATCGGAAAAGGCGATGGCGATGGGCCGGCTCAGCCGGTCCCAAGTCGGCACATAGACAGCCTTGTAGGCATGTTCGTCCGACCACTTGGTCCACAGCCGCATGCAGGCGCGATCATAGGGATCGGCGGGCTTGAGCGGCGGGTCCGGCCAGACCTCGTCGATGTATTCGATGATCAGGGTCGATTCGACGACCGCCCGGCCGTCATGAACCAGGGTCGGCACAACCCCGTTGGGATTGACCGCGAGGTATTCCGGACTGTGCTGTTCGAAGGCCTGGAGGTTGAGGAGCCGGCTTTCGAAATCGAGCCCCTTCTCGAATAAGGCAAGCCGCACCTTCTTGGAGCAGGTCGAAGCCAATCCGTGATAGAGCGTGAGCATCACGATACCCGCCGTGCCAGGCTTGTGATCGCAGGATGATCGGAAGGCATGGCCGGTGCTCCGTACTTAGCGGTTTTCGAAATTCGAACAGTTCGGGGTATGATGCCCGGGCGGCACCGGTAGGACAACCGGCATGGTTGCCGTTTCTTGGAAACGGCCGCCGTAGATCGAGGAGAGATACGATGAGCGTTACCAGCGACAGCGAGCACCAGATCGCCACAGCTGCGGCGAAACTGTGCGAACACGAGTTGACCCCCGAAATCCGGTTCCAGATCAGCCTCATGACCATTCTGGCGACGGGGATCATGACCACCGTCGCCACCTGCCTGATCCTTCTGGCCACCTGGCAGTTCTCCTTAGCATTGCTCAGCACCATCTGGCTCTGGGCGGTGGTCCTGGCGATCATCTTCTATTTCAACGAACTTCCCCGGATATTCGGATTCGGCGCGGTGACCGGCGCCTTCGAAGACAGCCACCACCAGTTCTTCGAGGGACCACTGACCGCGATGACCAAGTCGCTCCGCTTCCGGCCGAGGAATCGGGACTAGGGTCCGGCCGCATCCGGTCCTGGCGGGGGGATCGGCGGAAGACGCCATGTTGCTGCCGATCCATGATCAGAACCCGATCGTCCATATCCGCTTTCAGGCGGTCACCTTTCTGATCATTGCCGCCTCCGTCGGAGGCTTCGTTTGGGAGGTCACCCTGCCCGCCACCACCGAGGCGGAGCTGCGCTTCTACCGTCTCGCCTTCGTTCCCGCCCGGCTGTTCGGCACCGCCGACGGCACGGTCGGCCCCGACCTGGTTTGGGGCCTGGGATCGATCGCCAGCTCCATGTTCCTCCATGCCGGGTTCTGGCACCTGCTCGGCAACATGGTGTTCCTCTGGGTCTACGGGGACAATGTCGAGGATGCGACCGGTCATGCCAGATTCATCCTCTTCTACCTGCTGTGCGGCGTGGCGGCGGCCCTTGCCCAGTCGGCCGCCGACATTCACACGGCGATCCCGATGATCGGTGCGTCGGGCGCCATATCGGGGGTGCTGGGCGCCTATTTGATTCTGCATCCACGGGCCCGCATCCTGGTGATGACCTTCTTCTTTCTGACCTTCCACGTTCGCGCCATGTGGCTGATCGGATTCTGGATCGCCTACCAGGTCGTCCTGGGCATCCTGGACGACGGCAAGGCCGGTGTCGCCTGGTGGGCCCATGTCGGCGGCTTCGTCGCGGGCGCCGCCCTGATCCCGGTGTTCAAGCGCCGGGGCGTGCGGTTGTTCGACAGGGGCGGCCCCCGCCAACGATCGTCCATTCCCCGGATTCCGCCGCGCCGCCGCCGCTGAACCGCCCCCGCCCCGACGGAATCCGGGCGCATGAACGTTGGCAGGGTGGCGCGGCTGTGCCACCATGAACCCCCGATTCACAGAGAGAGAACATCATGGGCATCGCCGAAACCATTGCGCTTTCCATGGGTGTGGCCTGGGGTAGCGGCATCAATCTCTACGCCGCCATATTCACCCTGGGTTTCCTGCACAACACGGACAGCATCGTCCTGCCGCCGGACCTGGTGGTGCTGGGCGATCCCCTGGTCATGCTGGCCGCCGGGGTGATGTTCTGCGTCGAATTCTTCGCCGACAAGATCCCCGGCGTCGACACCATGTGGGACACGGTGCACACCTTCATCCGCATCCCGGCGGGCGCGGTGCTGGCGGCCGGTGCGGTGGGGGAACTCGGCGTCGGGGCCGAACTCGCCGCCGCGATCATCGGCGGGTCGCTTGCCGCGACCACCCACGCGACCAAGGCCGGCACCCGTGCCGTGGTCAACACCTCGCCGGAGCCGTTCTCCAACTGGACGCTTTCGATCGGCGAGGACATAGCCGTGATCGCCGGCGTCTGGGCCGCAGTCAAACACCCCTGGGTGTTCATCGTCCTGCTGATCCTGTTCATCCTGCTGATGGTCTGGCTGCTGCCCAAGATCTGGCGCGGTATCAAGAGCGTCTTCCGCTGGCTGTTCCGCTCCTCCGCCGCCGACGATCAAACGGCCGCCCAACCGCCGCCCGCCGCCCAACCGGCTCCGGGCCAGCCGCCGACAGCCGAGGCGCAGGCGCAACAGTCGACGGCGCCGGATCAGGCGTCGCCGCCGGCCGGCGGCCCGCCGCCCGATCCCGGCCGAAACCGGTAGCCCAATCGCACCTAGAACCTAGAACAGGGCGGCCCCGGCGCCGCCCTTGCCTTTTCCGCCCGCTCGGTGTCGGCGCGGCTACGGAAGTCCGATTTGTACGTGAAGTCCCCGGGCCGTCACTTTTCGGGATCTTTAGGAAGGTTCGGCTCTTCGGCGAATTCCACCCCTTCCTGGGAGGTTCGGACCAAGGGCACGAATGCAGTCTGATCCTCTGCCGCGATCGTCTCGCCACGCGGTAGACGATACAGGCCGAAGGCGGCGAAGGCGGCAAAAAGGCCGGCAAAAAGAACGAAGATCGACCGCGGGTCGAAGGATGCCATCACCCAGCCGGAGATCAGCGGACCGACGATCGCGCCCACGCCGAACAGGAGAATGAGCCCGCGGGTGGTCTCAAGGACACGCTCGCCGCCGATCACGTCATGAGTCCGGGCGACCGCCAGGGAGTAGGACGGGAAAAGGGCCGCGCCGAATAGGGCGGCGGCCGCGAGCAGGCCCGTCGTCGAAATTTTGGCCAGGAAAGCGGCAAGCCCGGCGGCGATGCATCCCATCGCCGCCGTAAATACGATGACCTTGCGCCGATCAATGCGGTCCGAAAGGGTTCCGATCGGCCACTGGGCCAACATGCCGCCGATGATGACCGTGCTCATGAACCCGGCGATCCCCACTTGGGAGAGCCCGATCTTGTTGCCGAAGACCGGCGCCATGCCCCAGAACGACCCGGTCAGAATGCCGCAGGTCAGGCAACCCACGACCCCCACCGGCGAGGCATGGTAAAGGGCGCGCAGATTGAGTCCCTGGGGGCGCTGCGGCGGCGGCGCATCGATCTGCGCCAGGGCCGTCGGTACGAGGGAGAGCGCGAACAGGATGCTGACGACGCCGAACAGGACGAACTCCCCTGGGTCGGCCAGGGCGAGCAGGTACTGCCCCGATGCCACGGCCAGCAGATTGACGGTCATGTAGATCGAAAACACCCGGCCGCGCATGCCGGGCGGGGCAATGCTGTTGAGCCAGCTTTCGGTCACCAGGAAGAACCCGACCACGCACAGGCCCGCCACCATCCTGAACGCCCCCCAGACCACTGGATGAATGAAGATGGCGTGGGCCATGGCCGTGGCGGCAAGGATGGCCGACAAGGCGGCCAGGGTGCGGATGTGGCCGACTTGCGCGATCGCCTTGACGCAGAGGAAGGACCCCGCCACGTAGCCGGTGAAATAGGCGGACATGATCATGCCGGTGGTCGCCGGGCTGAAAGACTCGATAGTGGCGCGGACGCCGATCAAGGTCCCGAAAAGGCCGTTGCCGACCAAAAGAACGGCGGCTCCGCTCAGGAGCACGGCCAAGGTGGCGAATGGAGACACGATACGGTTGGATCCCGTTACTTTGGAGTGTGCGGCCCAATGGGCGCCGGTTGCCCGGTCCCGGCAGCCGGGCCGGGCGGCGAGAGAGCAATCCAATTACAGCGGTTTGTCAATGGCCCCGACATCGAGCACAGGTGCCGCATCGATGTCTTCGGCATCGAGGATGGCCGCGACCCGTTCCAACGCCCCAATGAGGTAAGTCTGTTCCCATTCGGCCAGTTGGGAGAAACGGGCCTCGAAACGGTTCTGCAGGAGATCCGGTGCGCCACTGAGGGCTAGCCGCCCCCCCTCGGTGAGTTCGACCAGCACCCGCCTGCGATCCTCGGTGTCCCGCTGGCGCATCACCATGCCGCGCTTTTCCAGCTTGTCGATGAGCGATGTCACCGTCGCCTGGGTCAGAGACGCCTCGCGGGCGATGACGCTTGGGACCGGCCGGTCCAGCTTGCCGATGATCTGAAGGATGATGAGCTGCGAAGGCGTCAGCCCCGACTGGCGGGCCAGGTTGCGGGAACTCATCTCCGTCACCCGCAATATCTGGCGTAAGGAAATCAGAGCCATTTCCGATTTGTCCGGCATCCCAGAGATCCCTCATTGCAACGGGCGCGCAAGTTAGGCGCGGGCGAAAATCATTACAAGTTTTTAACAATTCGTATTTCAAAGTTAATTTTCTGCAAAAGCAATGAATTCATTCGATTTCCAAATAATTTCCAGCACGCGATATTTTCGGCAGGAAACCAATCCGATGCGCTATTCTTTTTTATTTACAATATCTTAGTTGTCATACTTGATACCAATATCTTACCCATCCGAGAAACCTGAAATAAAAGGAAGGGTTGACAATTTGTTTTGCGAAGTTAAATAATCTGCCCACAAGGTAATCAGGCTTATGGAACTTCCCACATCCGGACCCGACATCCCCGCGGCGCCGAACGGCGCCCTTTTCCAATTGCGTGCGCCCACTAAGGAAGACGGCCAAGCCGTCTGGGAATTGGTCGCGGCGTGCCCGCCGCTCGATCAAAACTCCATGTATTGCAATATCCTGCAATGCACGCACTTCGCCGAGACCTGCGTCCTGGCGGAGCGCGGCGGGAAGCCGTTGGGATGGCTGTCCGCTCACTGCCCTCCCGCCGACCCGCGAACGCTCTTCGTGTGGCAGATCGCGGTGCACAACAAGGCCCGGGGCAAAGGCCTGGGCCAGGCCCTTCTGGACCACCTCTTGGCGCGTCCCAACCTCGCCGCCATTACCCATGTGAAGGCGACCATCACGCCCGACAACCGCGCCTCCTGGAGCTTGTTCGAATCCCTAGCCAGACGCCTCGGTGCGCCGCTCGCCCGCGAGGACTGGCTCGAATGCGACCGCCATTTCGGGGGCCGGCATGCGGCGGAAACTCTCATCACCATCGGTCCCTTAGAGACCGCCCGCACCCCCTGATCCCCTCGATCCCAAAGATCTCCCTCATCTACTTGTCACCGCCTGCGAAACACTGAGAGGTTTTTTTTATATGTCTTTTCCTACGGAGCCAGGATCCAGCGACAGCGAGGAATCGGTCTTCGAACGCCGCGAATCCCAGGTGCGCAGTTACGCCCACAGCTTCCCCACCAAATTCGTCCGCGCAACCGGGGCACGGTTGATCGACGACGCCGGCAAGACATACATCGATTTTCTGGCCGGCTGCTCCTCCCTCAATTACGGGCACAACCATCCCGACCTGAAAGCGGCCCTGGTGGATTACATCGCGGCGGACGGCCTCGCCCATGGCCTCGACATGGAAACCGACGCCAAGGAATGGTTTCTCGAGGCCTTCGAGCGCGTCATCCTGGAGCCACGCGGGCTCGACTATGTAGTGCAGTTTCCCGGCCCCACCGGCGCCAACGCGGTCGAGGCCGCGCTGAAGATTGCCCGAAAGGTCACCGGCCGCAGCAATGTCATCGCCTTCACCAACGGCTTCCACGGTTGCACCCTGGGCGCCCTGGCGCTGACCGGGAACGGCCACCAGCGGGGCGGCGCGGGGGTCGAACTTAGCGGCGTCAGTCGGGTTCCCTATGACGGCTATTTTGGGGACGGCACGGACACCGCCCAGCACCTTGACCAGCTGCTTTCCGACCCATCCGGCGGAATTGACGCCCCGGCGGCGATCATCGTCGAGACAGTGCAGGGAGAAGGCGGTCTCAATGTCGCCTCGTATTCCTGGTTGCGGCAGATCGAGCGGATCGCCCGCAAGCACGGCGCGCTGTTCATCATCGACGATATCCAGGCCGGCATCGGGCGCACCGGCACCTTCTTCAGCTTCGAGCCTGCCGGCGTCACCCCCGATATCGTCACCCTCGCCAAATCGCTTTCCGGCTATGGGCTGCCGATGGCGCTCACGCTGCTCCGGCGCGATCTCGACATCTGGGAGCCCGGCGAGCACAACGGCACGTTCCGGGGCAATTGCCATGCCTTCGTCACGGCCGCAGCCGCAATCGAGCGGTTCTGGCGGGACAAGGCTTTCGAGACGTCGATCCGCGAGAAAGCCAGCATCCTCCGCGCGCGCCTGGAGTCGCTTTCGAAGAAATTCGGCAGCCGGGCGATCCGCCTCAAAGGGCGCGGCATGATGCTGGGGATCGATGTCGGCTCGGGGAACACCGCCGCCGCGATCGTCAAGAAATGTTTCGAGAACGGCCTGGTGATCGAAACCAGCGGGCCCGAAGACGAGATTGTCAAATGCCTCGCGCCGCTGACAATCACCCAGGGGGAGTTGGAAAAAGGTCTCGACATTCTGGCCGCCGCCACGGATTTCGTGCTGGCGGACCGGCTGAAGGCGACGGCATAGGGGGCCGGCCCATGATCGTTCGCGACTATCACGAGGCGAAGGACAGCGATCGGCGCGTCGAGTCCGACGGCTGGCAGAGCGTGCGTCTGCTGCTGAAGGACGACCGCATGGGGTTCTCCTTTCACATCACCACGATCGACCAGGGAGCCGAACTTCGGATGCACTACAAGCATCACCTGGAATCGGTCTATTGCGTATCGGGGACAGGCAGCATCGAGGACCTGGCGACCGGAGAAGTGCATGATATCCGCCCCGGCGTGGTCTATGCGCTGGATCAAAACGACCGGCATATCCTGCGCGCGGGAACCGAGATGACCATGGCCTGCGTGTTCAATCCGCCGGTGACCGGTCGCGAAGTCCATGACGAGTCCGGCGCCTATCCGCTTCCCGCCGAAGCCTCCTGACCGCCAAGAGCCAAGCGAAAGAAGGAACGGCACATGAAACACTCCACACAAGGGCTCAGCGTCGAAAAGATCGGCGGCACCTCCATCTCCGCCACCGACGTGGTTTTGGAGAACGTGCTCTTGCGGCCAAAAACCGACGGCAACCCCTACAACCGCATCTTCGTGGTCTCGGCCTACAGCGGCATGACCAACAGGCTGCTCGACCATGAAAAGACCGGCGAGCCCGGCATTTACGCGCTGTTTGCCAGCGCCGAATCCGAATGGTCGTGGAGCGACAAGCTCAGCCAGGTCGGCGAAGAGATGCGGCGTGTCAACCGCGGCATCTTCGGCGATCAGTCGGAGCGGCGCGACGCCGACCAATTCATCCTCGAACGGATCGAGGGAATCCGCAGTTGCCTGCTCGACCTGCAGCGGCTGTGTTCCTACGGCCATTTCCGGCTGGAGGAGCACCTCGCGACGGTCAAGGAAATGCTCGCGGCCCTGGGCGAGGCGCACAGCGCCCACAACACGACCCTCTTGCTGCGCCAGCGCGGGCTGAACGCCCGCTTCGTCGACCTCACGGGCTGGCGGGAGGAAGCCGTGCCATCCCTCGACCAGCGCATCACCCGCGCCTTGGAGGAGATCGACCCGAAATCGGAACTGCCGATCCTCACGGGCTACGCCCATTGCCGCGAGGGCCTGATGCGCAGCTACGGCCGGGGCTACACCGAGGTGACATTCTCCCGCGCCGCGGTGCTGGCCAACGCCGAGGAAGCCATCATCCACAAGGAATTCCATCTCTCCAGCGCCGATCCAGCGGTGGTCGGTATCGACAACGTGCGGACCATCGGCCGGACCAACTACGACGTCGCCGACCAGCTCTCCAACATGGGGATGGAGGCGGTCCATCCCCGGGCCGCCAAGGGGCTGCGCCAGGCGGAGATTCCGTTGCGGGTCAAGAACACCTTCGATCCCGACGACGCGGGGACGGAGATCAGCGGCGACTATGTGACGGCGCAGCCGTGCACGGAGATCATTACCGGTTTGAAGTCGGTCATCGCCCTGGAATTCTTCGATCAGGACATGGTCGGGGTGAAGGGCTACGACGCCGCCATCCTCGATACCCTGAAGCGCCACAGCGTGCGTATCGTTACGAAATGCTCCAACGCCAACACCATCACCCATTACCTGAAAGGGTCATTGAAGGCGGTCAGGCGAGTCGTTGCGGGTTTGGAAGAAGTCTACCCATCGGCCAGCATTGCCACCCGCAACGTCGCCATCGTGTCGATGATCGGCAGCGACTTGAACGTGCCGGGGATCACCGCCTTGGCGGTCAACGCCTTGACCAAGGCCGGCATGGAAATTCTCGGCCTGCATCAAATGATCCGCAGTGTCGACATGCAGGTGGTGGTCGAGGAAAGCGCTTTCGAGGATGCGATCAAGGCGCTGCACGCGGCCCTGGTGGAAGGCAAGGACACCCTCCCCTTCACCGCCGCCGGCGCCGAATCATTCGCGCGGCAGGCCGGGGCCTACGCCGCCGGGCCCCTGAATGGCTGAGGCGGTAGCCGGCATGCCCGATCGACCCCCGATGAACCCACCCTCTGCCGAGGGACGATGCCCGTTCGGCAAGGCGGGGCCGCGACCGTGAAGGCATGGCGGCGCAGGAAGGCCGTTTTCCGGCGGCGCGGACGGTACTCGTTGGTTTGGCCTTTGACCGCGGCTATCGCGCTCACCGTTGCCGCGACCTGGGCGGTCTTGCTGAGCCCATGAGCGGATCGCGCGGCTGAGGGAGACGCACATGATCCTCGCGAGCTTCATCGCTTTTCTGCTGATCTTTCTCGTCATCGGGCTGGCCTCCACCCGATGGGCGAAAAAGACGCGGGAGGATTACTATCTTGCCAGCGGCCAGGTCAGTCCCTGGCTAACCGGTCTGTCGGCCATCGCCACCAACAACTCCGGCTACATGTTCATCGGCGTGATCGGCTTTACCTACACCACCGGCCTCGCCGCGATCTGGTTGATGTTCGGCTGGATCCTGGGCGACCTGCTGGCCTCTCTGTTCATCCACCGAAAACTGCGCGAAGCCACCGGGCGAAGCGGTGAGGCCTCCTTCGCCGCCGTTCTCGGTACCTGGAACGGCGGGGCCTTCGCGGTCTGGCGCCGCATCGCCGCCGTGGTCATGGTGGTCTTTCTCGGCGCCTATGCCGCGGCCCAGATCAGTGCCGGCGGCAAGGCGCTGCAGGGCGTGCTGGGGTGGGACCCCCGCCTTGGTGCGGTGGTCATCGCCGCCGTGATCTTGGCCTACAGCGTCGCCGGAGGGATTCGCGCCTCGATCTGGACCGACGCCGCGCAATCGGTCGTGATGATCGCCGCCATGTCCCTGCTGTTCGCGGTCGGCATCGCCGGGCAGGGCGGCATCGGCCCGACCATCGACAGGATGACCGAGGTGCCGGGTTTCCTCGACTGGTTCCCCTCCGATCTTCTGTTCCCCGGCGTCCTCGGCATGGGCCTGTTCGTCCTGGGGTGGATGTTCGCGGGCTTCTCGGTCATCGGGCAGCCCCATATCATGGTCCGATTCATGGCGTTGGATCGGCCCGAGCACCTTACCCGGGCGCGAATTTGGTATTATGGCTACTTTATTCTGTTCTACGGACTGGCGACCGGGGTCGGTATGCTGGCCCGCCTCTACCTGCCGGAATTGGGCAGCATGGATCCCGAGCTCGCGCTCCCCACCATCGCCCTCAAACTGCTGCCGGCGGTGCTGGTAGGCGCCGTCCTCGCCGGGATCTTCGCCGCCACCATGTCCACCGCCGATTCCCTGGTCCTGAGTTGCTCCGCCGCCATCACCCACGACCTTCTGCCGCGCCGGCTCGAGACCCCTCTCCAGATCAAGGCCGCCACCGCCTTCGTCACGGCCCTCGCCCTGGTCATCGCGCTTAGTAAGAACCAGAGCGTCTTCAGCCTGGTGATCCTCGCCTGGTCGACCCTGGCATCGGCCTTCGCGCCGCTCCTGACCCTCTATGCCCTGGGGCGCCGGATTACCGAGGGCGGCGCCATCGCCGCCATGGCCGCCGGCGTCGTCACCGCGCTGGCCTGGCGCTATTTGGGGTGGCACGCGAACCTCTATGAAGGGATGCCGGGCATCCTCGCCGGTCTGTGCGTCGCCTGGGCCCTGTCGTACCGGCGGCCGGCCGCGGTCGCGGCACGGCAATCGAGCTAGGCCCGCGGCGGCCCGACGACGCGCCGCCCTGGGGCACACCGGTGCCCCGCTCAGAACCGGGGCCAGGACCAGGACCAGTCGATCATGCGGATCGCGAAGTCCGGCAGCGGTACGGCGTTGATGACGAAGTCGGTCGACAGCGTCAGCAGCACGCCCCCCAGGACCGAGACGAAGATGCCCGCCAACAGGCGCCGTTCGAACACTTCGTAATTGCGGTTGATCAGCCAGTTGAAGACCACCTTCAATAGCGAGGCCGCGCGCTGGACCGGCGCCACCACCGTGATCGGCGCCACCGCCAGCGCCATGTAGCGAAACATGTGGGACAGCGCGACGAACAGCGCGGAGACCAGGAACCACTTGGTCGAGGTGCTGTCGATGGCACGCACATGTTTGAACTGGCCGGGCTTGAGGAAGGTCAGCGCGATCACCACCGTCGCCGCCAGGTAAGACACCAACCCGCCGGCAAGGGCCGCGCCCAGGCCGGCATCTTCCAGCGCCATGCGGATCAGCAGGGGGCTCAGTCCGTAGCCGGTGATGGACAGCAGGATGAAGGTATAGCCTTCGGTGTAATTGGGCGTGAAGACTTCCGCCGCGGGCTCGGCCTTGGCGGCGGCAGCGCCGACGCTTTTCGGCCCGGGCCGTGCCGCCGTATCGGCGCGCAGCTTCGCCTTGCGCGGCCTGATGGCGAGGGCCCCCCCGGCCAGGATGAGGCCGATGCCGAAGATCTTGAGCGGCGTCAGGACCTCGCCCAGGAAGACGATGGCCAACGCGAGCTTTAGCGGGAAATCGAGCGCCCTGAGCGGCATCCCCGCGTTGGCGCCCATCGCCTTGGTCGCCCGGTAGTTGCAATACCGCCCCCAGACGAAATGGAGAATGCCGGCGAGCGACAGCAGCAGCACGGCCTTGGCCGAGAACCCGGTGACGGCGCCGAGATAACCGCTCAACAACGCCGCAAGGAAAAAGAGCGGCACACCGATCGGCACGGTGATCGCCATGCCCTGGGACACGCTGGCCTTGAGCACGCCGCGGCGCACGGTGGCGCCGTTGAGAGCGAACGCCGCCGATGACAGGACCGCAAGTAGGGCGCCAAGCACCATGGACGCATCCCCGGATTTTTCGTCTTATCCTTAGTTAGCACCCATATAGGCCGAGTCTCAGGGTCTTGGCCAGTGCTCCCGCAGCCGGAATGCGCTTAGCGACCCCTTGGCGTCACAGATTTTCCCTGTTTCCGCGCGTCCAAATCGCGCACACTTGCACAAGCGACCAAAACCGGGAAACGCTCAGGTGATCACAGTTGCGGGGCCGGCCAAGGCCCAGAATTGGCAAGACCGATACCGCTGACGACGAAGACACGGGAGGATGAGATGAGACGACTGAAGACGCTAACGGCCGTGCTGCCCCTTGCCGCGCTGGCAACCGCGGGCCTGGCCCAGCAGGCCCATGCCATCACCGATGCGGAGTTTTACAAGAAGGCCCGCGTCACCATCCATATCGGCTTCGGTGTCGGGGGCGGCTACGATGCCTACGCACGAGCGCTAAGCCGCCACATGGGCCGCCATATCCCCGGCAATCCCAAATTCACGGCCCAAAACCGACCGGGCGCCGGCAGCATGCGGTTGACCAACGAGCTTTACAACTCCCTGCCCCAGGACGGCACCGCCGTCGGCATGATCTCCCGCGGCATTCCCATGGAAGCCCTCTTCGGCAACAAGAGCGCCAAATTCAATCCCACGAAATTCAACTGGATCGGCAGCCTGAACAACGAGGTCAGCACCTGTGTGACGTGGCATACGAGCGGGATCGATACGCTGGACAAGTTCCTTCACAACAAGGTCGTGGTAGGCGCCACCGGGCCGGGGGCTGATACCACGATCTTCCCCAAGGTCCTGAACAACGTGGGCGGGGGCAATCTCCGGCTTGTCCTCGGTTATCCCTCCGGGACCGCAGCCAATCTCGCCATGGAACGCGGCGAGGTGCAGGGACGGTGCGGCTGGTCGTGGTCGTCGCTCGTGTCGGTGGGGGCCCAATGGGTCAAGGACAAGAAGATCAACATCGTCGTTCAGATGTCGACGTCGAAACATCCCGAGCTCACCAAGATGGGGGTCCCCTGGGTCATGGACCTTGCAAAGACCGACCGGCAGAAGAAAATCCTTTCCCTGATCTTCGCGCGCCAAGCCATGGGGCGCCCCATCGTCGCCCCCCCGGGCGTGCCGGAAAGCCGCGTCAAGATCCTGCGCGACGCCTTCGACGCGACCATGAAGGACCCCAAATTCCTCGCCGAAACCAAGGGCCGCAACCTCGAAGTGACGCCGGTCTCCGGCAGCGACGTGCAGGCGCTGATGACCGAGATCATGTCGACACCACAAGACGTCGTTCAGGCCGCCAAGGAAGCCACATTGAAGACCACCGGCATGTTCATCACCAAGGCCAAGGTGCAGTTCGTCACGGACACCGGCGCGGTGACCAAGACCATCAAGAAGGGCCGGAGCATCGCCTTCAAACTGAAGAACGGCAAGGAAGTGAAGGCCAAGATCTCGGGCTCACGCACCCTGGTCACGGTCGGCGGCAAGAAGTCCAAGCGCGGCAGCATCAAGGTCGGCATGACGTGCGCCGTCACCTATCCCGGCCCCGGCCAGGAAGCCAAGAAGGTCGAATGCAAATAGCCCGCAGACAATAACCGGGGGTTGCGACGGGGC
>Ga0224512_10001231_pt1 | contig 25135 bp, 29 predicted proteins | sample SF_May12_sed_USG_4_FD_169103 | JGI IMG/M metagenome (GOLD analysis project Ga0224512, IMG submission 169103) | Sediment microbial communities from San Francisco Bay, California, United States - SF_May12_sed_USGS_13 | ecosystem: Environmental > Aquatic > Marine > Sediment | place: USA... | reverse complement strand
TGTTGGAGATGACGGGGCATTTCACGTGGTGGGTGAAATTAATAATAATTTAGAGACTCCACTAAACCAAGTTAGTGTTTTTGTAACTTTGTATGATGAGACCAAAAATGTAGTTGCAACTCAAGAAACCAGATCTCTTGTTAATACAATAATGCCAAATATGAAGGGGCCATTTGATTTTATTTTTTCAAATATTAAAACAGGACAAATTAATTCATATTCCCTGGATTTAGATTATTTAATAAGTGAACCCAAAAGTCAATTGATTAGTGTTACATCATCAGAATTATCAAGAGATAATCACAATAATCTAATAATTTCTGGAAATGTTGAAAACAAGGGCGATATAACTGCAAACACTATTGCAGTCATTGCCACATTATACGACAGAGATGGAAATGTTGCTGCAGTATCTAGAACCCACCCAGAGCCAGATTATTTAGGCTCAGAAGAGGACATATTTTTCGTCGTAACAGTACTTGATAAAAACCAAAACTCTCAGATTACAGATTATTCAATAGTTGCCGAATCAGAAGAATATGCTGCAGTTCCAGAATTTCCAGTTGGATCCATTATTTTGTTGGCAGGTTCTGTTTCAGCATATATTGGAATTACCAGATATTCAAATAAAATTATAGCAAATTTAATTTCTGCAACGTATCTAAAGTAGGAGTAATTTCTAGAACAAGATCTTTTTTATCCAATGGAGTGGGTTTGGAAAATTTGATCGGGAAGGTAACAGTAAGCATATCTTGGTCAGTGTGAGAAATTCTCACATAATGTTTTGTGATATTATTGTTTGAAAAAAATTCTCTCCATTTACTCAATCGTTCTAATACAGAATTAACTTTAGTATTGACAGTATTAACATCAGTTTCTAAATCCGTATCAAATAAACCAAATTTTACCATTGGTACCATGATAAATCCTCCAGGAATTTTATCGTGATTTTTTAACATTTGAGAGATTATTTCATCAGAGTTTTTTTTTGGATAAATATTCCCATAGTCAGGATCAAAATATCCAGCTATTAGTTTTCCCGAATCATATATTCTAAAATATTCTTCATCTAGATCTAATTTCCACAACAACAAAACCATAATTCATGAATAAATAACAATTTACCAAAGATAGTTAAATAAACAGAAAAGGAAGTTAAACAATGGCGATATCAAAAGAAAACAAGGAATTCATTGACAGTCTAATTGATTATTACATTAGTGAATCTCAATCCTATAGGCAAATTGCTGAGAACTATGTTCCTGAAGTTACATCTGTTTCAGATACTGCTTTTGGAATAATTGCAGGTTGTGTCTATGCAGGGTTTTTACAGGCATATCAAAACCAACAACAATCTCCAGGTCTAGAAGATATGAAGGAATTCAACCAAATTTTAAAGGAGCGAGCCCCTTTAATTAAAAAATCATTGATGGACAAAACCAACTCCGATCTCAAAGCAAAGGTCAATACAGAATCAAAAATTGAAACAGAATCCAAATAATTTGGAATTTTTTGTTAAAATTTACTAGTTTTTTTATAGTAGATAATGTAACAAAATTCGGTGTGTGATTTAGTTAAATTATTACACCAATAACAGAAAATTTCAAGGGATAGATTGGATGTAGATTTATCAGGAAGATGTACTAGAGCTACAAATTAATTTGAATTAAAAATTAAAAATTTATGAAGTTAGATGGGAGTAAAATCATCTTTGCGTTAGGAGTGTTTGGTTCAGTAGCTATTGCGTTTGTGTCTCTGTATTTTGCTCTAAGGTAAAGATAAATTCCGAGGAAGATCAGGTTATTTATTGTCAGCCACAAATGAATTCAGGATTTCACAAATTGTAGACAATGGAAAAATGATTCAATTGACATTAATTGAAAATGTATCAACTGAACCTATTTCTCAAAAACAGATGATTATTGAAAATGTAGCTAAAAAGCTAGATGCAGAGACAAAAGAACAGATCATGCCTCTTCTTGAAGCAATACTTACTGCTCAACCTACAATAAATGTAAAAAGTTATCAACAAACACAAATGACAATGACGATGCCAAAAAGTAGATATGAACATCTGGATAAACCTCAGGTTGGAGAAATATTACATTTGGATTTAAAAAAAATTTGACTTGATTTAAAATTATTCTAAAGTTTTTTTTATTTCATCAACTGTTTGAAGGGGTAATGAACAAGTAAAATCTTTGCAAACAAAAACATTAGTTGAATTTGAATCAAAAATTTTCCCTGTAAAAAAAGTATAATCAGATAAGGCCTCATATTGTTTTGAATTATTTATCGAAACCATAATTGACTCTGGGAGAAATGAGTTGAATAAATAATTAATTATTTCCATATTAACATTATTTAGAATCGTAATTTCAAGTGGTTTTTGCAAATACATGTAAATTGTATTGAGCAAGAATCCAAATCCAAATGGATTTTCAGCTGCCATTTGGGCTTGAGATTCCATGATTTTAGTGGAAATTTTTAAAAATTTCTGCTCATTGGAAAGATGAAACAATCTAAGCATTACAAAACAAGAGACTGAATTTCCAGAGGGTAAAGATAAATCATAGTTGCTTTTTGGTCTAATGATTAGAGATTCATGAGTATCAGAAGTCATAAAAAAGCTTGAATTGTCTTCATCCCAGAAATGATCAATTAGATAATTACCCAAATGTATTGCAAGTTGAAGATATTTTGGATCAGGGTTAATTTCAAAAACATCAAGTAATGCATTGACAAAATACGCATAGTCATCTAAATACCCACTAATTTTTGCATTCCCATTTTTAAAAGTGCGTAACAATTTTCCCTCGACAAAAAGATTCTTTTCAAGAAATGAAATGCAATTTTTTGAGATATTAAGATAAGTTACATCACCCGTAACACGATATCCCTTGGCAAATGCTGTAATCATTAACGCATTCCACGAGATTAGAATCTTATCATCCAACCCAGGTAATGTTCTTTTAGAACGTGCAGTTAGAAGTTTTTTAGAACATTCAGAAAGTTTTTCTTTGACAATATCCTCAGAAATCCCAAAATTGAATGCTACAGTAGAGAGATTAATATTATTACATAAAATATTATGTCCTTCCCAATTTCCCCCGTCTGTTACATCATAATAAAGAGAAAATAGTTCGGCATCATTACCAAGAATAGATTTGATTTCGCTTTTACTCCAAACATAAAATTTACCTTCATCACCTTCAGAGTCGGCATCATAGGCAGAATAGAATCCTCCTTCAGATGAAGTCATATCTCTTGCGACAAAATCTAGTGTTTTTCTTAGAATCTCAAGATAGAAGGGATCCTTTGTTATTTGATATGCCTCAACGTAATTTATTGGAATCAAGGCATTATCATAAAGCATTTTCTCAAAATGGGGTACTAACCATTTTGCGTCAGTAGAATAACGATGAAAGCCTCCTCCAATTTGATCAAAAATGCCCCCTTTAGCCATTTTCTTGAGGGTTTTTAGTGCAAATTCGTTGAATTTAGAGAGTCCCGATAATTTGGCATACCGGAACAAAAACGAAACATTGGCAGCGTTTGGAAATTTTGGAGCACCCCCAAATCCACCATAAGAAGAATCACCCATCTGAAGCAAATTCATAGCAGCCTCATCTAGTAATGATTTTTCAAGTTTTGTTGGAGTTTTTAGGGTCTCAGTTTTTTTTAATGCATCCAAGAAATTCTCTGATGCTTTTTCAATATCTTTTGGTTTTTCTTTCCATGCTTGAGCTAACTGTCTTAGAATGCTTCCAAAGCCAGAGCGCCCATAAGAATCTAAAATTGGAAAATAAGTTCCCACGTAGAATGGTTTTTGATCAGGTGTCAGGAAAATGCTCAAAGGCCAACCTCCTTGCCCTGTAGCTATTTGACAAACTTTTTGATATATATCATCAATGTCAGGCCGCTCTTCTCTATCTACCTTGATGTTTACAAAATTTTCATTCATAAATTTTGCAATATCGTCATTTTCAAATGATTCATGAGCCATCACATGGCACCAATGACATGCACTGTAACCAATGCTAAGGAAAATTGGTTTATTTTCATCTTTAGCTTTTTTTAGTGCTTCATCATTCCATGCATACCAATGAACAGGATTATCTGCATGTTGGAGTAAGTAAGGGCTAGTCTCATGGATGAGATGATTTTTGGTCATGTTGAAACCTATTCTTTTTACTATTTGTACCTAATTGAACTTCTAAATTTAGATTATAGAACGTCCCTCTGTTAACTCATAAAGCCGAACATTGATTTTTCCCAATAATTTCATTTTGGATTTATGAGCTTTTTTGTTATGACTGTAGTCCTTTTTTTCCACCAGTTCTTGTAATCTTGTTAACTGCCTGATAGAGAGTTTGTTGAATTCATGTTTTGAATTGGTAATTAATCGTAAAAGGGCTACGCGTTCACGATCTTCAGGAGTGATTTTCTCGGACACAAATATCGTGTTTTTTGGACATATATTTTTCTAATGTATGGATATAATCAAATAAGGTAGATATTTTCAATTGTTGAAAGGAAATTAATCCAATCCCTATTCTAAAAATATTTAGTTATTCAAATAATCCATCTATGATCATATCATGAAAAGTAGAGATCTTATGATAAAGATATTCTAAATCATCAGGTAATAATCCCGCTTCATGTTCACCTACCCAATAATTTGCAAAAAGATTGATTGCTATTCCTGTAAAAATACCTAAAACGTATTCTCTGGAGTTTTGGATTTTAAAAGTTTGAGGTAATTCACCTTTTTCACCAAGATTTCTGAACATTTGTTTTTGATTTATCAAATTTACAATAATTGCTTTAATGCTAGCTTCGTCTTGTTCATTCCAATTTCCTTTTTTAGTCATTTTTCATTTATAGACTTGATGTTTTATACTTCCTCTAATTAATTAATTGAAAAAAGATAAAAATAAAATAATAGTATTTTACAAATGTTAAAATCTCCAAGGAAAATCAAAACAGTAATGAAAAAAATGCGAGCTATGGTTCTCTCCAAATGTGCACCAATCGAAACTAATCCTTTAAAATTATCTGAAATTGATAGACATGAAATAAAAAAGGATACCGAAGTTTTAATCAAGATAGAAGCATGTGGCGTGTGCCATTCTCAATTGCACGGAATTGAAGGAGATTGGGAGCATCTTGGAATACCACCATCTCTTCCAACTGTTCCAGGTCATGAAGTGGTAGGAAAAATTGTTGAAATTGGAAAAGATGTTACAAAATTCAAAGTAGGCGATAGAGCTGGAATTACGCCACTTTTAGAATCATGCAAAAAATGTCAATACTGTAAAGAAGGAAAAGAGTACCTATGTGAATCATCGGTGATCACAGGAGAATCATTCAAAGGAGGATATACAGAATACATTACAGTTTTGGAAGATTTTGCGACAAAAATTCCTGAGGACATGAAGGCAGAGTATGCAGCACCACTGTTTTGTGCAGGAATAACAGCCTTCAAGGCAGTCAAGGCAGCAGAACCACAATCTCATAAAAAAATTGGAATTTTTGGTATTGGAGGAGTTGGACATATGGCAGTACAATTTGCAAAAATAGCAGGGGCAGATGTAATTGCAATTTCTAGGAATCAGAATCATCTTGAGGTTGCAAAAAGATTAGGAGCAAAAGATGTAATTGTTTTCTCACAAAACCAGGAAAAAGTTCTAGATGAAATTAAAGAAAGAAATGGGTTACTAGATGCTGCAATTGTATTTGCACCGTCAGATATTGTAACGGATACTGCCATAAAAGCAGTAAAAAAGGGCGGAATGATTGTAATTGCAACAATTGGGGATCGTCCTTCATTTATCGCATTTGAGGAAAAAACTATTCGCGGTACTCTAATTGGATCTACTAAAGATATGGAACAGGTAATCAAAATTTGTAAAGAAAAACATCTTGAAGTAATTTCAGAAAAATACCCTTTAGAAAAAGCAAACGAGGTTCTAAAAAAATTAAAAAACTCTCAAATTGAGGCCAGAGCAGTTTTAATACCCTAAGCGAAACTTCTGCCTTAAATATTGGAGAAGTAAAGTTTTCTCATGAATTGTAGTCTTTGTCATCACACTAATGAGGCTCACATTTCATCTACTGAAAATAAATCTTTAATGAGATTAGGAAAGTGTAAAATTCCAACATGCACATGTCAACAATATGTAGATCTAATTCATAAGATTGATGAAGATTTGATTTAGCCATAATTCATATATCAAATTTCTTTGAGATTAGATATGAAAAAACATGTACCGTCAGAAGAGATGAAAAAGGACCTGGAAAATTTACTCGCCAAACTTAATGCGATGGAAATAGTGTCAAAAGATGAATTTCAAACAAATTCCGTCAAAGTTTTAAGGGCACTGGTCGAAGGACAAGTTCATTCTATTAACGAATTTGATCATTTAAAAAAAGCCATTGATTTATTGACATTACAGTTATTTGAAGTTCAAAACAAAACAAGGTCATGAATTTAATCGTGTGTCACTAAGCCCACACCCAGTGCATTTTAGAAGAGTGGTTTTTTCAAGGACTTTATCTATATTCATTTTTTGACCACAGCATGGACATGATATTTTTTCTCTAGTCTCACTCAAGTTTTTTGGGATTTTTGGAGAGTCTTCTAATTTGGAGCGAATCACATAATCTGGTTTTTTTTCTTTAATATCATTAGTATTACAAATAGGATGGTAAGCACGAAGAATTTTATGAATAACTACTTGTCTTGCAGATGAATTTGATTCAAACATTGGTAAAATAGCAACGTAAAGAGAGTTTTTAGAGCCTGTTGTTTGAATCCAATTTTGGAAATTTGGGTTATTCTCAAAAAAATCTTTTTGCTCTGTTTTTTCACAATCTCCAACATAGATTATTTTAAAGGAGTCATTAAGTCTTGAGAAGATAAGAAAAACTACCTTTTCCATAGGAGGACCCCATTCATCTAATTTTACAGGTCCCAAAAACTCGTATTGAAGAATTTGAATACTCACAATATATCATGTCACATACCATCTAATCTTTATTTCTTAATCGCCCTTTAATTGGATACTAGATCCAATACTTGAAAAGAATAAATTCAAGGCTAGTTGATTTTCGATGAATGAAAGAGCCTCACAATCACGCTCAAGTTGGATATGCAATGATATTGGTGGCAGCAAGCTTGACTGGTATTGCATTAATTGCCTTGGCCATTGGAGGAGATGTATTGTATGGAGATAACATACAAAGAGATCACACTGCACATTTTAATGAGTGCAAAAATAATGACTTTAAAACCGAAGGTTGTGAAAAATATCACGGTAGGATAAATTCTGAGATATCTGGGATTTATGTAGATTTAGAGGAATAAATCTTAATATCCATTTGCATAATCTTCAAAACTGTTAAGATTTTTTGTTAATCGATTCATGGTAAAAAATGCACCACCTACGATTCCTGCCTGATAAAAAGTATATAGGAAAACACTTGATACCGTTGGATCAGAGTGAGTAAAGCTTAATGCCAACATGGAAAAGAAAACAAAAGTTCCAACAAAGGTCATCAATCTCGTTAAAAATCCATTGTCCATTCCAACAATTTTTTTTGTGGCAGCAGCCATCAAAGTAATACTGGTAATAATTAGAAAAGTTGCACCACCATTTGCACGCACAAATTCATTTAACCAAGGCAATAACCCCTCTTCCAATATTTCTACTTGAGGTATGATACTTCCGCCATTAATGGCAAAGTTTACAGAACTAAACAAACCTCCGATAACAAAGAAGAATAAAAATATTTTTACAATTGATCTTTTCAAGGGACTTCGTGTTTCAGATGGCTTGACTGCACGTTCAGTAATTCTCATTCCATATAGAAACCCCACAAGCATTGCAGGTACAAACATTAGATTGATCAAAATAGGGGATTCGTTATTGATTGCATTAATTTGAGGAGAAAGTATCAAAAACAACAAAACTGCAAGTAATGCTGATGATGCAAATAGTATCAAATTCATATATTTGTGCCCAGACGACTCTGAAAAATCATATGTTGAATCGTACATTTTATGATATCTTTAGAAAACCATTAAAGAGTAAATCGGAAAATCATTTGGTCAATTTATCAATTTCCTTTACCCTTTATTTTGGCAAATCATTTGAAAAGATAATGAAAATTTGGAGAGTTATAATTACCATAGGCATGATAGTTTCTTTCATGGGTGTTATTTTTCATCTCCAAGGTCAATCAATTATTGGACCTGAATCTTCATTTATGTATTCAAATCCAGAATGGATATCTTACGGTATGCAAATTGTAATTGTCGGAATGATCATAATAGGGGCAGGTATTTTTATAAAATTCAAAAAATTAATCTGAAACTATAAGAGGAATAGTATTGCAGAAAAATATCATTGTTAATATTTTAGAAATTAAATAAATCTAAATGGAAAATCCTAAAAACCTGCAAGAAGTGGATTTTCAGGCTTCATTATTTCACGTAACAAAATGGTAGCAAATGATCCTCTAGAAAGGGTAAAGTATAGTGTATTACCCTCAGAGGAATATTCAGAACATGCAATAGACGCTTGCCTAAATCCTCCCTCGTTGCTGACCTCTTGCATTTCTTTAATGAAAAAATCTCTTGGAGTGATTTCTTCGTCTTCCAAAATTTTTGAGATTTGGTAGTTAAATCTAGTTTTTTTGTAATAAGAATATCCAATAAATGGGATTGCCAAACGTTGGTCTGCTCCTTTGATGAATTTTCCAATGATGTCTTTAAAATCGAAACAAACATCTCCTTCTTGTGCCTCAAAGAGATTTTCGCCATCAAGAAAAGCAGAACTTAGAGTTTGATTAAACAAAAACGATTGGTAAGCTTGGATATAAAATCGCCTTAGAGACAGAGGGATTTGTTTGATTGATTTTTGTGAATCATCACTGACAATCATTTCTTTTAAAACAATTCTTTCAATATCCATTTGTGGTGGAACCTGATCAAAATATTTTTTATAATTTGATTTATCAGTCAATTTTTCTCTAATTTCGTTATTTTCGTTTGAATCAAATGGAGATCTAAATGATAAAATCAAATCAACTGCTTTATCAAAATCTCTTTGTAAAATTGCCTTTCCTATTAAATGAGTGACAGCTCTTTTTGAACCAAATCTTTGGTAGCCATAAAAGTTTAAGATTTTATCATGTTCTGTGAATTCTGAAAGGTTATTTTTGCAATCAATTATTTTTATTTTGAAATGATTTCCAATCATATCTTTTTTTGATAGTGGTTTTTTTACATAACCTATTTTTTTGAGCGAGTATTTTTCAGAAGTATAGTCAACAATGGATTTTCCTTTATTATTAGAGCATACAAACTGCTCTGTAATGGCAGATGCATCCTTCAAACCAAGAGCTTTTAGTCTCAATCCTTTTTTTCTGAAAATATCAGAAAGTGCATGAGTAGTATCAATTTTTTTCTTTTTTAATTTGTAAATTGCATAGCCATCTTGATCTGAAATTAACTTTAGAGATTTGTCAGAGATTACCTCAGAAACTTCAAAATCTTCTGGTATTGATCTAATTTTCCCTCCTATTCCTTCAAATTTTGTACTGTAAATAGAAATTCCTATTTGCAAATCTATTTTTGGAATCACGATTCTATAACAACAGTTAGAAATTTACTTACTGATACTTCATCTATTTGAGCTCCCAATAGAACTTTGTATGTACCAGGAACTGCATTCTCAGAAGATGAGACAGTTATCTCAACTGATCTTGGGGCATCAAAATCTAACTTGAATGATTCAGGTTGGACTACTTTTGGGAATATATTCAAAAATTCCTGCGAATCAGATAAAATCAAAGATACATCAATCAAGTCTTCAGAGCTTTGTGGAGACACCACAAATGTTAGATCAATTGATTGGCCTTTTTTAAGATAAACAGTATTAGAATCTAATTGAATATCCATTGGTAGTTCAATTGAGGTATCAACTACCCCAATATTGTTTTCAACCCATTCAGTAAACCAAATTTTGTCCCCATGAATTGAAAAATCAAATATTTGTGCAAGACCACAGTTTTCTATCTCTCCGCAATCACCCCAATTTGGATTCATTGATGGAACAAAATACTCTACTAATGATTGAGACTTTGGATCCATTACAGCTATTCTGTTGGCAGTTTGTTCATTGAAAACTAATTGTCCTAAATCATTGGTCTCAATCCAATAAGGTCTGGAAATTGGTGCCTTGATAATTCCAGTAGAGTTTCCATATGTAGATAATGCTGGATCAGAAGTAATGTATTGAGTGAATGTTTCCGTTTGAGGATCATAACTAAAGAAATTAGAGCTTGATGTATCTACTAGCCAAATTTTTCCATCTTCAGTTACAGTTGCACCATTGGGAGTTAGCAAAGTTTCAGGAAGTGGAAAAACATCGATATGATCCATTAATGGTAAAAATTCATTGCCAGAGGATGCAGCTGAGGCACGATAACCTTCCTGATCAAATTTTACTAAAACTCCACCCTGTTGAAATAACCAATTAGTGTACCAAACATTGTTATCGGCATCAATTGCAAAATCTCCAGTTACTGAATCACTTACAGGAGAGGGGAGACTGAGGAAACTTAATTCTTCGTTGGATTGAGTAGGATCTAAGAAAGTAATTTTATTTCCTGTAAAATCATTTACTATAATTTGGGAGCCAACAACTTTTAGTTTTTGAGGTAGAGAATCTCCTTCTGATGGATATTGTAATCGCATGTACTTTTCATCCTGGGGAGTAAATCTCCAAATAGAATCAAATGTTTCATCAGTATACCAGATAGAACCATCTGGAGAATAATCAATTCCCCACATCATCGAACGTCCATTTGGTGGCCAACTTGGATTATCATATTCGGAAAAAGATTCAGTAACGGGATCAAATTTTGCTAACTTTCCTGTATTGGTCTGAGTAAACCAAACTTTTCCTTCAAAGTCATTAACAATTGCTAACGGATTAGTACAAACTGTAGGAATAGAATATTCTTTAACAAAAGTAGTAGATTTTGCAATGCTCGAGCCGCAGAATTGGGCTCGTTGCACATCAGGGAAATTATCAGCAGGTGTTCCAGTTATCGTCTTTTCTGAATCAGGATCAAAGGGAGCCATTAGATTTGGTAATGAGATTGCAACTGTAGAGGTAAGCAATATAGTGCCAAAGAAGACCGCTACAAGTAACCCTTTTTTCTTCACATTGGAAAAATTATAGAGCCTTGTTATATCTTATTCCAAAAATAATTAAAAATTTAGAGTAATTTTAGGCCGCCTGTAATTTTGTCAATTAAATTCTCTGGTGCAGGGCCAATTGAAATGCAAGTTGTAGTTCCAGGTGCAAGTTGAGTGTGACCTGCATCAGAAACCTCAGACCATGGAAGATCCAAATCAATGGCATGTCGTTTTATCTCTTGAAGCTCTTTAATTCCGGATACTTTGACTACGACTTTCTCTTGTCCTGACCACCACTCATTGAACCATTCAGGATGAGATTTTCTCACGTGTTCTGCGCCTAACACACAGGCATGTCCCACCTGAGCTGCAATCTTACCTTTGCCCATTTCAAGGTCAGTTCTAACAATAATTACCTGTTTTATGTCTCCCATACAATTAAGAAAGTTAGGCGTAATGAAAAACTTTTGAATTAAATAATTGACAAAGGGACAAAATCTGTGTACTATGATGTAGTCGTAGCAGGAGGAAGTATTGCAGGTCTTTTATGCGCAAGAGAGATTGCAGCAGGTAAAAATACGGTACTTGTCATCGAAGAAGATTATGAGATTGGAACGCCTGAACACTGTGGAGGGCTAGTAAGTGTAAAAGGATTAGAGAATCTTGGGATAATTCCATTTAGTAAAACTTTAAATTATTTTATAGAGTCTGCGAAAATATATGCCCCAAATGGAAATAGTTTTTTAGTAAATTCAGAAAAACAAAAAGTGGCAGAAATAAACCGAAGGGAATTAGATAAACAAGTTGCGCATCAAGCCCAGAAAAATGGGGCAGTGATTAGAGTAAAAACAAGTTTTCAAGGGATAACAGAACATGGAGTTAGAACAAATGACGGAGAAGTAAAATGCAAAATTTTTGTAGATGCACGAGGTATATCATCTCTCGTACAAAAAGACCGTACCGGTGTTTTGCCATCGGCACAATATGAAATTTATGCAGAATGGATTACAAAAGGAAGAGTGGAGGTATTTTTTGATCAGGACAAGTATCCAGGATTTTTTGCTTGGATAATACCATCTGGTGAAGGGAAAGGAAAAGTAGGTGTTGCAGGGAAAGGAATTAATGCATCAGACATACTAGAGAAGTTCTTAGAAAGTAAAGGGCAATATTCTATAATTAGAAAAATATTTGCACCAATTTGGATCAAGGGTCCAATAAAGAAATTTGTTGAAAATAAAATGGTAATAATCGGAGATGCTGCTGGGCAGTCAAAGCCGACGACATCAGGAGGTATTTACACTAGTGGAATGGGAGGTTTGCTTGCAGGCAGAGCAATTTCAAATTTTTTAAAATCAAACAATGAATCAGATTTGGAAGCATATCAAAAACTTTGGACAGAGCAATTCGGCGAAGAGTTTGAAAAACAATTATTGGTAAGAAAATTTTTAGAGAGAATTAATAACAATACCATCAATAAATTATTTAGTTCAATAACTCCAGAGATTGTAAAAGAGATTTCAGAAAAGGAAGATTTTGATTTTCATACAAGTTCAATGATTAAATTACTTGGAATAAAGGGATCTGTAAAAACTGCTCAAATAATTATCGAAGGAGAACTCAAAAAACTATTGAGGTAAAATAGACAACACACGCTAGGTAAGATATAAATGATGTTTGAAGAAAATCGTGGTATGTCGTCTACAATATCCTTACCGAAGTGTAGTTGTTGTAATAGACACATTATGCCTAATGATAAATGTGTGAAATTCAATTGTCCCAATTGTGGTACGGACTTAATTTGGAGATGTGAAAGTTGCAGAGAAGCAGCCCGAAAATATACGTGTAGCTCTTGCAATTTTCAAGGACCTTAGAAATTGGCAGAATTACTTTTAATTACAAAAATCCTTCCTTCAGGACCTGAAGTAGATTTAGACAAATTAGCAGAATCTATCAAAGGTGCACTCAAAGAAGGTCAATCAATGAAGAGACATGCAAAAGAACCATTAGCATTTGGGTTATTTTTCATTAAAGCAGAATTTATTGTAAATGATTCTGAAGGACAGATGGATGCTCTTGAGGATGCCGTAAGATCAGTTGAAGGAGTCAGCGAATTTGAAGTTCTCAACATGAGCAGAATGTCTGTAGACATGAAATAGGTGATTTTATGGCGCGCAAAGAAGAACCTTTGCAAATGAGAATTGGAGAAGCCAAACAAAGAGACGTTGGTAAAAAAAGAGCAAGAATAGGTCCTGAAGCTATGGATTATCTCAAAGTTACACCTGGAGATATTATAGATGTAATGGGATCAAGATCTAGTTGCGCAGTAGTTTGGCCAGTTGATGAAGACGAAAAATTTCCAGACATTATCAGAATCGATGGACAGACAAGAAAGAATATTGGGGGATCATTAAATGATATTGTAAAAGTAAAAAAAGTTAGCACTAAAATTGCAAAATCCATTGCACTTACTCCACTTAATGATACAGTAACTGTGGATAAAGAATTTACAGATTTTGTAAAAAATAGATTAAAAGGATTACCAATTTCCCATGGGGACGAAATTTCGGTAATGATTTTAGGAAATTCGATGGACTTTAAGATTACAAAAACTACGCCAAAACATGTTGTAAAGATTGACCGCTCTACAGTTCTTACAATATCAACAGAACCTTCAGTGGACAGAAAATTAAGGGTAACTTATGAAGAAGTTGGAGGTTTAGGACACGAAGTAAAAGCAATGAGAGAAATTGTAGAGCTTCCACTTAAACATCCAGAATTATTTTCAAGATTAGGAGTAGAACCACATAGTGGAATTTTACTCTACGGTCCACCAGGATGTGGGAAAACGTTGATTGCAAAAGTTCTTGCAAGTGAATCTGAGGCAAATATGTTTTTGATTAATGGTCCAGAAATTATGAACAAGTATTACGGTGAAACAGAAGCAAAGTTAAGAGAGATGTTCAAAGAAGCAAAAGATAATTCTCCTAGTATTATTTTCATCGATGAGATTGATGCAATTGCGCCAAAAAGAGAAGAAGCATATGGAGATGTCGAAAAAAGAGTAGTTGCCCAATTGCTCGCTTTAATGGATGGCCTTAATGATAGAGGAAATGTTATGGTTCTGGGGGCAACAAACAGACCAGACAGTATCGATCCGGCTTTAAGACGTCCTGGAAGATTTGATAGAGAATTTGAAATCTCAGTTCCAAACGAAGATGGAAGATTAGAAGTTCTCCTTATTCACACAAGGGGGATGCCAGTAGATGATGAAATAGATCTGAAAGACCTTGCATCTGAACTTCACGGGTATACCGGTGCAGATATCAAATCATTATGTCGAGAAGCTGCAATGAAATCAATTAGACGGTACTTACCTGAAATTGATCTTGAGAGTGAAAAAATACCATCAGAAATACTACAATCGATGCAGATTAAATTAATTGATTTCTACGATGCGATGCACGAAGTAGTACCAACTGCCATGAGAGAATTTTATGTAGAAAGATCCAAAGTTTGGTGGAAGGACGTAGGAGGATTAGACGAAATTAAAGAAGCATTAAAAGATAATCTTATTTCTGCAATGAGAGACCCAACAAAGTTTACAAAAATGGGAATTAAACCACCCAAGGGCGCTTTAATTTATGGCCCACCAGGGTGTGGAAAAACAATGATTGCACGAGCCCTTGCTACTGAAAGCGGAGCAAATATGATTTTAGTTAAAGGACCTGAATTATTATCTAAATGGGTAGGAGAATCTGAAAAGGGAATAAGAGAGATTTTTAGAAAAGCCAAGGCATCATCTCCGTGCGTGGTAATTTTTGATGAATTGGATTCTTTGGTTCGCTCAAAATCAGGAGAAGGAGGAGTTAGTGAAACTGTACTTAGTCAATTATTAACAGAAATCGAGGAAGGTATTTCATCAAGAGTGGTAGTTGTTGGAATTACCAATAGACCAGATGTTTTAGATAATTCTTTACTTAGAACAGGAAGATTAGATTTGGTCCTATATGTCCCACCTCCAGATGAAAAAGGAAGATTAGAGATTATTAAAATATTAACTGCAAAAATGCCTCTTGATAAAGATGTAAATCTTCAAGAAATTGCAGTCGCTACTCAGAATTATTCAGGAGCAGATTTGGCAGCATTGTGTAGAGAGGCAGCTATTCTAGCAATGAGAAATGGCACACCGAAAATTGCAAGTAGAGACTTTGCAAATAGTTTGAAGCAAGTTAGAGCCTCAATTACTAAAGAAGTAGACCAATGGTACAACAATGTAAGAGAAAGTATATCTAACGTAGTTCCTAAATCAAAAGACAGATCATTTTACGGTTAGTCATGACAATTCCAATTAAAAATAAAGTATTTGATAAAATTCAAGAAGCAAATTCCCTTACTGATTCTGAATTATTCAAATCTTTAGCAAAAGATGGAATCATCATAACTGAAGACAAATTCAATAAATTACTTTTGGATTTGGAAATTTTGGGGTTGATAAATGTCTCCTGGATTACAAAAGAAGCAAGAAGAATTGAGGTAGTAACTACAAAGGTTGAAGTTGATGAAATCGATGAGCAAAATAAGGAAATCATGGAAAAAGATTATGAGGCCAGTTTTCCAGGTCTAGAAAAATAGTGAAATTTCAAAATAATGGAATGTGAAATGCAGCATCTAGTGCTACTGCAATAAAAATTATTGTTAGATAAGGTGCAGTAACTTTGTAAGCTTTCCATGCAAACTCAGAAGTAGGATTTTTAGTTAGTTTGAAATGATATGCCAACATCAAACCACCAGAAGCTGCTGCAATTGCAGTGTAGATAAGACCCATGCCAAAAGCAGATAGCATCAGAGAATAAGGAAGTAAAATCAAAGTATTTGCTAAAATATATTTGGATGTTCGCTGCATTCCTATTACTACTGGGAGCATCGGGACCTCAGCTTGGGCATATTCATCTTTAATTTTCATTGCAAGACACCAAAAATGAGAAGGAGTCCAAACAAAAACTAAAAAGCCAATTAAAAATCCTAACAAGTCCATGGAGCTAGTAGCTGCTGACCATCCAGCCCAAGCAGCAGCACTGCCAGCAATTCCACCAATTACAATGTTTGAAGAATTAAGACGCTTGAGCCAAACAGTGTAGATTATCACGTATGAAAATATTCCCAAGGCAATAAAAAATGCCGATATCGGATTTAGTGCAAGATATCCATAAATTACCGAAACACAACTAACTGCCAAACCGTAGATCAGAACATTAGAGGCCGTCATTCTTCCAGAGGGAATTGGTCGTTTACTTGTTCGTGTCATTTTTGGATCTATGTCGCGATCATAATAGTGGTTTAAGGCACTAGATCCAGCAGATGCAAGAGATCCTGCCACAATAATATGTAACAGACCAAGATTATCCAATTCAGGTCCTACAAGTTTACTTGCAGCGTACATGGAGGTAACTGCTGTAATTACCAAGAGTACAATAATCCGTGGTTTTGATATCTCTACTATTTCCTTAAAACCCAATCTCACTCTCCCATCGTCCGAAGCCATTTAATTTCTTCGACTTTGATGATCTGGGACTTTTCAAAAGGAATAAGTATATCACTCCTACCAGCTAGCATGAATGAGTAATTGGGACCTCATGATGCCAGGCATGGGATTAACAGCCATAGGATTGGCAGGAGTAGCCATTTCCTATGCAGGTTGGGCACATACCTTCATTGATGGAATGCATGCACTTACTGGGTTAACAATGTTTATTGGATTAATTTTCCTGGCTGCAGGGATTTTAGATGGAGGTATTTCAACTAGCAACAGAGCAAAAGCAACTGTTTTAGTAGTTATCTCAATTGCACTTGGATTTGGAATGTATGCATTTACAATGAATACCATTGAATCTACAAACATACTTGCCGGCCTTTTGATTGCAATTGCATTTCCAGCTATAGTGATTGCATATGTTGCAGCAAAAATGCCTACGCGTGTAAAACCTATTGGCACAATAATCACTTTAGCAGGAGTTACTGGAATTGTAACATTTGTAGCATTTGGATTCGTTAGTCCTGATACTTACATTATTGCAGAAGAGACGATAGATGAAGAAATTGAAGTTGAACCAACCGGCCCCATATATCCAATTACAATTTTAGTAAACTCGGCTGTACAAGGTAATCCAGATTATGACCCAGATGTAGCTTATGTTCCAAAAGGAAATGTTGTAGAATGGACCAATGAAGATTCCTTTGCACATACTGTTACAAGTTCGGTGGACACCGGAGAAACATTTGATTCTGGTTTAATGAGCGAAGGGGAGACATATCAACTAGACACTAGTGTGTTAGAAATTGGAGAATATGAATATTTTTGTATTGTACACCCATGGATGGTATCTAAATTAATTATAGAAGAACCAAAAGAACCTGTTACAGTGATTATGCCAGAAGGCGGAGGAATTCAAAAAGAAGGGCAAGTCTACTATGATCCACAAGTACTTCAAATAGAAATTGGGACCACAGTACTTTGGAAAAATGAAGACAGTGCAATGCATACTGTCACATCAGGCAATTCCCAAGAAGGTCCAAATGGATTATTTGATTCGGATTTAATAGCAGCAGGAGAGTCATTTGAATTTACTTTCACAACCCAAGGAATAGAAGATTATTACTGTATCGTTCATCCTTGGATGATTGGTTCAGTTGAAGTAGGATAAGATTGCCAAAATTTATTTTAACAAAATCACAAAAACAGATTCTTTCAAACCATGCAGATAACGAAAAACCCAATGAATCATGCGCAATATTATTTGGTAGGGAGGACAAGGAACAATATAATGTTGAGAGGATATTTCTTACTAAAAACATAGCCCAATCACCAGTAAATTTTACAATTTCTGCAGAACAAAGACTTGAAGCAGACAAAATAGAGAGAGACTCACAACTAAAAATAATTGCTATTTTTCATTCGCATCCTGATTCCAAGGCCTATCCATCAAATACGGATAAAAAATTCATGGATCTTAATCCTGTTGTATGGATAATTTATTCAGGAATTTTAAATGAATTCAAAGCATATATTCTTGATTCAGAAATAGCAGAAATCTCAATAGACGAAGAATAATTACGACTTTAATCTAAAAGAAGCTAATTTTCCTTCTGCATTATCAAGAATGGATTTATCAGGATTAATTATTTTTCCAATCATATTAACTGGAGACGCAGGTATAATTTCATCAGGTTTGCTCATAGGGGTTGGGCCATAAAATAAACAAATGGCCTTGCCCTCTGGCCAATAAGCTACGTCGTTTAAAGAAACTTGAGACTTTGCATTTTCTTCAGACATGGTGATTGGAGATGATGACGTATAGATTTCATCGCCCCAAACGTTGAGTTCTAGAATAAAGGGCAGATTATCTAATAAAGATTTAACAGTTTTTGGAGAATTTTCATCATTTAATTCTAAAGTTACACCTGCAGAATTTGGAATGTCTATTTGTATCATATATTTCATAATTTTTAATATTGATTCATTTAGAAAACAGTTTTGGTTGATTTGAGAAAATTATCAGTAGATGGTTTAATATTATGACAAATTCGCAGATCGAATGCCACAAAAGGATTATCCAGGTTAAAGAGTTATGTATATTTGCTATTTAGAAAATAGAATATAATGGACAAAAAAGAAGACATGGTTTATCCATCAGGGTATGAACCACCAAAAGGCAAGGATAATTCTATGGAAACAAGAAAATCATTATTACATGTAATACTAGGAGACCACTCAAAGGAAATTTCAGAAGATCTTGATACAGATCTTTTTGAGGTTATGAAAAGACGAAGATCAACTAGGAAATTTGAAACAAAGCCTGTGGAAAACTGGAAAGTTGAAAAAATTTTAGCTGCGGCCGATACGGCACCAACGGCAGGAAACTTTCAGGGATTTGAAATATTTCATATTAAAAATAAAGAAATGAAAGAAAAATTAGTAGAGGCTGCAAACAATCAACCCTATGTTAATGCTCCATTAGTGTTAGTATATTGTAAAAACCCGAGTCGAGTTAAACTAAAATTTCCAAAGAGGATGTTAACTAAATTTGCAATTCAAGATGCCACCCTTGCAGCTGCTTACTCACAATTGGCAGCCACGGCCTTGAGTTTAAGCACAATTTGGATTGGTATGATAGACGAGAAAAAAGTGGCAGAAATTATTGGTACTGATTTGGAGCCCTCTTCAATTTTGTGCATAGGTTATCCTGTAAAAAGAAAATTCCCAAAGCCAAGAAGAAATCTTTCTGATTTGATTCATGTGATGGAATAATTTTAAAAATGAATTAATACCCCCACTACAGCATTTTAATTAATAATAAAATGACTACATTGAAAATCATGGAAATAGAAGGGATAGGTCCTTCATATGGAGAAAAACTCGAAGCCGCAGGAATGAAAAATTCTGATGACTTGTTAGAAGCAGGAAAAACACCTCAAGGAAGAAAAGATCTTGTTGAAAAAACTGGAATATCATCAAAATTAATTCTAGAGTGGATTAATCTTTGTGATTTAATTAGAATTAAAGGAGTTGGAGAAGAATACTCTGATCTTCTTGAAGAAGCTGGTGTTGATACAGTTGTAGAGTTGTCTAACCGAAATGCAGAAAACTTGCAGAAAAAAATGGAAGAGGTTAACGGAGAAAAGAAGCTAGTAAGAAAAACACCTACCCTAGATCAAGTAACAGAGTGGATAGCAGAAGCCAAAACCCTTCCTAGAGTAATAGAATACTAACCATCTAATTTTTTAAATATTTTTTTTAAATTAATTTGTGTTATCTCAACCAAAAAATAAAATTTTAAAAAATGGAATTATATCATCATTACAAAATTTAGAAACGATTTTATCTGAATGTTATCAAAACAAAGCAATGGTTTTAAAAATAATCGAACTTGTAGGTTCATCTCCCCAAAGTTGGGAAGAAGCTACAAAAGAAGCAGTATCCAAAGCACAAGAAAGTGTAAAAGATATTCGAGGAGTAGATCTGATTGCGCAAACAGCAGTTGTAAAAAATGGCCAAATCACAGAGTACCGTGCAAATGTCAAGATTGGCTTTGTTGTAGAATAGGATCTCACCTATTTTCTATTTTTCTTCAGATTAAATTTGATATATTTGTAATTTTTTTATTTTTTAGATTTTCAAGATTTTACTGAAATTACTCCTTAAAATAAGACTTTTAGGCTAAAAAGATTGGGAATAGCATATGGAAATCTATGAGAAACTAGGAGAGTTTTTTCTAGGTAAACATTACAATCTATCGAATAAGCAAGAAGAAGATGTTCCTTTACTTTATGATGCTAAGAACCTCACAACCCATGCTGTTTGTGTTGGAATGACTGGAAGTGGTAAAACAGGCCTTTGTGTCACTTTGATTGAAGAAGCAGTTTTAGATAAGATTCCCATTATTGTAATTGATCCAAAAGGAGATTTGGGTAATCTTCTCCTTACATTTCCAGATCTTCTTCCTGAAAATTTTCGTCCATGGATAAATGAAGATGATGCACGACGAAAAAAACTCGATCCAGGTGATTTTGCCGCAAAGCAAGCAAAGATGTGGAAAGAAGGGCTGGCCAGTTATGGTCAAACTACAAAAAGGGTTCAAGAGTTAAAAGATGCAGCTGATTTTGTCATCTATACTCCCGGCAGTGAAACAGGTGTTCCAGTTTCAATACTATCTTCCTTTTCTGCACCCTCTGAAGAAGTTCTAAATGAGCCAGATCTTTTCCGAGATAGGATTTCAACTACAGCCACTAGTCTGCTTGGACTCTTAGGTATTGATGCTGATCCAATACAAAGTCGTGAACATATTCTACTATCAACATTATTTGATCATTTGTGGCGGCAAGGAATAGAAGTCGATCTTGGAACGATAATACAATCAATTCAAAATCCTCCCTTTCAAAAAGTAGGTTTTATGCAAATGGAAACATTCTTCCCAGAAAAAGATCGATTCAAATTTGCAATGCAAATAAACAATTTGCTTGCAGCTCCAGGATTTCAAGGATGGCTCAAAGGTCAACCGCTAGATATTGATCAGATTGTACATACTCCAGAGGGAAAACCCAGAGTGTCGATTTTCTCAATAGCACACCTTTCAGAACCAGAACGAATGTTTTTTGTTTCGCTTTTACTAAACCAGATTTTAAGTTGGATGAGAACACGATCAGGAACTAATAGTTTAAGGACGCTAATCTATATGGATGAGATTTTTGGTTACATGCCTCCAGTGGCACAACCGCCCTCAAAAAAACCCCTTTTAACTTTACTCAAGCAAGCAAGAGCATATGGAGTAGGACTGGTGCTAGCAACCCAAAATCCTGCAGATTTGGACTACAAAGGCCTTTCCAATACAGGTACATGGTTTATCGGAAGACTACAAACCGAACGAGATAAAGCACGGATGCTTGATGGATTAGAAGGTATTTCAAATTCATCAAAGTTTGACCGGAAAAGTATTGATAAAACCATTTCAAGTCTTGGGAAAAGAGTTTTTCTACTTCATAATGTGCATGAAGCAGAACCCATAATTTTTCATACTAGATGGGCAATGTCGTATCTTCGTGGACCACTTACTAGAAATCAAATTAAAATTCTTATGCAAGACAAAAAAAAGATTCCCACCATAGATGTTAAGAAAGTTTCTACAATCGCTCAATCAATAACAAAAAAGCAAATTAAACAAACAGGATCTTCTAACCCTGTTCTTCCACCTGGAGTCCCTCAATTTTTTGTATATGATAAAAATTCTCTACATAATTTTCAAGCCTCTGTGGTTGGAATGGCAACAATTCATTATGAAGATCCAAAAACCAGGAAAAAGATACACACTCAGAAAATGTCTTTAATGATTTATTTAGATGAGGATATGGTAGATGTAGATTGGGAAGAAGCTGAAACGATTACTTTAGAACAAAATCAGTTGAAACAAAGAACTCCCAAACAAGGCACATTTACTTCTCTTCCAGATGAAGCAACAAAAGCAAGAAGCTATTCTAAATGGAAAAAAGAATTCAAAAATTATCTTTATCGAACCGAAGGAATTGAATTATTTGAAAGTAAGAATTTTGATACAACATCCAAGCCGCTAGAGAGTGAACGTGATTTTCGTATTAGACTCAGCGAAACTGCAAGAGAAAAACGGGATGATGAAACAGAAAAATTACGAAAAAAATACAAAGTAAAAACAGAGTCGCTTAGTGAACAATTACGAAAAGCAAAACAACGAATACAAAAAGAAAAAGAGCAATCCAAGGGACGTAAATTACAAACTGCAATATCCATCGGAGCATCGTTGTTATCTGCTTTTTCTGGAGGAGGAGGTCTCAACATGTCCACTCTGAGTAGAGCTACGACTGCAGTTAGTCATGTTGCTCGTCAGGGTAAAGAATATGGGGATGTTAATCGTGCAGGAGAGACGATTGAGGCCATAACTGCACAAATCGAGGGCGTAAATAGTGAACTTCAACAAGAAATAGATAAGCTTGAAGAAAGATACGATCCGCTATCTGAGGAATTGATAATAAAAGAATTAAAACCAAGAAAATCAGATATCGACATTAAAACCGTCGCGTTAGTATGGATATCAGAATAACTAAAATAAATTTTCAAGAAAATTAAGGTGTTTTCTTATTTTCAACTATCAATTTACAAAATATAAATAATTTTCAAAATTAGGATCGGTTTATCTATGAGAAAAACTATGTGAAATCATGGGATTTCTAGACAAAATAAAAAACAAAGCAAGTGAAACTGTCAAAGAAGGCATAGGGGATGCAGTTGATAAAGCAACTGATCTTGGCAAAGAAGGATTTGACAAAGCAAAGGACACTGCTTCAGAAGGAATCGATAAAGCAAAAGATACTGCACAAAAAGGTATCGATAAAGCAAAATCAGATTAACCTCATAATTTTTTTATTCTAGTCAATTATCTTAGAGTTTAACTAAGAATCATCGGAAGTGTCATTTATATTCAAGAAATCATGAAATTAAATTCAGCAAATGATTACCCGATCAAATCGTTTTAATATTTTTACCTTAACTATTTTTTCTTTATTCATGGTGTTTACCGTAAATGGGATTTTTGATCAGATTGCTTTTGCCCAAGACAGTTCAAGTGAAATTTGGTTAGGTCCAACTACCAATGCTTTAACTACATTCTTCAGTCAAGTTGCAGAATCTCTCCCAAAAATTATTGCAGCAATTATTCTCCTGGTAATAGGTTGGATTGTTGCAACAATCATTTCCAAAGTTATCCAAAAAGTTGCAACCCTAGCCCTCAAAACAATAAACAAAGATGAGGATGAAAATAGTAATGACTCATTATCACAGGTTACATCCTCAAAAGGTTCTGCTAATTTAATTAGTACCGTCATCAAATGGTTTGTGTTCTTATTCTTTGTCATGGCAGCTGTAAATGCATTAGAATTCGAACAACTCACAGTTGCAATGACCAATTTATGGTTGTGGATTCCAAATCTTTTAGCATTTGTTTTAATCGTAATACTTGGAATGCTACTTGCGAAATTTGTTGGAAAGTGGGTTGAACATGAAATTAATGAACATAACTATGGAAATCCTAAATATTTCGTTCTAGCAGTACAAGTAATCATTTATGCAATTATCTTTGCAATCGCGCTAACACAACTTGGAGTAGGTCAGAGTGTTATTACCATCCTAGTTTCAGCTTATGCTTGGAGCATTGCAGGTGGAATTGGGGCAGCAATCGCAGTTGGTTTAGGATTTGCATTAAAAGAAGTATTCCCGGCAATTATTAACTCACAATCAAAGAAACGAACAGTGCTCAAGGTAGGCCAAAAAGTCTTAATCGGTGAAGAATTGGGAACAGTTACCGCAGTTGAACTCTTGCACATAATACTAACAAATGAAAAAAATGAAAGTATAGTCATCCCTACAAAAGACCTGTCAAACAAAACTATTCGAGTCTTTGGAAATAAGCTCTAAAACTAGCCAGTTTATTTATAGTTAAATTCAAAAACCCAGATGGGTTATATGTGAAAACATGTCTAATAAAATTATGATAGTACACTGTGAATGTGGTATTTGTCGACACCAAATAGAAATTGAATGTATCAAAAAAGAATGTCAATGCTGTAGCAATTTTCATTTACGCTCAGGATAAATTTCAATAATTTTGTTTGAAAATATATTTCTAAAAAAATTTCAATAAGATTAGAAACAAAAATTTTATGGAAATTAGAAAATTTTTTAACAAAGAAATTTTAACTTATTTTAATGACTACATTAAAAATAATCGATATTGAAGGAATTGGTTCCGCTTTTGCTGCAAAACTTGTATCAATCGATATTAAAACATCAGATAATCTTTTAAAAAAAGGCAAAACACCTCAAGGCCGAAAAGAAATTGCCAAGAATGCAGGTATTTCTGAGGATTTGATTCTAAAATGGGTCCAAATGACTGACCTAATGCGAATTAGAGGTGTTGGTGCTGAATTCTCCGAACTTTTAGAAGATGCAGGAGTAAATAATGTCGTTGATCTTTCCCAAAAAAACTCTGAAAATCTACAAGAACAAATGGTAAAAATCAATGATAAAAAAAATCTTGTTCGAAGAACTCCAACCTTAAACGAAGTAAAAAAATGGATAGTACAAGCCAAAAAACTACCAAAAGAAGTAGAATATCCTACAGGGCAAGAAGTTACATCAACAGAAACATATCCTGATCTTGAAGACAAGATTGCGCAGTTGGAAGCTAAACTAGCAAAACTGTCTGCATCACCTCAGCCAAAACCTCAAGTAAAACCAGCTGAGACAAAACCAGCTCAACCAAAACCTCAAGCAAAACCAGCAGAGCCAAAAAAAGACACACTACCAAAAGGCTTTGAGAAAAAACCAGCAGAGGCGCCAAAACC
>Ga0224512_10001230_pt1 | contig 25144 bp, 21 predicted proteins | sample SF_May12_sed_USG_4_FD_169103 | JGI IMG/M metagenome (GOLD analysis project Ga0224512, IMG submission 169103) | Sediment microbial communities from San Francisco Bay, California, United States - SF_May12_sed_USGS_13 | ecosystem: Environmental > Aquatic > Marine > Sediment | place: USA... | reverse complement strand
CGGTCACGCATATCCTCGCGATAGTGCTTGGCCAGGTTTTTCCAGGCGGCAAGATCGGTGGGGTAACGGGCGGAGAGTATTCTATCGGTGTAGGCGTTGGCCACGCAGTTCGCTCTTATGCAGTTCTTTTGACGTCGTCCTTGTAGAACTCAAGATACCACTCCACGAAATTCTTCACACCGACTTCGATGGGCGTGCTCGGCTGGTAGCCCACGTCTGCCGCCAAATCCTCGGTATCGGCCCAGGTGTCCGGCACGTCACCCGGCTGCAGCGGCAACAGGTTCTTCTCGGCTTTCTTGCCGAGGCAATCCTCGATGGCAGCGATGTAGTCCATGAGCTCGACCGGCTTCTCGTTGCCGATGTTGTAGATGCGGTACGGCGCCCTGCTCGTTCCCGGGTCCGGATTCGCCGGGTCCCAGTCCGCGTTCGGCGTCGCCGTGTTGTCCATCGTGCGAACGACGCCTTCGACAATGTCGTCGATGTAAGTGAAATCGCGCTTGTGCTTGCCGTAGTTGAACACGTCGATGGGCTTGCCCTCGAGAATGTTCTTGGTAAACATGAACAACGCCATGTCGGGACGGCCGAATGGGCCATACACCGTGAAGAACCTCAGGCCCGTCGTCGGCAGGTCGTAGAGATTGGAATAGGTGTGCGCCATGAGCTCGTTGGCTTTCTTGGTGGCGCCGTAGAGCGCGAGCGGATGATCGACATTCTGATGAATTGAGAACGGCATCGTCGTGTTCGCGCCGTACACCGAACTCGATGACGCATAAACCAGGTGTTCGACCTCGTTATGACGGCAACCCTCGAGGATGTGCAGTGTGCCAACAATATTGCTGTCGATATAGGCATGCGGATTCTCGATGGAGTAGCGCACGCCGGCCTGGGCCGCGAGGTGCACGACTTTGTCGAACTTCTCTTTAGCAAACAGTGCTTCCATGGCGGGACGATCGGCGAGATCGATGCGTGCCATCGAGAAGTTGTCGAACTTCTCGAGAATGGCAGCGCGCGCCTCTTTTAGAGACACGTCATAGTAGTCGTTGAAATTATCAAGACCGACGACGGTGTCGCCGCGTTCCAGAAGTTGCTTCGCGGTCGTAAAACCGATAAATCCGGCCGCGCCTGTCACAAGAATTTTCAAGTTGGTAGAAACCTCATTTATTGTCGCGACCTGGGGTCGCTCCTACAAGCGGTCGTCAACTTCGTCGGGCGCTAGCACGTACTTGATGTCATAGAGCACCGAGTCCTTTTTGCCGAAGCCACGAATGCCGTCGGCGCCCAACGCACGAAACTGATCGTGCGCGACCGCGATAATCACCCCATCATACGCACCTTTCTCAGGATCGGCGACGAGGTCGAAACCGTATTCCTGCCTGGCATCATCGGCATCCACCCAGGGGTCGTGTACTGCAACCTGTACGCCATAGGTCTCCAGCTCTTTTTTTATGTCAACAACCTTCGTGTTCCGGAGATCCGGGCAGTTTTCCTTGAACGTAAGCCCGAGAATGAGTACCCGTGATTTTAGCGGCTGCATTCCTTTCGAAAGCATCTTCTTGATGATTTGTGACGAAATGTACAGCGACATGTTGTCATTGATGCGGCGACCGGCAAGTATCATCTGCGGGTGGTAACCCAGCTGTTCCGCTTTGTAGGTCAGGTAGTACGGATCGATGCCGATACAGTGCCCGCCGACGAGCCCGGGTCGAAACGGCAGGAAATTCCACTTGGTGCCAGCGGCTTCCAGCACTTCTTCGGTATCGATGCCGACACGTTCGAAAATCATCGCCAATTCGTTGACCAACGCGATGTTGACGTCGCGCTGCGTGTTCTCGATGACTTTCGCCGCCTCGGCCACCTTGATACTCGAAGTTTTGTGCGTGCCCGCGGTAATGATCGACTTGTAAACTTGGTCGACAAATTCCGCCACTTCGGGCGTCGAGCCCGATGTGACTTTCAGGATGGACGGCAACCGGTGTTCCTTGTCACCCGGGTTGATGCGTTCCGGACTGTAGCCAACGAAGAAATCGGTGTTCATTTTCAAACCCGAATCCTTTTCGAGAAACGGAACACAAAATTCTTCGGTAGCGCCCGGGTACACCGTGGATTCGTAAACGACGATGTCGCCTTTTTGTAGTACACCGCTTAGCGTCTGGCTCGCCATCTTCAGCGGTGTTAACAGCGGTCGGTTGCTGTTGCCGATCGGCGTCGGCACCGTCACGATGTAGAAATTGCAGTCAGCCAGGTCCCTGGCCTTCGAGGTATAGCTCAGGTGCTTCGCTTCGGTGAGTTCTTTGCTCGAACACTCGAGCGTCGAATCGTGCCCACCTTCGAGTTCCGCAACGCGGCCAGCGTTGATGTCAAAGCCGAGCGTCGAGTATTTCTTGCCGAATTCAACCGCGAGCGGCAGGCCGACATAGCCCAGGCCGACGATGCCGATGCGAAGGTTTTTGATATCAAAGGACATGGTTAACTTCGCGCGCAAGGCGCGCTTCTACTCCTACAGGTTGATTCAGCCCAGATACCAGAGCGCCAGCAGGCCCGTGATGCTCATCGTGACCGTGTACGGGAATGCCATGATCACCATCTTGCCATATGACAAGCGGATCAGCGGTGCCAGCGCCGAGGTGAGCAGGAACAGGAACGCGGCCTGACCATTCGGCGTTGCAACGCTCGGGATGTTGGTGCCCGTGTTGATGGCCACGGCCAGCGCATCGAACTGCTCGCGCGTTATTTCACCAGCCTTGAACATCTGGTCGACTTCTCCGATATACACAGTGGCCACAAAGACGTTGTCACTGATCATCGAGAGCACGCCGTTCGCGACATAGAACAGTGCTTCCTGTGTTTTGCCTTCGTAGGTCATGACCCAGTGAATCACGGGTGAAAACAGTCCCTGGTGATGAATCACGGCAACGATCGCGAAAAACACGACCAGCAGCGCCGTGAACGGCAGCGCCTCTTCAAAGGCGTGGCCGATGCGATGTTCTTCAGTAATGCCGTTGAACGCGGTCGCCAATACGATGACCAGCAGACCGACCACGCCGGGTTCTGCGAGGTGAAAACCCAGTGCGAGGATCAGGATGAGGGCGACGACGCCCTGCACCGCAATCGCCGTGCTCTCACGGGCCGTGCGCTTGTTGGACAAATCGCGGTCGTACTCTTCCAGAACTTGACGAACTGTTGGCGACAGCTGCGCTCCGTAGCCAAACCACCCGGTTACTTCTAGCAGCGCGCAGGTAATCAGTCCCACCACGAGTACCGGCATCGAAATATGCGCCATCTTCATGAAAAATTCGACGAATTCCCAGTCCATAACCTCCGCGATCAAGAGATTCTGCGGCTCACCCACGAGCGTCGTTACGCCACCCAGCGCAGTGCCGACCGCGCCGTGCATCATCAGGCTTCGCAAGAACGAACGGAAATTCTCGAGGTCGCTGCGATGCAATTCGACAACCTGTTCATCGGTTGTCGGGTCATGATCGTGGTCGAATTTCTTGCCCGACGCGACCGTGTGATAAACGCCGAAGAATCCGGCTGCGACCGTGATGATCACGGCCGTCACGGTCAGCGCATCGAGAAACGCCGACAGGAAGGCCGCGGTAAACGAGAACAACATCGACAAAAGCACTTTGGAACGCACGCCGAGCAGGATCTTGGTGAACGTGAACAGCAGCATCTCGCGCAGGAAATAGATGCCTGCCACCATGAACATCAGCAGCATGATGACCGGGAAATTCACTTCGGCCTCGTGGAACACCATTTCGGGCGATGCCATCCCGAGGACTATGGCTTCAACGGCTAACAGTCCGCCGGGCTGCAGCGGGTAGCACTTGAGGGCCATGGCCAGCGTGAAAATGAATTCGAGGACAAGCACCCAACCCGCGATGAAGGGATCGTAGATCATTACGATCGGGTTCAGAATCAGGAAGCCGATAATTGTGAGTTTGTACCAGCTCGGCGAGTTGCCGAGAAAGTTCGAGTGCAAAGCGCCTGCCATCGTTTGAACCATCGACGAATTATCCTTATTTATTGGCGGTCGCCCGGAAGCGAACGACCGATTCTAGTCAAAATCCCAGACACACGCACCGGATTTGCGGATTTTCTTGAGCAGCGCCTCGTGGGCAGCCGCTTCTTCCTTGCTGGCCTTGATGACGACCAGCTTGAGGTCGGCGCCCACGATGTCTGCCGAAGCGCGCCCTGCCCCCGATTGGCCGCGACCCGCGGCCGCTCTAGCGCTCCGTGCATGCGCGTCCTCGTCCAGCAGCAGCGCTGTCTGACCGCCCGTCATCGCCAGGTAGACGTTGGCCAGCAGCTCGGAGTCGATCAGCGCGCCATGGACGTCACGTTTCGTGGCGTCGACCGAGTAACGCTTGCACAGCGCGTCCAGGCTGTTGCGCTGCCCGGGATGGATCTTGCGTGCCAGCGTCAGCGTATCGAGCACGGTCGCGTGCTGCTCGATCTTCGGCTGCGGGTGCTTCATGAGGCTGAGCTCGTGCTCGAGAAAACCGACGTCGAAGGATGCGTTATGAATCACGAGCTCGGCGTCCTTCAGAAACGCCAGCAGATCATCGACAATCTCCGGGAACCGCGGCTCGTTCTCGAGATCGGCGCGGCTGATGCCATGCACGGCTACGGCGCCATCATCGATGTCGCGATCGGGATTCAGGAAGCGATGGAACTCGCGGCCCGTCAGGCGACGATCGACGAGCTCGAGGCAGCCAATTTCGATGATGCGATGGCCGTGCCCCGTGGAGAGGCCGGTCGTTTCGGTGTCGAGTACTACTTGTCTCATAATTCGTCGATACCCCGGTTCGCCAGTTTGTCAGCTTCGTCGTTCTCCGGATGGTCGGAGTGACCCTTGACCCATCGCCATTCGATCGCGTGCCGGCTCGCCGCCTCATCAAGCGCCTGCCACAGGTCCTTGTTTTTGACCGGCTTCTTTGCAGTCGTCTTCCAGCCGCGTTTTTTCCAGTTCGGCATCCATTCAGTAATGCCGTCCATGACGTACTTGGAATCCGTGTGCAGTACGACTTTTCGTTTGCCTTTGAGGGCGTTCAGCGCTTCGATCGCCGCGGTCAGCTCCATGCGGTTATTGGTGGTTTCGGGATCGCCACCGTGCATCGTCTTGCGATGACGCCCTGAAATCAGCAATGCGCCCCATCCGCCCGGCCCGGGATTTCCCCTGCATGCGCCGTCGGTATAAATCTCAATGGTTCTGGTCAAAACGGATTCGCGATACTCGTGTGGAGGGTTCGGCCAGTCCGGCAACGACCTGCGCTTTGCGCCGCCAGAGCGGTCGCACGGGTGTCAGCGTGCCGACCCTTTTCTGGGCCGTGAGCATATAGCAAGCCGCCAGCTCCGGCCACCAGGCCTGCCCCCAGCGCTCCCATTTGCTCGGGCCGCGCGCTTTGTTGCCCGGCAGCGGCCAGCGGAAGAAATACCGCGATGTGCCCTGTATGCGCATGTCCAGCAATTGCAGCCAGTCCCGCAAGCGCCGATCCGAAATCAGGTGATCGGCGCCGGGCGGCATGCCGGCCCCGGGCACCAGCCGGCGAAGGCCCCAAAGGCCGCCGGGTTTGAAGCCCAGGATGACGACCTGGCCGTTGCATCGCAGCACCCGGTCCACCTCGCGCAGGATCGCGTGCGGCCGATCGCTGTAATCCAGCGTGTGCGGCAGCAGGACGGCGTCCACCGAGTCGCTCTCGACGGGCAGCCTGTGCAGCTCCGCCACGGCCGAAGGCTCGCCCTCGGGCGTCTCAGCGATCGACAGGCAACGCTGCGTGCGCGTGAAGCGCAAAAACGTGCGATTGTCGCCCCAGAGCCCGAGCTGCAGGCAGTGTTCGCCGAAAATGCCGTCCAGCGCTTCCTCGACCACACGTGATTCCTGCTGCAATAACGCCTCGCCCAGCGGAGTTTTCAGCCAGTCTTGCTGCATTTGTGAACGAACCCCTTGCACAACCTGAATCCCTCAGTACGATAGCTCGATGCCTGACATTCCCACAGCATCGACACCGCAATTATTGCAGAGATTTATCGGCATGGGCGCCACTGGCGTCACCTTTTTGTGCCTGGCGTGGCTGTTTGCCACGGGCCCGGCGATCGCCATGCCGACCTTCCTCGACCGCATGCCGGCCAAATTCGCCATGGCTGGCCCCGAATCGAGCCCCCATTTGGCGGATACCGCTGCCAGCCTGGCCGCGACGCTGACCGGGCCCGAGGATGTACTGGCCAGGCTTCGGCAGGGCTTTGCGCTTACCTATGACGACAATCCACGCACGGCGGCCGAGCTGAAGTGGTTTGCCGGCCACCCCGACTACCTGAACCGCGTCTTTACCCGGGCACAACGCTACCTGCCCTACGTCGTTGCCGAACTCGAGCGCCGCAACATGCCGCTCGAGCTCGCGCTGTTGCCCATCGTCGAAAGCGCCTACGACCCGTTTGCCTATTCACACGGGCGCGCCGCCGGCCTGTGGCAGATGATTCCCGGCACCGCGAAGCGCTTCGGCGTCAAACAGAACTGGTGGTACGACGGCCGTCGCGACGTGGTCGACTCAACGCGAGCCGCGCTCGATTATCTCGAATACCTGGAAGGCCTTAACGACGGCGACTGGCTCAATGCCATCGCGTCCTATAACTCCGGTGAAGGCAACGTACTGCGCGCAGCACGCAGGAATCGCAAGGCCAACAAGCCTGTCGACTTCTGGCACCTGAAGTTACCCAGGGAGACGAGCATGTACGTGCCCAAACTGCTGGCGCTCGTCGAGATTGTGTCTGATCCTGAGAAGTACCAGCTGACGCTGCCGGTCGTGGCCGATGAACAGCAGTTTATGGTCGCCGACATCGGCAGCCAGCTCGACCTCGCGCTCGCCGCCGAACTCGCCGGCGTCGACGTCGATACCGTGTACCAGTACAACCCGGGCTATAACCGCTGGTCGACGGACCCGTCGGGACCCCACACGCTCGTCATGCCGATCGACGTCGCCGATCAGTTTGTCGCTGCGCTCGCCGAAGTGCCGGCGAAAGACCGAGTGCGCTGGAAACGTCACAAAGTTAAAAACGGCGAAGCGATTTCACAGATTGCAGAGCAGTACAACACCACTGTGTCGACAATTCGCGCGGCCAACAACCTCAGGGGTAATACGATCCGCGCCGGTCATTACCTCATGATCCCGGTCGCGACCAAACCCTTGAGCGCTTACAGCAAGAGTGCCGACGCGCGCCTGGCCAAAACACAGAACAAGCCGCGCGCGGGCAGCAAGATCGAACACGTCGTGAAAAGCGGTGAAAGTTTCTGGACAATCTCGCGCCGCTACAAAGTGACGCACCGCCAGCTTGCCGCGTGGAACGGCATGGCACCGGGCGATACCTTGTCGGTCGGCCGCAAACTCGTCGTATGGACCAACGCCGAGCTCGATGATCCGCGCATGTCGCCAACGGCAGCGCTCGGCAACACGACACGCAAGTTGCGTTACACGGTGCGCAACGGCGATTCGCTGTATCTCATCGCCAATCGATTCCGAGTCTCAATCGCGCAGCTGACGCGCTGGAATAAAATAGACAAGAACAAGATCCTGCGACCGGGACAGAAGCTGACCATGTATGTGGACGTCACAGCGCAAAGCAGCTGATCGGATCGCGACCTGAGGGTCGCTCCTACAGCGATCCGGGGGCCGCTCCTGCCGGGAAATCGATGTAGAATACCCGCCGAAGAAAAAAATCCAACGGGGAAACATTATGGGCTTTATGGCCGGCAAGAAGGCACTGATCGTCGGTGTCGCAAGTGACCGTTCGATCGCATCCGGCATCGCCGAGGCATTCGCCCGCGAAGGTTGCGAAATCGCGTTCACCTTCCAGAACGACAAACTGAAAAGCCGCGTTGCCAAGCTCGCCGAGCGCCTCGGGCAAAACACCGACCTGCTCTATCCATGCGACGTGAGCTCCGACGAAGAAATCGACGCCGTGTTCGAGAATCTCGGCAAGGAATGGGACGGCCTCGACATCCTCGTGCATTCCGTGGGCTTCGCACCGCGCGAACAGTTGGCAGGCGGTTTCGTCGAGTCCATCACGCGCGAAGGCTTCGCGATTTCACATGATATTTCGGCATACAGCCTGGCGGCGCTGGCCAAAGCCGCGCTGCCGATGATGCAGGGCCGTAACGGCGCAATTCTTACACTGACGTACAACGCGGCCACCCAGGTAGTGCCCAATTACAACGTCATGGGTCTCGCCAAAGCGAGCCTCGAGTCCTGTGTTCGTTTCCTCGCCGCCGACCTGGGTCCGCAAGGCATCCGCGTCAATGCCATTTCGGCAGGTGCCGTGAAAACGCTGGCCGCCGCTGGCATCAGTGGCTTCCGGAAGATGCTGAGTTACGCGGAAAAGTCCGCGCCGCTGCGCCGCACGGTGACGATCGACGAAATCGGCAATGCCGCGGCGTTTCTGTGTTCCGATCTCGCGAGCGGCATCACGGGCGAGACGACGTTCGTCGATGCGGGCTCGAACATCATGGGCATGGTATTCGATGAAGACTAAGTGGAGCCCGTTATGACCATGACCACCAAAATACTTATCTGGATGACCGCGGGGCTTATTCTAGGCAGCTTGATCAACGCGTTTGCTTCAGACGTCGCGTTTATCCAGGACTACTTCGTCAACGGCCTGTTTCACGTCGTCGGCGCGATGTTCATCACGGGACTCAAGATGCTTGTCGTACCCCTGGTGACGTTCTCGCTGATCTGCGGTGTTTACGGCATAGGCGACATCAACAAGCTGGGTAGGGTGGGCGTCAAGGCGTTCGGGTTGTTTATTTTGACTACTGCGCTTGCGATAACGCTGGCGATCACAGTTGCCGCCATCGTCGGCCCGGGAGAGGGGTTCGAGCTTACCGGCGAACAGGGTGAGTTCACTGCGCCCGTCGCGCCACCATTGACCCAGGTCATCATCGATCTTATTCCGGGCAACCCGGTGGCGGCTTATGCCGAAGGCAACATGCTGCAGATCATCTTTTTTACGATCCTTTTTGCAGTGTGCATGCTGATGGTTGGCGAGCCCGGCCGTAAGGTCGCCGAAAGCGCGGAGCGGCTCAACACGATCATGATGGAAGTCGTGACCGTCGTTATGCACGTCGCACCTTACGGCGTATTCGCCTTGATGGCGAAGACCTTCGCGTTGCAGGGCCTGGGTCTGATTATGCCGATGATTGCCTATTTCGGAACGGTCGTCGTGGTCTTGCTGTTGCACGCCACCGGCACGTTGATGATGTTGTTAAAGCTGCTTGCGGGCATCAGTCCAGTGATGTTTCTGCGCAAGATGCGCACAGTGCAGATATTTGCTTTCAGCACATCGAGCTCAAACGCCACGATCCCGGTGACATTGCGCACCACGGAAAGACGCCTGGGCGTGGACAATCCCACCGCGTCTTTCATTGTGCCTTTTGGCGCTACTATCAATATGGACGGCACCGCGATCATGCAGGGCGTGGCAACCATTTTCATCGCCAATGTCTACGGCGTCGACCTGGGCTTGAGCGGGTACCTGACTGTGATCGGCATGGCCGTGCTGGCCTCAATCGGTACGGCTGGTGTGCCCGGGGTTGGCTTGATTATGCTGGCGATGGTGTTCAACCAGGTTGGTTTGCCCGTGGAGGGCATCGCGCTGATCATGGGCGTCGACCGACTGTTGGACATGATGCGTACCGCCGTCAACGTTACCGGTGATGCGGCGATCACGAGCATCGTCGCTAAAAGTGAGGGCAGCCTGGACGAGGGGATTTTCGACGATCCCGACGCCGGAATCGTCGAGGAAATACATCTGCCGCACATCTCGGCGGATTCCGCGCCTAACTCGTAGGTCCCACAAGCTGATTCACTCAGGATCCACGGTGCCCCGCCATGGTGCGGGCTTCGTACTGGGGAGCTTACTGAAACAGATCTTGTGCGGCCAGCACGTCCTGGTTGACAGCAATGTCGGCATTGGCCCGCAGCGCCTGCACGAAAGCGACGAAATCGCCGATGCCGGACTGGTCGGCCAACTGCATTTTGCCGGCGTCTCTTTCGGCAAGCGGAATGGATTCGGGCCGCCCCGGCATCACGGCGTCCAGGCTGTACACCGTGAAACCACCGTTGTCGTTACGTGTGCTGCCCAAGGTCGGCTTGTCCGCCGTCGGTTTCAATGCCGTAAACACGGCAACGGCAACAGACTGGTCGAAGTCTTCGGCGTTGCGCGAAATGGCGGTTGAAGGTGCAGCGGTAGCACCAATGCTTTCTGCCACCGCCGCAAATTCTTCACCCGCGGCAAGCGCTGCGAGCATTTGCTCGGCCTTCTCGGCCATGAGTGTTTCAGACTGCTGCGTTTTAAGCGCTTCGGCAATGGCCGAACGCACTTCATCGAGCGGCTGACGCTGTGCTTCAACGTGATTGGTCACGGCGAGTACGACAGTACGGTTCGCATCGAGTTCGATGATCTCAGACAGCAAATCGCCGGCCAGAACCGCTTCATCGAATATGGCATCAATCGCCGCCTGGTTGCTTCCGAAATCTCCACCACCCAGTCGCGTGACACCGGCGGCCGTTTTGACCTCGGTGCCAATCGCCGCGGCCAAAGCTCGAATGTCGGTCGCATCGAACAACGCATCGGACACCTTGCGTTCCAGATCTCGGAAGCGGCTTTCGGCTTGCCGGTCCTGCAATTCGGTCGTCAGTTCGCCGCGGACCTGGTCCAGCGGCAAAGGACCGCGCTCCAGAATGCGGTCAAGACGCACAATGTGGTAACCGAAGTCGGTCTTGACCGGACCTTCGACCGCGCCTTCGTTCATCGAGAAGATCGCACCGCCCAGCTCGCCGGGCAACTGGCTGCGCGTCAGCACACCGAGATCACCGCCCTGGGCCGCCGTTCCGCCATCCGCAGAGTAGTCGCGAGCAAGGTCTTCAAATGGCTCACCGGCCTCGGCACGGGCAAGCAATCCACGCGCCGTCGTTTCGGCCGCGTCTTCGTCATCACCGAACGGAACGAGGATATGACGCGCCTGCCGCTGTTCGTCCTGCAGGTAACGCTCTTTGCTGGATTCGTAGTATTCCTGTAACTCCTGCTCGCTGACGCTCACGGTTGCGGCGATATCGCTGCGCGATATCTCAACGTACTCGACGTCGGCTGTTTCCGGCAGTTGATACAACGTCGGGTTGTCATCGTAAAACGCCGTGATCATTTCATCGGTCACAGTCACTTCGTTCTGAACGGCGTCGGCGTCGATTGTTGCCAAGGTCACGACGCGTTGTTCCGCCGCGAGATTCAGGAAACGACGGTATTGAGCCGGTGACACCAGAGCCGAACCACGAATGGCGCGCTGCAGCTGCTGCCGGCGCAACGATAACCGCTGTGCTGCTTCAAACCGTGCGGGCTCGTAACCGGCCTGCGCGAGCAGCGTGCGATAGGTCTCTATGTCGAACTTGCCGTCCACCTGGAATTCCGGCGCCCGCTGAATCATGGCCGTCACGTCCTCGTCGCTGATCTGATAGCCAGCTTTGTCCAGGTAGTTATCGATGACCCGCTGTTGAATCAGCTGCTCGAGAATATTGCTGCGCAGCTGCTGGCGGTATTCCGCGGGCAACTGGGCTAACTGCGGGTTTGCCTGCAGCTGCTCGCGATAGGCATTCTCGAACTGCCCGACGCCGATGTCGATGCCATCAACCTTGGCCGCATAGCTCTGCCCGATGAAGCTGTAGTTCAGGCCAACGAAGACGAAGGAGAAACCGATAAGGGCCAGGATCGAGATCGCGATCCAGCCTGTGAATTTTTCGCGGATGTTTTGCAGCATGATTCGTATGTCTCTCCTGTGGGCGAGCGATTCTAGCTGACGTGCGCCCGTACGCCAAAAAAAAATCCCGGATCCAAAAGGAACCGGGACTTTTTTATCAGTGGCGGAGCGGACGGGACTCGAACCCGCGACCCCCGGCGTGACAGGCCGGTATTCTAACCAACTGAACTACCGCTCCGAAATTGGTGGGTGCTGACGGGATCGAACCGCCGACCCTCGCCTTGTAAGGGCGATGCTCTACCAGCTGAGCTAAGCACCCAGAAAGCCCGTGGTTGAAGGCTGTTACCCCCTCAATCCCGGGCTTTTTCGGAGCTTGCTGCCCCGAAGGGCGCGCTAGTTTACGGCATCCTTCAGGCCTTTGCCAGCCTTAAATCCGGGCACATTACTGGCCTTGATCTGGATGGTTTCACCGGTACGCGGGTTGCGTCCGGCGCGTGCGGCACGAGCCTTGACCGAGAATGTTCCGAAGCCTACGAGCGATACCGAACCGCCACTTGAAAGCGTTCGAGTGATGCTATCGAGTACTCCATCGACCGCCTTGGTTGCGTCAGCGCGTGAGAGTCCAGCTGCACTTGCAACCGCGTCTATCAATTCACCTTTGTTCATGCTTTCACCCTTGCAGATTGATTAAAAGATTTGTCATCAATCCAGCGAGCTCCCCACTCTGGCGCAATCCGCTGAATGGCTGTTAGCGGCTCCGTGCATCCGCTACAGCTGCGATGCTTATATCAACTGGCCTGAATACCGTCAAATATCCTTTAACCACGCGGCCTTCAGCGCTTTAGTGAGGCCGGACGATGTCCTTGTTTTTTTGCTCGTCCGAGGGTGATTTTGACTCCGAATCATCGTCGTCTGACTTGGACTCCGGCAGGGGCTGGCGGACCAACGCATGCTGCATGACCTCATCGATCCATTTCACTGGAACTATGGTCAGCTTGTCCTTGATGTTCTTCGGGATTTCAGCGAGGTCTTTCTCGTTTTCTTCGGGGATCAGGACCTTGCCGATACCGCCTCGATGGGCCGCCAGGAGCTTCTCTTTGAGCCCGCCAATCGGCAGTACTTCGCCTCGCAGAGTGATCTCACCGGTCATGGCAACATCGCCTTTTACAGGGATGTCGGTTAATGCCGACACCAGGGCAGTACACATGCCAACTCCCGCACTCGGACCGTCCTTCGGAGTGGCTCCTTCGGGCACGTGAATATGCACGTCGACCTTCTGGTGGAACTCCTCGTCGATGCCGAGAATGGACGCCCGACTTCGCACTACGGTCATGGCCGCCTGGATGGATTCGGTCATGACCTCGCCGAGTTGGCCCGTGTGCGTGAGCTTGCCTTTACCCGGAACAACGGCCGCCTCGATCGTCAAGAGCTCGCCGCCGACTTCAGTCCAGGCAAGACCCGTAACCTGGCCGACCTGATCGTTATCCTCGGCCTTGCCGTAACGGAAACGCCGCACGCCGAGATATTTTTCCATGCTCTTCGGCGTGACGAGTACACGACTCGTGCGCGGTTTCAGCAGCAGGGACTTCACGACCTTGCGACAGATCTTCGAGATCTCGCGTTCGAGGTTGCGAACACCGGCCTCACGCGTGTAATGCTGGATGATGTCGCGCACCGCACTCTCGGTAATCTTGAGTTCGGTTTTCTTAAGACCATTCTCTTTAAGCTGCTTCGGTACCAGGTACTTGAGCGCGATATTGGTTTTTTCATCCTCGGTGTAACCCGGAATGCGAATAACCTCCATGCGATCGAGCAGCGGTGCCGGAATGTTCAGGCTGTTCGCCGTGCAGACGAACATGACGTCCGACAGATCAAAATCGACCTCGAGGTAATGATCGGCAAACGTCGAATTCTGCTCGGGGTCGAGCACTTCGAGCAATGCCGATGACGGGTCGCCGCGGAAGTCCATGGCCATCTTGTCGACTTCGTCGAGCAGGAATAATGGATTGCGAACACCGGTCTTGGAAAGGTTCTGAATGATCTTGCCCGGCATCGAGCCGATGTAGGTGCGGCGATGGCCACGAATCTCGGCTTCATCGCGCACGCCGCCTAAGGACATGCGAACGAATTTGCGGTTGGTCGAGCGCGCGATGCTCTGGCCCAGCGAGGTCTTGCCGACACCCGGTGGCCCTACGAGGCAAAGGATCGGTCCTTTGAGGCGTTTTACGCGCTGTTGCACGGCAAGATACTCGAGGATGCGTTCCTTGACCTTCTCGAGGCCATAGTGATCCTCTTCGAGAATGGCCTCTGCCTTCTTGAGATCCTTCAAAACCTTGCGGCGTTTTTTCCACGGCGCTTTCACGAGCCAGTCGACGTAGTTGCGAACCACGGTAGCCTCGGCTGACATGGGCGACATAAGCTTGAGTTTGTTGAGTTCCGAGGTCGCCTTTTCCTTGGCCTCTTTCGGCATGCCGGCTTTTTCAATCCTCTTTTCAAGATCGGCGAGTTCGTTCGGCGCATCTTCCATTTCACCGAGCTCTTTCTGAATGGCCTTCATTTGCTCATTCAGGTAGTACTCGCGCTGGCTCTTCTCCATCTGTTGCTTGACGCGGCCACGGATACGTTTCTCGATTTGCAGGACGTCGATTTCACCTTCGATGATGCCTAGCACCTGTTCGAGGCGGCTCTTGATGTCCTGAATTTCCAGGATGCGTTGTTTCTCGGAGAGCTTGAGCGCCATGTGCGCAGCCACGGTATCGGCCAGGCGTCCCGGTTCATCGATGCCGGACAGCGAGGTCAGCACCTCGGGCGGCACCTTCTTGTTCAGTTTCACGTACTGCTCGAACTGCGTGATGATCGAGCGCACCAGAACGTCTATCTCGCGTTCGTCGTGACGATCGTCTTCGCTTAACAGCGTAATTTCCGCCGAAAAATGATCGTCAACGTTAAAGCGATCGATGAGCGCCCGCTCGCCGCCCTCGACCAGTACCTTGACCGTGCCGTCGGGCAGCTTCAAGAGCTGCAGAATGGTCGCAAGCGTGCCAACCTCATAAAGATCAGAGGGTTGCGGGTCATCCAGGTCGGCGGTCTCTTGCGCGACCAGCAGGATACGCTTGCCCGCATCCATCGCCTTGTTGAGCGCCACGATGGACTTCTCGCGTCCGACGAACAGCGGGATGACCATATGCGGATAGACAACGACGTCGCGCAGCGGCAATACCGGTACGCCCGACAAATCGTCGATCGGGGTTTCATCGATTGAGGAGATCAGATCTTTCTCGGACACCAGCTTGGACCTCGTTTAAATAGTCTGTTAGCGGAGATGCGCCCGTTCGGCGGCATTTCAAGCGGTACGGCTAAACTAAAGTCTATCGGCGTCAATTGGCATCTGCTGGCCAATAAACCGTGACACTCAGGCGCCGTCCGAACCGGTGGGCCGCTGCGGCTGCTCGATGTTGACGGTCGGAGGCTCGTCAGACTCGTAGATTATATAGGGTTGCGTCTCGCCGATGACCACGGCCTCGTCAACGACGACCTTCTTTGCCGTCGATGAAGATGGCAGGTCATACATGGTATCGAGCAAGACGTTTTCGAGAATGGTGCGAAGACCACGTGCGCCGGTCTTGCGTTCCATGGCCTTCTTGGCGACGGCGCGCAGCGCATCGTCACGAAATTCGAGTTCGACGCCTTCCATTTCGAAGAGCTTGCCGTATTGCTTGGTCAGTGCGTTCTTCGGCTCAAGCAGGATTTGCACGAGCGCATCTTCGTCGAGTTCTTCCAGCGTAGCGACAACCGGCAGGCGGCCGACGAACTCTGGAATCAGGCCAAAGCGAATCAGGTCTTCGGGCTCTACATCGACCAGCAGTTCGCCAATGCTCTGCTCGTCTTCTTTGGTCTTGACCTCGGCAACGAAGCCGATGCCGCTCTTGGTCGAGCGGTCCAGGATGATCTTCTCTAGGCCGGCGAATGCGCCGCCGCAAACGAACAGAATGTTGCTGGTGTCGACCTGCAGGAACTCCTGCTGCGGATGCTTGCGGCCACCTTGCGGCGGTACCGAGGCAATGGTGCCTTCGATGAGCTTCAGCAGCGCCTGCTGCACGCCCTCGCCTGAGACGTCGCGCGTAATCGACGGGTTGTCGGATTTCCGCGAGATCTTGTCGATCTCGTCGATGTAAACAATACCGGTCTGCGCTTTGTCGACGTCGTAGTCACACTTCTGCAGCAGCTTCTGAATGATGTTTTCAACGTCTTCGCCGACGTAGCCGGCTTCGGTCAACGTCGTCGCGTCAGCAATCGTGAAAGGCACGTTGAGGAGCCGGGCCAGCGTTTCGGCCAGCAGCGTTTTGCCGCAGCCCGTCGGCCCGATCAGCAGAATATTGCTTTTCGCGAGTTCGATTTCGTCCTTGCTGCGTTCATCGAGGCGATCGTTGAGGCGCTTGTAGTGATTGTAGACGGCGACCGACAGGACCTTTTTCGCGCGCATCTGGCCAATGACGTACTCATCGAGCACATCCTTGATTTCCTTGGGTTTTGGAAGCTTGTCCTGGGCGGTATCGCCCGTGTCCTCGAGTTCCTCGCGAATGATGTCATTGCAGAGCTCGACGCACTCGTCACAGATAAAGACCGACGGGCCGGCAATCAGCTTGCGGACCTCGTGCTGAGATTTGCCGCAAAAAGAACAATAAAGGAGCTTACCGTCCTCGTTCTTACCGCGGGAATCATCACTCATACTGAGTCGGCCTCTGTATCTAAAAAAATCAGTCTGTTACACGCGCTTAAGCAGACTGGGGTTGTATATAACATGCGCTCTTTCGGCGTGCAAAGCGCCAGGTCTCGGAAGTGAGACGACGTTCTGTAACTTATTGATATTTATAGGATCAGCTATCGTCCGAGTCGCGCATTTGCTGGCGTTTTTCCAGCACCGTGTCGATCAGCCCGTATTCCAGGGCAGCATCGGCACTCATAAAGTTGTCGCGCTCCAGATCCTGCTCGATACGCTCGAAGCCCTGCCCCGTGTGTTTTGACATGATCAAATTGAGGCGCCGCTTCAGTTCCAGCACCTCCTGGGCGTGGATATGAATGTCCGTCACCTGGCCCTGGTAGCCGGCGCTGGGCTGATGAACCATGACGCGGGAATGCGGCAACGCAAAGCGCTTGCCCTTGGCGCCACCGGCCAGTAACAGCGCGCCCATGCTGGCCGCCTGGCCAACGCAGATCGTCGAAACGTCGCAGTTGATGAACTGCATCGTGTCATAAATCGACAGGCCCGAAGACACGACGCCGCCCGGCGAATTGATATAAAGGTGAATATCCTTGTTCGCGTTCTCCGACTCCAGGTACAGGAGCTGGGCCACGACGAGGTTCGCCATTTGATCTTCGACGGGACCGACAATAAAAATGAGCCGGTCCTTCAGCAGCCTCGAGTAAATGTCATAGGCACGCTCACCGCGAGCCGTCTGTTCGACGACCATCGGCACGAGATTCAATGCTGTTGCGCTCATAATTTTTATCCGTATCCAGCCGCTGCAGGCGGCGATTGTCTCATGAAGCGGGTGCGTTCATGTAGTCCTTGAACGAGATCTTCTTGTTCTTGACCTTGCCGTTCTCCAGCAACCAGTCGATCGCCAGCTGTTCGACAACCATCGGCTCGACCTGTTGCACGACCTGTGGATTACTCATGTACATTTCCACCATTTCCGCGGAATTCTCATAGCTCTCGCACATCTCCTCGACACGCTGGCGCAGGAGCGCCTCGTCGGCCTTTAGATTGTTGTCAGTAATCACCCGGCGCAGCAACAGCCCAAGGCGTACACGCTTTTCAGCCGCTTCGGAAAAAGTCTCGATCGGCGGCGCCATCGCATGATCCTCTATACCCATACGTTGCATGGCGTCATGCTGCAAGGAATGCGCTTCCTCGTGCAGCATTGTCTTCGGGATTTCGATCGGGTTGTTGGCGAGCAATGCATCCATGACCTGCTCGCGAATGTCGTTTTTCACCTTCTGCGCGGCTTCCCGCTCCATGTTCTCGCGCACATCTTTCAGGAACGCCTCGAGGCCGCCTTCGGTGACATTAAACATCTCCGCGAACTCATCATTGAGTTCCGGCAGGACTTGCTCTTCGACGCGGTGCGTTTTGATGGAGAAATCCGCTTTTTTGCCCGCGAGATCTGCAGCGTGATAATCCTTCGGGAACTTGACTTTAAAGGTCTTCTCGTCACTGGCCTTGATGCCCTTCAGTCCCTTTTCGAAATCCGGCAGCATCTGGCCCTCACCCAATATGACGGGAATCTCGGTGCCCTGTCCGCCGGGGAACGCTTCGCCGTCGAGTTCGCCGTTGAAATCGACAATGACCCGGTCGCCATCCTTGCTCTGCCGGTCGACAGTACGCCAGGTCGCTTTCTGCGTTCGCAGTTTCTCGATCATGTCGTCAACATCATCATCGTTAATCTGCACATCCGGCTTCTCGACCTTGATTTTGTCGAGATTCCTGAGCTCGACCTCGGGCATGATCTCGAAGGTGGCGACGTAGGCGAACGTCTTGCCGTCCTCGTCTTCCGTCTCGATCCTGGGACCGCCAGCCGGCGTCAGCTTTTGTTGCATGACGGCTTCGGAGTAGCTCTTTTGCAGGACTTCACCCAGGACTTCCTCGCGAACCTGCTTGCCATAGCGCTGCTTTACGATCTTCGCCGGCACCTTGCCGGGACGGAATCCCTTGATCTTGGCCGTACGGCCGACAGCCTTCAGGCGCGAGTCTACCTGTTGCTGGATAGGCTCGATCGGTAGCTCAACACGCATACGGCGTTCGAGAGCACCTGTCGACTCGACAGTGACGTTCATTCTATAAATTCTCTTTCAATTAGTTACTTACGATTGAGTAGGACCTGGTGCGAAAGGAGAGACTCGAACTCTCACGGGTTACCCCACTGGCACCTAAAGCCAGCGCGTCTACCAATTCCGCCACTTTCGCACTACCAGTGCGACATTGACACCCGCACTACCTGTCCAGCCGGCCATTATAAACGCACTGCATTTGCCAATGCACGCCTTGTTGGGGCGTTCTGTCAGGCCAGGAATCGGAACCGGTCAGCCAGCCGCTCGTCCACACTGTGCGCCCTGCCCGCGTGTACGGTCGCGAGCACGACGAAGATCATGAACCAGATGACATCATGGTTCTGCGCGTCCAGAAAACCCTGCCCTTTCGTAGCCCAGAAAGCAGCGACCATGATCGCCCCCGCGACGGACGCCCAACGCGTCGCGAGGCCCACGATCAACGCGACGCCGATTGCCAACTCACCCCAGGAGACAAAAAAGGCGAACAGGCCCTTGTTGGGCAGCACCACGGACTCGAGGAACGGCCGGATGAAGCCGACGCTGTTCTCGAGCTTGGACGTGACGAAACCGGCCAGGCCGTCGGCAAAATCGGGATTCCGGATCTTGCCGAATCCGTAGTACAGAAAAAACACGCCGGTGTAGACCCGGAGCATGGTGATCGGCCAGAGTTGTATCTTCTTCTTGCGGCGAAATTCGTCGAGATTGGACATCGTTATTCTTCCCCGGTGACAGGCTGGTCGCCCGATAATACCCTGAATAGTTGCTTATGGACGTCAGACGCTTATATTTGGCGCATGTCCAGGGATGAAAAAACGAGTGGTGGTCACCACGGCATGAACGTATCGGGCCTGCGGCGTTCCGCCACGGGCTTTTCGCTGGACCGCGACGATCTCGACCCAGACCCGATCATCCAGTTCGAGGATTGGTTTGGATACGCCTGCGAGAACGTGCCGATGGATCCGAACGCATTTTCCATCTCGACCGTCGATCTCCAAAACAGGCCGTCCAGCCGAACCGTGTTATTGAAGTATTTCGATGAGAACGGCTTCGTGTTTTTCACCAACTTCGGCAGCAAGAAAGCTGAACACATCGAAAATAATCCAAACGTCGCAATGCTGTTCTTCTGGTCTGACGCCGCGAGACAGGTGAAGATTCGTGGCACTGCGGAAAAAATTCCGGCGAGCGAAACGCTCAAATATTTCATGTCACGCCCGCGTGGCAGTCAGATTGGCGCGTGGGTGTCGGCACAAAGCAGCGTAATCTCATCACGCTCCCTGCTCGAATCCGAATTCCAGAAACTTAAAAAAAAATTCCGGAACAAGGAAGTGCCGCTGCCGTCGTTCTGGGGTGGTTATCGCGTCGTGCCCTACGAAGTCGAGTTCTGGCAAGGGCGACGCAATCGCCTGCACGATCGTTTTCAATACACGAAGCAGGATGACGGTAGCTGGACGATAGAACGGCTCGCACCCTGACCTAGGTCTGCGTACACGCGTACGGCAACCTGGCGGTCGGCGCCCGCTGAACGTTTTCTCGCTGGAGCACGGCCATCAGTGCAGGAAAGGGCATTGGGTCGAAAGAAGGATACGTCAACCAGGCGGCGATCGCGTAGGGCACGTCGTCGAACTCGAAGTGTCGCAAGACATTTTCGGCCTTCTCTTCCTCGCCCAGCATCTTGTAAATCAGCCAAGCCGGGTTGCCGGTATTCGCATCGATACCTCGCTCGGTGTAAAGCTCCAGTATCTCCCTGACCCTTTCTTCACGTCCCTCGGCACAGGCCTGCCGTGCCTCCATCAGCGGATGCAGGGGATAGCGTTGTTCGTAGGTTTGCACTACACGCGCCGCGTCGGCAACCCTGTGGTCAAACAACAGCGCGCGGTGCGTCTGGTAGATGATATTTTGCAACGGCCAGCGCCCTATCGCGGCCAGCCCGTAATCCGCTGCTTCCTTGCTATTGAGATTGATGTACGCGTAGTCCATGAAATAATTAGCGGCTTCGGGTCGCGTCAAACCTGCTTTGCGAAAGACGTCCATCGCCTCAGCAACCGCAGGTGCCTCGTCCCCGAGCATCGTCGCCACTTCCAGGTAAGCCTCCCAGGCGATCATGTCGTTCGGGCGCGCGTCGAGATAGGAACGATACAGGCGCAGCGCTTCTCGAAATCGCAGATCCACTCGCGCCCGTTTCGCGCGATACAGCGTTCGGTCGATCTCGTTTGCTGATGTCGATATCGCTGTCGAATTGCGATCGTAAAAGTCGCGCAGCATGCCCATGGGCGTTGTTATTTCATTCGTGCCCATCAAGAACGTTGTGAGCGATAACTGTGTCACCCAGTAGTCGGCCGCGGCTGCGTGAGCCGCCGAAAATCCCGGATCCTGTTGTCGCGCCTGTTCAAAAAAATCGTAGGCCGCCGTCATCAGGTCCTTCTTGTTCTCAAGGACAGCTCTTGCCCTTAATGCCGCACCGTGAATATAGGCCTGGTAGGCCGCAACAGAGCGCGTGCCGACTCGCACCATGTCCGCCAACGATGCAGGATCCATCGTGGTTTCCAACGCACTGGCAATCTGGATCGCGAGGTCTTCCTGAATTTCAATAATGTCCGTGGTGTCGCGATCGTAATTTTGCGACCAAAGGTGAAAACCATCATTGGCCCGAATCAGCTGCGCCGTGACGCGGATGCGGTCACCGCTTCGCCGCACCGAGCCCTCGAGCACATGTGCAACACCGAGTTCCGCCGCGATCGTCGGAATGTCCTTGTCGGTGCCCTTGTAAGCAAACGTCGATGTTCGTGCCGATATGAGCAGGTCGGGCGTACGCGAAAGCGCGTTCAGAATCTCCTCGGCCAGTCCGTCAGCGAACCATTCCTGGTCCTTTTGCTGGCTCAGGTCTGAAAACGGCAAGACCGCGACAGATTTCTCCACCTGCGCGAGCGGACCCGGGTCTCCCGATCCGTCGCCCGACAGGAACACCTTGTCGGCAAGCAGGACTATGACGGCCAGAGCGAGTGTCCCAATGATGACGTTGTTGAGCTTCTTGCCCGTTCGCGGCGTTATCGATTGATCTCGATCAACATCTTTTTCGAGTCTCAGACCTTCCGGCGTGAGCTCCAGTGCCCACGCGGCGATCAGTACGGGCACGAACAAGATTACGAGCAACAACAAAATCAGGCGAGATACCCACTCAGGAAGAGTGAGCAGCGGCACGAGCACATCGGCGAGTTGCAGCAGCAGCCACGACGCTACCAGGTAAGCGATGGCTACGCGGAAAACGTTCCGCCGCTTCAGTTCATTAAACAGGCTCATTGATTCCGAGGCGTCCGTGTGCGGCGCAATACCCGAGCTGCAGAGCATAGGCAATAAATCCGGGCACCGCTACTCGCCGCCAGACTCCCCAACAAAAAAGGCCCCCAGATTCCTGGGGGCCTCTGCCTGCTCCTGGAACGCGAGCTGGCTAGGGTACGATGTTGTCGCGGAAAACATAGGCATCAGCAGAGCCCGGGGGTAGCCGGAATACCTCTGCCGTACTCGTCGCGTTGTGGCAGGTCCTGCACGCCCAATTTTCAGTGATCGCCGGGTATGCGAAACCATCGGCCGAGAACTGTTCCACAGACTGACCCAGCACTATCGTGAAGATATGGGACCTGACATCGCCTTCGTCGCAAAGTTGTATTGCACGTTGCTGCCCGTCACGATGGCGCCTGCCTGATCGATGAAGCGCGCTTTCCAGAAGTAGCCGCCGATCACGTAAGACACATCGGCCCAGGTCGCCGGGGTACCGAGCGTATTGTCTATACCCGCTTTCGGATCACCCGCCGCGCCATCATCGGTGATCCGCTGCAGCGCGCCGTTCAAGGTCGTGAACGGATAAATCGGCTGTTCGTCATTGACGACTTTATTCAGCTTGAACGGGTGGCCGGTCTGCGCGAACGAGGCGTACTCGACCGTGTGACACCAACCGCACTGTTCACTCGTGATGTACTCGCCGTCGGGAACTTCCGGCAACACGAAATCGAGCGTGTTGGCGCCGCCCGTCGCAACCGTGAGAGGCTGGTCCACGACGTCTTCATAACCCGGTCGGCTTGCGTATGCGACGTAGTCGCCTTCACCCAGGGTAACCGTGCAGCTACCGTCGGTTCCTACATCGGCATCGATTCGGCCTCCACCGCCTGCAGGTTCGAACCATACAGCAGTGAAGCGATCGAGCGGGCCGGCCGCAATAGAGACTTTGCCAGCGACCACGATCGCGGTACCGGGCAGGGGTTCACGACAGTCAAGCGTGAGTCCGGCGACACATGTTGCTGAATGAAGATGCATCTCCGAACCGCGTAAACCCTGGTTACAATCGCTTTTAATGACACTGACATCCGTCAGTGTCGGCCACGGAAGTTACGTGGATTACGCTTACCGGTATACGTTCGTTTCGTTATTTTCCCGGGTGCAGGAATCGACTGTCCGAAGCACTGACAATTGTCAGTTTCAGCTAGGTATTTACCGAGAAATCAAGGGGATAATCACTATCGACTCGGGCGGCCTGCTTATGCTTTTATTGGACGTCGAGAACCCGGGAAACACCATGCCCTGCCCCAACTGCCAATGCCCGTTTCATGAGCTGCACAGCGACGACAGCCTATTCTCGTCCGCCGAGCTCAATTGCCTCGTGACCGATGCGGTAAAGCAAGTCAATTTCGGTGCCGGAGACGTCGTGTTCGCGCAGGGCCAACCCAGCGTAAGCCTGTATTCGGTCAACAGCGGTCTCGTCAAGATCACCTGTCATTCGGCTGATGGCCGGGAACAAATCGTCGGTTTGAGCATTCCTGGCAAACTGCTCGTGGGACTTCAGTCTATTCACGGCGACTGTTACGAATACTCGGCCGTCGCTGCCTCAGACGTCAGCGCCTGCAAGATCAGCCACCGGACCTTGCTGACCGCTGTTAAATCGCGCCCCGAGATAGCCATGCGACTAGTTGCCGCCGTGAATGCACAGTTAGCGCACAGCCGCTCGCTGATGCTCGTGATGGGCCACAAGTGCGCGGCAGCGAAAATTGCATCCTTCCTGCTGCTCGTAGCGCCCAAGGAGCATAACGGCAATGGTCGATTCACTTTACCGTTCTCGCGTAATGACATGGCCGGCATCCTCGGCTTGAGCGAAGAAACGGTTTGTCGCCAGATGGCGGAAATGAAACGCAAAGGCGTCATTTACGCGCCGCGCGGGAGAATGGAAATCCAGGACTGGGATCGACTGCACGCGATCGCCGAGGGCCCTGCCCCGAAACTCGAGAAGAACGCCGGAAAAATGGTGGGCCCCCGGGGACTCGAACCCCGGACCAAGAGATTAAGAGTCTCCTGCTCTACCAACTGAGCTAGAGGCCCCACCTGAAAAAATGGGGTGGACGATGGGACTCGAACCCACGACGACCGGGATCACAACCCGGGGCTCTACCAACTGAGCTACGCCCACCACAGCACTTTCTATTTTACTTTCCTTTCACCAAATTGGCGCGCCCGGCAGGACTCGAACCTGCAACATTCGGCTTAGCTTACCAACTACCGTTTTCACGGCCCCGCTAATGCGAGTTTGTGGTCTGGACTATCTCTTCGCCATCTCAGGCGCCGCACGTATAGTCTCTACGGAACCCTGCGATAGTCAGCGGCGAACCTTACGTTCTTTCTCTGACCATTCTTGGGCGTCTCTACCCTCAGTGATGCCGTCGAGCCATATTTTTCCGGGCGCAGATAGTAGCACTCATCGGTATCAGGACAATATACGCAGTAGATATCTACTTCAGTCTTGTCGATCGGCGATGTGTGCGTACCGTGCTTGTCCGCCCAGCAGGTCGAGAACTTGATCTCGAGCTTGCCGGAACGATCCTTTGCTCGGTACTTCACCTGCACCCGCTTGAATTCACCCTCTTTGTAAGCCACCAGGTCAAACGGACAGTGTTCTGTCAGCGGCACAAAGAGCGCAAACCCTTGCTCGAACAAATCAATCTGAGCCTTCAAGACACCCAGGTCACCTTTGTCTTTGGTGTGATGCGACGCCATCGTCACACCCTACATCACCACATACGTCGGATGTCCACAGGTTTCCACGGGATTGCCATCAGCACTACCTGTTAAGGTTTCCCCGTTACGGTGCGGTTCACTGGACCGGTTGTGTTTCCCGGCGCAGGCTCCTCACTCAAAGGCCGATGCTCTATCCAGTTGAGCTACGGGCACTCTATTCCAATTTAGCAAAAAACCCGGTTGGTCGGGGCAGAGGGATTCGAACCCCCGACCCTCTGCTCCCAAAGCAGATGCGCTACCAGACTGCGCCATGCCCCGACACATGAGTTTCCGCCGCATGCGACCAGGCCGGGGCCGGATTCCACGCGGGCTGCGATAATACGGGCGCGGGCTAAGCCAAGCAAGGACTTATGGCGCCCAGGCCGGCAGCATGGCCGCCCACCGCGCGCTCTGGTATCGTGCCGCCTTCGGCTTCATCGACACACCCGGAAGGACCATGAAAAGAATCCTGATCACGCTGCTGCTCGCCCTGAGCACGACGCTGGTATTCGCGGCCGACAAGGTACC
>Ga0224512_10001229_pt1 | contig 25147 bp, 24 predicted proteins | sample SF_May12_sed_USG_4_FD_169103 | JGI IMG/M metagenome (GOLD analysis project Ga0224512, IMG submission 169103) | Sediment microbial communities from San Francisco Bay, California, United States - SF_May12_sed_USGS_13 | ecosystem: Environmental > Aquatic > Marine > Sediment | place: USA... | reverse complement strand
CCTTCTGCACGAGAAGAAGCTCTCGGGCCTGCAACCCATGCTGCCGCTGCTCGAGTCCGTGGTGCAGTCGGGTCGGCCGCTCCTGATCATCGCCGAAGACGTCGAGGGCGAGGCGCTGGCCACCCTGGTGGTCAACAAGCTGCGCGGCGGCCTCAAGATCGCTGCCGTCAAGGCACCCGGCTTCGGCGACCGCCGCAAGGCCATGCTCGAGGACATCGCCATCCTGACCGGCGGTCAGGTGATCTCCGAGGATCTCGGCATCAAGCTCGAGAGCGTCAACCTCGCCATGCTGGGCTCGGCCAAGAAGGTGCTCATCACCAAGGAAGAGACCACGGTGGTCGACGGCGCCGGCAAGAAGAAGGAGATCGAGGGCCGCTGCACGCAGATCCGGGCGCAGATCGAGGAGACCTCCTCGGACTACGACCGCGAGAAGCTGCAGGAGCGGTTGGCCAAGCTGGCCGGCGGCGTTGCGGTGATCCGCGTCGGCGGCGCCACCGAGATCGAGGTGAAGGAGCGCAAGGACCGGGTCGAGGACGCCATGAACGCGACCCGCGCCGCGGTCGAGGAAGGCATCGTCCCGGGCGGCGGCGTGGCTTTGCTCTACGCCACCAAGGTGCTGGAGAAACTCTCGACCGCCAACGACGACCAGAAGGTCGGCATCGACATCGTGCGCCGGGCGCTGCAGACTCCGGTACGCCAGATCGCCGAGAACGCCGGCGTGGACGGCGCGGTGGTGGCCGGCAAGCTGCTCGAGAAGCCGAACGCCACCCGGGGCTTCGACGCCCAGGCCGGCGAGTACGTCGACATGGTGAAGGCGGGCATCATCGACCCGACCAAGGTGGTGCGCATTGCGCTGCAGGACGCGGCTTCTGTCGCCGGCCTGCTGATCACCACCGAAGCCATGGTCGCCGAGAAGCCGGAGAAAAAGGATGCCGGGCACGCGGCCCCCGACATGGGCGGCATGGGCGGCATGGGTGGCATGGGCTTCTAAGCCTCCGACACCAAGCACTCGCCAAGAGGGCCGCGGATCTTCCGCGGCCCTCTTTTTCATGTGCCAAGCCCCGGAAAACGGCGGCAGCGCCTCGATTCGCCATCGTCCAGCTCCGAGGCGTCGAATTTGCTTGAACGCAAAACACTTTCGTTCCATCTAGCAGCTGCACTCCGCGACGGTGCGTCACGGACAGTCCGCTGGTCCGGTCATCCGGCGCAAGCAAGACCCTTGCCGTCCGCCCGCCAACGAGGGTTGCAGGTCCCACCCACTGCGGTAGACCGCAGCGGCGCCGTCAAGGCGGGATCGGGCCTGCGGTTCTCAACCCGTGACTCGCCGGCCGCCCGTCGGCAAGGGAGCTGCAATGACCAAATCCGTCGCGCACGCCGATCCGAAGCCGACCGGAGTGGCTAAGCATTCTTCCTCCGCCCGGTCCTCGACCCGAAGCCCCGCTCAACGCACGCTGGGACCGGTTTCCGATCTGGAGCACCACTTGCCGTCCGACTGGTGGCGCCGGCTGTTCAATCCGCTCTACCTCAAGACCGATGGCGATGTCGTCGAAAGCGACAAGAACACCAAGCGCGAGGTCGACGCCCTGATCGCCGTGGCAGGTCTCGAACCGAACGACCGGCTCCTCGATCTTTGTTGTGGACAGGGACGGCACAGCCTGGAACTCGCGCGCCGCGGCTTCCGCCATGTCACAGGCGTCGACCGCTCGCGCTACCTGATCCGCTTGGCGCGCCGGCGCGCCAAGCGCGAAGGCCTCCAAGTCGGCTTTCATGAAGGCGACGCCCGCAAGTTCCGTCTGCCGCCCGACTCCTTCGATTGCATCGCGGTCATGGGCAACTCCTTCGGGTATTTCGAGCGCGAGGAAGACGACCACAAGGTGATCGAGGCGATCAAGCGCGCCGCGCGTTCGGGCGCCACTCTGGTCATGGACCTGACGGATGGCGACTGGATGCGCGATAACTTCGAGCGGCGCTCGTGGGAATGGATCGACAAGGATCATTTCGTCTGCCGCGAGCGTTCGCTGTCGGCGGATGGCGCGCGCCTGGTCTGCCGCGAGGTGGTGGTCGATGCCGAACAGGGCGTCATTGCCGACCAGTTTTATGCGGAACGGCTCTATTCGCCCGCCTCGATATCGGCCCTGCTCGGTGATGCCGGCTTCGATGAGATCCGCATCCATGACGACTTGGCTGCCGACTCGGAGCGTCAGCAAGACCTCGGCATGATGGCCCGGCGCATCCTGCTGACCGCCGGCGCACCGCGCAGGAGTGCGCCGCTACGCTTGCGCGCCATCCCCTTCCCGGAGGTCACGGTGCTGCTCGGCGATCCCCGTTTGCCCGACTCGGTCAAGCTCGGCGGTTGCTTCAACAGCGAGGATCTGGAGACCGTCGCCAAGCTCAAGGCCGCCCTGTCCGAGCTGCCCGGCTATTCCTTCACCTACCAAAACAACCACGCCGCGCTGCTGGTCGAGCTGCGCCAGGGGCGGCCGGACTTCGTGCTCAACTTCTGCGACGAGGGCTTCAATAACGACGCCTTCCTGGAACTCAACATCCCGGCCTATCTGGAGCTGCTGGGTGTGCCCTACAGCGGTGCCGGCCCGGCCAGCCTAGGCTTGTGCTACGACAAAAGTTTGGTTCGCGCCATCGCCCAGGATCTCGGCGTACCCGTGCCGCTCGAGACCTACGCCCATGTCGACGACCTGACCGCCACAATGCCTTCGGTGTTTCCGGCGCTCATCAAGCCGGCTCAGGGCGACAGTTCCATCGGCATCACGCAGCACGCCGTGGTGCACAGCGTCGAGCAGGCGGTCGCCTACGCATCCGAACTGCGCGAACTGCTTCCCGATCGTGGGCTCTTGGTCCAGGAGTTTCTCTCGGGCCCGGAGTACTCGGTCGGCATGATCGGCAATCCGGGATTCGGCTATGAGATGCTGCCGATCCTGGAGGTCGACTACAGCGGCCTGCCCGAGGATTTGCCGAAGATCTTGTCCTACGAGTCGAAATGGCAGCCGGACTCGCCCTATTGGACGCGGCTCGCCTATCGCGAAGCCCAGGCCGACGAGGAAACCAGCCGCAGGCTTGCGGATTACTCCGCGGCGCTGTTCGAGCGGCTCGGGTGCCGTGACTACGCCCGGTTTGATTTCCGCGCCGATGCGGCCGGCCAGATCAAGCTGCTCGAGGTGAACCCCAATCCGGGCTGGTGCTGGGACGGCAAGTTCAACCTGATGGCTCAGTTCGCCGGCTACCGCTATGCCGAGATGCTCCACCTGGTGCTCCAGGCGGCGCAGAATCGGGTGGCCACGGCTGTACTGCGACCCGCGGTGCTAGCCGCCGTCTGATCCCCGCGGTCCACCAACGATGCACGTCAGGTATCCTATCTGGTTGCGGCTGGCTGCCCGGCCGGGAGCGGCGGTCTTCGGAGCCATGTTCGCGCTCGAATCGACGGCGCGGGCATTGCTGTCGACCGTAATCACGTTACAAGCCCTGGCCCTTCTTCAGGACATGCGCGACGTCAGTTTGGTGTTCTCTCTGGTCGGCCTGACCGGGCTGGTGGCGAGCTTTTCGATACCTGCGCTGGTGCGCCGCTTGTCCCGCCGGGTGGTCTACAGCCTGGGCGCCGGGTTGCTCGTTGTGGCGGCCTTGCTGCTCGGCACCGTGACCTTGCCGGGCCAGATTCTAGGCATGTTGGTGCGGGTCTTCGGAACCGCCTGCCTCAGCATCACTGCAAGCCTCTACATCATGCAGTACATCAACAGGAAGGACCTCACCCGGGCCGAGCCGCTGCGGCTGCAGTTTTCCGGCTTGGCCTGGACCCTTGGTCCGTGGCTCGGCGTCAAGCTCTACGAATCGCTCGGCCCGCACTGGGCCTACGGCAGCAGCGCCGTGGCCGCGTTGCTTCTTCTGGTCTTTTTCTGGACACTGCGCCTCACCGAAAACCCAGCCCTTCCGAAGGCGGTCAAGCCGCCGCCCAGCCCGATCGCCAGCATCGGCCGGTTCCTTGTTCAGCCACGTCTGCGGCTTGCCTGGGTCATCACCTTCGGACGGTCCTGTTGGTGGGTCTTCTTCTTCGTCTACACGCCGCTCTACATGATTCAGGCCGGGCACAGCAAGGAAGCCGGCGCTCTTGTCGTCTCCGCGGGCAACGCCATGCTTTTCCTGACGCCCCTGTTCGGACGCCTGGGTATGCGCTATGGCCTGAGGTCGGTTCTGACCTTGGCCTTCCTCGGTGTCGGCGGGACGACGTTCCTCGCCGGCCTCTTCTTCGGCGCTTCCCCTGGCGCGGTCGCCTTTCTGCTGCTGGGCGCGCTCGGCTGCGTAGCGCTCGACGCACTCGGCAACATTCCCTTCATCCGCTCGGTTCACCCCTACGAGCGGCCTCAGATGACGACGGTTTTTCGCACCTACATCGATGTCTCCGAGCTGCTGCCGCCGGCCCTGTTCGCGCTGATTCTGACCGTGGCGGACTTGCGCACCGTCTTCCTTGTCTTCGGCGTGATCGTGGCAAGCTTCGCGCTCTGGGTTCGCTTCCTGCCGCGGCAAATGTGAGACAGCGCCGCGTGGCTCAGAACTTGTAAAGTACGCCCAGAACCACGTCGTGGGAGGTATAGTCCGCCTCGACCTCGATGCCGCCGTCCACGAAACGCCCGAATTCGATCGTGCCGAGATCGATGTAGCGGTAGCCGATCACGAAGTCGGTCCGCGCGTCCCACTCCCAGATCGCGCCGGCGGCGGCCGCCCAGGTGAAGTTGAGGCCGCTGGACTGGTCGCGGATCAGGCCCAGGCCGCCGAGGTCGTTGAACTCGCTGGGCGCGTCGTAGAGCGTGCCGCCCAAGCCGCCGCCGAGATAGGGGCGAAAGGCGCTGTTCAGCTCGGGGAGATAGTAGAGATTGGCGAGACCCGTGGCCGAGGAGAGGTTGCTGTCCAGGCCGGCGTTGGGAAAGGCGCTGTCGATCACCGGCCGGTTGCGGTCGAAGTCGTAACGCACCCGGTAGTGCAGCTCGATCTCGCCGCGCAAGGCGCCCCCCAAGGGACCCTCGGGCAGCTCCCACTCATAGCCGAGCAGGCCGCCGAAGCCGCCCACCAGGTCGGAATCGTTGGGATTCGTGGTGTTGCCGCCGAGCGAGCCCTCGTTCCTGGCGTCGCGCGTCTGCGCGACGCTACCGATCAGCGTGAAGCCCGCGTAGGCGCCCTCCTCGGCGCGCGTCGCGGCGGGCACCAACAGGACCAGCGCCGCGCCCGCTGCCAGCCTCTTGATCATCTCCGCCCTCCGACTAGCGCGGACCCGTAGAGCCTTCTGACTAGCGAAGAGCCGGGGGCCTGTCCAGAGAGCCTCGGGAGAACTCCGGGTTAGATCGTCGCGTGACGCACCTTGGCGCCGTACTCGATGGCGGCGGCCTTGAGGCGGCCGATCTTGAGGCCGTGGCGCAGCCACTCGAGCAGGCGCAGCTCCTCCTGGGCCACGGTGCCGTCGGCCGCGGCCACGTCGCAGGCCAGCGCGTAGGCGGTCTCGCGCAGCTTGTCGGGCAGGGCCCCGCCGATCTCGGCAAGCCCCTTGTCCAGCCCGTCCGGGTCGGCCAGCAGTTCGGCGCAGTCCTGGGCGGTCTTGGTCAGCCCGGAGAGGTCGTAATCGTGGAACACCGGCAGGTGCTTGACCATGTCGCCGATGGTCTGCAGCTCGGCGTCGGTCATGTCGCGGTCCGCCGCGGAGACCATGACCATGGTGTAGATCAGAGCGGTTTGGGGGTCGATCATTTGGGCTCGCTGAAATTTGAAGGATGGCGGCGGAGCTGCCGCGGAGACGCCCGCTGAACCTAGGAAGGGGCTTGGCCGCCGTCAAGGCCGCGGCCAAGCTCTGGCTCGACAGGGGCGCCCCTTGCGGTCAAGCTCGCCGCGCCATGAGCGCCGTTTTCAACGTCGTCCTGCCCGTATTCGCCATCATGCTGGCCGGCTATCTGGCCGGGCGCTTCCGCGTCCTGGGCGAGCCGAGCAGCGAAGCGCTCAACCGCTTCGTCTATTTTGTCGCCCTGCCGGCCCTGTTCTTCATCTCCATGGCGCGGGTCTCGATCGGTGAGGCCTTCAACGGCCCCTTCATCGCCGCCTTCGGCGGCGGCATGGCGCTCACCTTCGGCTTGAGCCTGCTGGTCGCCCGCCTTGTTTTCCCGAACCGTCTCGGCGCGCTCGGCCTGCACGGGCTCTCCGCGGTCTTCTCCAACACCGGCTACATGGGGATTCCCTTGCTGCTGATCGCCTATGGCGAGGCGGCCATGCTGCCCGGCATCATTGCCACCGTGCTGAACGGCGCCCTGGTCATGGCGCTCGGCATCGCCATCGTCGAGGTAGACTTGACCCGCGAGCGCGGCGGCGGCAGGGTCCTGCGGCATGTGGCGGCCGCGGTCGCCAAGAGCCCCCTGGTGATCTCCGCCGCGGCCGGCCTGGCGGTCTCCGCGGCCGGTTTGCCCGTACCGGTCTTCGTTGCCACCTTCTGCGACCTGCTGGCGGCGGCGGTCGGGCCCTGCGCGCTCTTCGCCATGGGCCTGTTCATGGTCGGGCGTTCCGTCACCGCCGGGCTCGGCGAGATCGGCTGGATCGTGTTGCTCAAGCTGATCGTGCAGCCCGCCGTCACCTGGTGGCTGGCCTTCCGGGTTCTGGAGATGGCGCCGGTCTGGGCTGCCTCGGCGGTGATCCTGGCGGCCCTGCCGACCGGGGCCCTGGTCTTCGTCCTGGCCCAGCAATACAACCTCTATGTGCAGCGCTCGACGGCGGCGATCATGATCTCCACCGTGGTTTCGCTGGCGACCCTCTCCCTGCTGCTGATCGGCCTCGGTGTCGGGTGAGTTGCAGCCTTCCGGCAGCGCGTTAACGTTTTGGTCATAAATTGGTGGCTTTTTTGGCGTCGGAGCCGTCCCGGGCGCCCCGTCAGGCGGGCCCGGGCTGACAATCCCATCGTTGGCGGGCAGCCGAAGTACCTCAACCAGACCACCGTTCGACCCCAGACCACATTCGCTAAGGAGAGGTAGCATGAGCAGCAAAGACCAACTGGCCGAGATCATCGCCGAGGCGACCGGCTGCACCAAGACCGCCGCGCGCGACGCCGTCGACGGCGTCTTCGATACCATCATGGACAACTGCAAGCGGGCCGGCGAGATCCAGATCCCCGGCTTCGGCAAGTTCAGCGTGCGCCAGCGCGCTGCGCGCAATGGGCGCAACCCGCGCACCGGCGAGATGATCAAGATCAAGGCCAGCAAGTCGGTCGGCTTCAAGCCGGCGGCCGCCTTCAAGGGCGCGCTCTAGGCGCCGCCTCCGAAAAAGGTGTCTGACACCTTTTTCGGCTGAGCCTCGAGGTTTTTCGGGCCGGACCCTCCGTGGGTCCGGCCCGATGCCGTTTTGGCTTAGGTCAAGAAGCCCCGGGTTTCCGCGATGGCCTCTGCGAGCCCGACCCGGCGCGCCTCGACGCCCTCGGGGAAGGCGCCCAGCAGGCGCGAGGGCATCATGGCATCGAGCAGCACGAAGACCCCCTGGTCCTGGGCCCGGCGCACCAGGCGGCCGAAGGCCTGCTTCAGCTTGAGCCGGGTCAGCATGTCGTCATAGCGCCGCCCGCCGAAGACTTCGCGCCGCGCCTTGTGGCGCAGGTCCGGGCGCGGCCAGGGCACTCGGTCGAAGACGATCAGCCGCAGCGCGCGGCCCGGCACGTCGACGCCGTCTCGCACCGCGTCGGTGCCGAGCAGGCAGGACTCCTCCTCGGCCCGGAAGATGTCGACCAGGGTCGCCGTGTCGAGCCGGTCGACGTGCTGGGCGTAGAGCGGCAGGCCGGCCTGTTCGAGCGGCCGGGCGATGCGCTGGTGCACGGCCCGCAAGCGCGAGATCGCGGTAAACAGGCCGAGCCCGCCGCCGCCCGCCGCCAGGAACAGCTCGCGGTAGGCCGCGGCGACCGGGTCCATGTCGTCCTTGCGCAGGTCGCCGACGATGAACACCCGAGTCTGGGCCGCGTAGTCGAAGGGCGAGCGTACGCGGGCGCGCAGCACCGGCCGAGCCAAATGTGCCGTACCCGTACGTAGCTCCGCCGCCGCCCAGTCGGCCTCGGTCTCGCCGCTGCCGTCGGTCAGGGTGGCCGAGGTGATCACCACGCCCTGGACCGCCTCGAGCACGGTCTCGGCGAAGGGCCGGGTCGGGTCGACCCAGTGACGGTAAAAGCCCAGGTCGATCTCGCGGCCCTCGATCCGCTCGACCGCCAGCCAGTCTACCACCTCGAACGGCGCCGCCTCGCCCAGGGCCTGCAGCATGTCGCGCCAAGCGGCGAGCTGGTGCCGGTCGCGGCGCTCCAGTCCGCGGCAGGTCGCTTCGATGCGCCGCCGCTGCTCGCTGTCGAGCGCCTTGGCGTCGTCGTCCAGGCGTGCCGCGAGGCGCCCCTGCAGGCGGGCCATGGGCTCCAGGATCCGGGTCAGCGCCGCGGCCAGGGCCGTCGCGGCCTCGAGCAGGCCGGGCAGCGCCGGTCTCGGCTCGGTCTCCAGGCTGTAGGGCCCATCGATACCCCGGGCTCGCGCGTACACTTGCGCGCGTACGTGCGCCAGGAAAGCCTCGGTGGGGCCGCGCGGCGCGGCTTCGGCCACGCGCTGCTGCCAGCCCTCGCCGGCCAGGGCCCGGGCGGCGCCGAGCAGCTCGTCGAGCGCCGCCGCGCCTTCCGGGTCGGCGGCCAGCAGGTCCTCGATGCGCCGCTTCAGGCCGCGCAGGCGGCTGCTGCTTCTGCGCCCGCCCTCCGTGCCGAGCAGCCAGCGGCGCAGCTCGCGCGTCTCCAGGCCGCTCAGATGCGCGGCGAAGGCGCTGTCCGCGGCGTCGAAGACGTGGTGGCCCTCGTCGAACACCAGATGGCCCGGCAGGCCCCGGCCGTCCCCGAGAGTACCCGTGGCCGCCTGGATCATGACCAGGGCGTGGTTGGCGACCACGATCTCGGCGTGGCGCGCCCGGCGGATGCCGCGCTCGATGTAGCAGCGGCCGTAGTGGGGGCAGGCCGAATAGATGCATTCGCCGCGCCGGTCGGTCAGCCCCAGGGTGCGGCCGCGTCCGGCCAGGCCGGCGAGCCAGCCCGGAAAGTCGCCGCCGACCATGTCGCCGTCCCGGGTCGCCAGCGCCCAGCGCGCCATCAGGCCGACGGCCGCCGTGTCCTGGGGGCGCGGCTGCAGGCCGCGCACGGCCTCTTCCAGATTGAGCAGGCAGAGATAGTTCTCCCGGCCCTTGCGGACCACGACCTTGGCGGATTTCTCGTCCTGCGCGGGGTAGAGACGGTCGAGCTCGCTGTCGATCTGGTGCTGCAGGTTGCGGGTGTAGGTCGAGATCAGCACCGGCCCGTTGTTGCGCTCCGCCCAAAGCCCGGCCGGGGCCAGGTAGCCCAGGGTCTTGCCGACTCCCGTGCCGGCCTCGGCCAGCACCGCGTTGGGCCCATCCTCCCGGTCGCGCGGCCGGAACGCGAGCGACACGGCCGAGGCGTAGTCGGCCTGCTCCGGCCGGGCCTCGGAGTCGGCATCGAGCAGCTTCGCCAGGCGGGCGCGCGCCTCGGCCGGCTCGACCGGGGCGCTGCCGGGCGGTGGGGCGGGCGCGTCGTCGCGCCATTGGGGTAGGCGCTCCCAAACCCTGAGCCCGACGCCCCTGGGTCTGCCGCCTTCCAGTTTCTCATCGATCCCCAGGGCCCCCATTGCCGCCGGGCCCCAGGGCCAGCCGGCCCGGGCCATGGCCCAGGCGATGCCGGCCGCGTCGCGGTTGCGGGCCTGGTCGGCCGCCGCCAGCTCGGCGAGCAGCCGGGTCGTCGCGTCGCGCAGGCCCAGGGCGGCGCCTTCCAGGTCCGCCGGCGCGGCCAGGCCGAGCGCGGCGGCGAGGCCCCGCGGCGTCGGCGCGACGAAGCGCGCCGGGCGCACGAAGGCGAAGAGCTCCAGAATGTCCAAGGCGGGAAAGGGGTCGCAGCCGAGCCGCCGCGCCGTGGCCGCGGCATGGCACAGCAGGGGCGGCCTCTGCCGGGCCTGGCGGGCCGCCGCCGCCGGCTCCAGGGTCAGGATCTCGCCCTCCTCGCTGAGCCAGGCCGCCGCCGTCAGCCCGGCCACCAGCACCGGCGCGGTGGGCAGGCGGAGCCGGTGCGGCTCGGCGGGGTCGGAGGCGGGCTCCGGAGTGGACCGACGGGCGGTGCCAGGGGCGTTCCGGGGGGGCGTTGCGGTCATGGCCGGCCGAGTATACAGGCGCCGCGTGGGTGGACCAGCGGGCCGGCCGGGGAACCGCCGCCCGGACCCCGATTCGGCATAAGCCACCACGCATTTAACCTATCTGTCTTCACATTTGCGTGTAAATTACGAGAGAACTTTTTCATCTAATAATTGAGTGCAATTATGCAATCAATATGTAGTCTATTGAAATATCGTATATTTTGTGGACTCTCGCCACTGGCATCGACGAACGTATCTCCGTGCCACAGAATTGCCCAATTTATTACATGCAAATTCGCTTGCAAAAGTTCGTGTAATCGGATATTTTTGATGTATCGTCTCGTCAGCGCCCGCAGGGGCAGGGGACCCGAGTGCCATGACCGACAAGTTGAAATACAACACCGCGCAACGGCGGGAATACCTCAACATGATCGACCGCGTCGGCGGTCACTGGTTGGGTGTTTTCGGCGGCAGCGAGGTGTTCTATTCGGCCCAGTACTGGGATCTCTTCACCAGGATCTGGCGCAGCGACGGGCCGGTCACCAAGACCGAGGCGCTGCGCTGCATGACCGGTGTGAAGAGCGCCCATACCGCCGGCAAGTATCTCGAGACGGCGATCCGCGAAGGCCTGCTGATCGAGCAGGAAAACCCGGAAGACAAGCGCTCCCGGATCATCGTCCTGGCGCCCGTGATGAAGCAGCGGCTCGACCGCTTCTTCGACGGCGCCGTCTCCGAGGTTCGGCAAGCCAACCGGACTTTCGACGTTCTCGGACCTTCACCGGAGGAGCCTTGAGATGACAGCCGCAACGCAAGCTCTGAGCCAGACCTCCTCGCGCGCCCGCGGCGCCAAGCCGGCCATCGGTCCGGAACCTACAACGCGTCCCTTCGCAGAGACTTCGGGGAGAGATGGCGTGACGACCCTCGGCGACGATCTGAGCCGCCTCGTGGCGGGCGAGAAAGCGGCCTGGGACGGCTTCGTCCAGCGCTATGCCCGGGTCATCTACGCGGCGGTCCAGCGCCGCCTGGTGCCGGCCGGCCGCGCCCACGAGGCCGACGACGTGGCCCAGGAGGTCTTCGTCAAGCTGTGCAGCCGGGACTTCAAGCTGCTGCGCAACTACGACCCGGGCCGGGCCAAGCTCTCCACCTGGCTCACCGTGATCGCGAACAGCACGACGATCGACCACCTGCGCCGCCAGGCCGCGCCGGCGACTGACATCGACGCCCTGCCGCAGTCGCTGCTTGCGGTCGAGCCCAAGCTGCCCGAGCGCATCAAGATTCCGCCGGAGCTGCTGTCGCCGCGCCAGGCCCTGGTGATCGAGCTGCTCTATCGGCGCGAGCTCGAGGTCGCCGAGGCCGCCGAAGTCATGGGCATCAATCCCCAGACCGTGCGCTCCATGCACCACAAGGCCCTGGTCAAGCTGCGCGCCCACTTCCAGGAGGAGGCGGGCTGAACCTCTCCAAAAAAGCCTTGCTGACATCCCGCGGGGATGCTTCCGCCGCCGGCCGCGTAATACTGCGGCAAGAGGGGGTGGAGAGTATGCTATGCGCGAACTGGACAGGATCGACCCGAACGATCAGACTCCGTGGCGGCAGCACCGCAAGGGGGCAGCAATGCCGGCACGGGTTAACCTTAGCGAAGACGCGGACAGCCTGAGGCTGGCCGCCTATCTGGACGGCACCCTGGAGGCGCGCGAGCGCGCCGAGCTCGAGGCTTGGCTGGTGGCGCATCCCGAGGCGCTCGACGTGCTGCTGGCCTCGCGCGAGGCCCTGGCCGAGGGTGCGGGGCCGGCGCCCGACAGCCTGGTCCGCCGGGCCTGCGCCCTGGTGCCCGAGCGGCGGGCGCCGCTGACGCGGCTGTGGCACCGCCTGGGCGATCTGGTGGCCGCCTCCGCCTGGCGCGGGCAAGCGCTCGCCTGGTGCGGAGTCACGGCCGCCGTGCTGCTTGCCTGCCTGGTCGGCTTCCGCCTCGGCGAAAGCGGCTATCACAGCGCCGCCACCGTGGAAAAGCTCCTGGCCCATGAAACCGCCGCCGTGTTCGGCGAGCCGGGCGAAGAGCTGATCTGAGGATCCTGGACATGGGCCGGAAGCTGCTCTGGGCGCTGCTGGCGGTTTCCCTGGCGCTCAATCTGGGGTTCGCCGCCGGCGTGCTTTATTTGGACAGCGAGGCCGAGCAGCTCGGCGCCTCCGCCGAGGCGCGCTTCGAGGCCGTGGTCTCCCGGCTCGAGCTCGATGCCGGCCAGCGCGCCGCGCTCGAGGCCTTGCGCGCCACGGTGCAGGCGCGCCGCGAGGCCTCCTGGGGCCAACGGGACCAGCGCCGTGCCGCGCTCATGGCCGAGCTGACCCGGCCCGAGCTCGACCAGGCCCGCCTGGAGCAGGTCATGAGCGAGGGCAGCGATCAGCGCAGCGCTTTCTTCCGCGACCTCATGGTCGAGTTGCACGGTTTCCTGGCCGGCCTGTCGCCGGCGCAGAAGGAGGCCTTCCTGGCCATGGCCGAGGAACGCGGCTTCCTGCGCGGCCTCTTCGGCTTCGGCCCTCCCCAGGACCGCGCACAAGGTGAGTCCCAGGCGCAGAACTAAAGCCGCGACGCTCACTTCCCCTTAATCCGGGTTTGCCATGATTTTGCTTCGTGCTTCGATTGGGGCTGCCGCGAGGCCTTCATGAGCTGCGCAGACGTGCGCTCTTTGCTGACGTTTACGCTTGCCGCCGCCGTGGCCGGGCTTGCCTGGAGCGGCCCCTTCCAAGACGCGCAGTCGCAAACATGGGATTGGGACAAGGCCGACAGGGAGACCCTCCGCCTGCCTCCTTCGGCCTTTCCGGAGCTTCCGCAAGCCGTTGCGGAGGAGTTGGCGCAGCGCGGTTGCCGGATCCCCCAGGTCGAGCCGTCCGACTGGCTCGAAGGCCCGCACAACGTTATCTCGGGTCAGTTCAAACAACCCGGCCAGACCGACTGGGCGCTTCTCTGTTCGGTCGACAGGGTTTCCTCCGTTCTGGTCTTTTGGAACGGTTCGGCCGAGAACATCGAAGAGCTAAGCGGGGGCGGCTATCCCGACCGCAACTGCCTCCAAGGTATCGGCGGGGGTCGGATAGGCTTCAGCTGCCTGATCAGCCCGGTCGGCGAGGCCTACATTCTCGAACACCGGGAAGGGTACGGCGGCCCCGAGCCGCCGCCGATCGACCACGAAGGCATAAACGAGGCCTTCGTAGGCAAAATCTCGGTGGTTCGCTATTGGTACGAGGGCGAGTGGCTGAAGCTCCAGGGTGCTGACTAGGCGCGTTGACGCGCGGGCCCGGCCCGCTTAGGTTCGCCGCGAATCCAGCGGGCGACGACGGAACTCGAGCATGGCAAGCGAACGGGAGCTGGCGGAGGCGGCGCGCGCCTGGCCCTTCGAGGAGGCGCGCAAGCTGGTGGCGCGCCTGGGCGGCCCCGGGGCGGACCGGGCGCCCGACAAGGGCTACGTCCTGCTCCAGACCGGCTACGGACCCTCGGGCCTGCCGCACATCGGCACCTTCGGCGAGGTCGTGCGCACCACCATGGTGCGCCGGGCCTTCGAACGGCTGTCCGAGGTGCCGACGCGCCTCTTCTGTTTCTCCGACGACATGGATGGGCTCAGGAAGGTGCCCGACAACATCCCGAACCAGGACATGGTTGCCGGGCACCTGGGCAAGCCGCTGACCGCGATCCCCGATCCTTTCGGCACCCACGAAAGCTTCGGCCAGCACAACAACGCCCGCCTGCGCGCCTTCCTCGACGACTTCGGCTTCGACTACGAGTTCCAGTCGGCGACCGAGTGCTACAGGTCCGGGCGCTTCGACGCGGCGCTGCTCAAGGTGCTCGAGCACTACGACGAGGTCATGGCGATCATGCTGCCGACCCTGGGGGCCGAGCGGCGCCAGACCTACAGCCCCTTCCTGCCGCTCTGTCCCGAGACCGGCCGCGTGCTGCAGGCGCCGGTGGTCGAGCGCAACCTCACCGCCGGCACCATCGTCTATCTCGACGAGGACCGGGGCGACGCCAAGGTCGAGGTGCCGGTGACCGGCGGCCATTGCAAGCTGCAGTGGAAGCCCGACTGGGCCATGCGCTGGTATGCCCTGGGCGTCGACTACGAGATGTCTGGCAAGGACCTGATCGACTCGGTCAAGGTCGGCAGCCGGATCTGCAAGGTGCTGGGCGGCCGTCCGCCCGAGGGCTTCAACTACGAGCTCTTCCTCGACGAAAAGGCCGAGAAGATCTCCAAGTCTAAGGGCAACGGGCTAACCGTCGAGGAGTGGCTGACCTACGCGCCGCAGGAGAGCCTGGCTCTTTTCATGTACAGCAAGCCGCGCGCGGCCAAGCGGCTCTACTTCGACGTCATCCCGCGCGCGGTGGACGACTACCTGGGCCATCTGGCCGGCTTCGCCAAGGAACCGGACGCCGCCAGGCGCCTCGAGAACCCGGTCTGGCACATCCACGACGGCGCGCCGCCGGCGCCCCAGGCGGGGCTTTCTTTCAGCATTCTTCTGAACCTGGCCGGGGTCTGCAACACCGAGGACCCCCAGGTGCTCTGGGGCTTCATCTCGCGCTACGCGCCCGAGGCGAGCCCCGAGACCGCGCCCATGCTGGACCGCCTGGCCGGCCACGCGGTCGCCTACTACCGGGACTTCGTCAAGCCGCGCAAGGCCTACCGCGCGCCCGACCAGACCGAGCGCGCGGCGCTCGAGGACCTGCTCGCCGAGCTCGAGGCGCTGCCCGCCGGGGCCGAGGCCGAGGCGATCCAGACCCAGGTCTACGAGGTCGGCAAGCGCCACCCCTTCCCGGAGCTGAAGGCTTGGTTCAAGGCGCTCTACGAGGTCCTGCTCGGCCAGTCCCAGGGCCCGCGCATGGGCTCATTCATCGCCCTCTACGGGTTGGACGAAAGCAAGGCGCTGATCCGCCGCGCCCTGGCCGGCGAGGACCTGAGCGCGGCCTGAGGGCAGGGGTTCGACCGCGACCGCCGGCTTCGCTTCACGCGGGCGGCAGGTCGTAGGCCGTCTTCTTGCTGACGGCGCGCAGGGCGAAGCTGGTGCGGATGCGCGCCACGCCGGGAAAGCGGGCCAGATAGGACCGGTGGAGGCGCTCGTAATCCGCCGTGTCGGCGGCCGCCACGTGGAGGAAGTAGTCGGCGTCGCCCGACATGAGGTAGCAGGCCATGACCTCCGGGCAGTCGCGCACCGCCGCCTCGAAGGCGTCGAGACAGTCCTCGCTCTGGCTGGTCAGGGTGATCTCTACGAAGACGTTGCTGGGCCGGCCGATGGCGTCCTGGTTCACCAGCATGACATAGCCGTCGATCACCCCTTCCGTTTCCAGGCGGCGCACCCGCCGCAGGCAGGCGGACTCCGACAGGTGGACGCGCTCGGCCAGGGCGCTGTTGGTCATCCGGCCGTCGCCCTGGAGGATGCGTAGGATCTTGCGATCCGTCTCGTCAAGCTCCACCACAGCAAGTATCCTCCATAGGATCGAAAAATTGCCGCAGAATCTGCGGAAATGCTCCCATATGGCCGCAAACTTCGCAAGGACATGCCGGCCGTTTTGCGTCTAGTCTCCACCCTGTTCAGGCAACGCTTCGCGGAGAGGAGGAGACAATGCTCATCGGGGTTCCCAAGGAGATCAAGGTTCACGAGTACCGGGCGGGATTGACCCCCGCCAGCGTGGGCGAGTTCGTTGCCCACGGCCATGAGGTCATCGTCGAGACCAACACCGGAATCGGGATCGGCAGTTCCGACGAGGACTACCGCCAGGCCGGCGCCGAGATCGTCGGCGCGGCGGCGGAGGTCTTCGCCAGGGCGGACATGGTCGTCAAGGTCAAGGAGCCGCAGCCGGCCGAGCGCAAGATGCTGCGCGAGAACCAGGTCCTCTTCACCTACCTGCACCTGGCGCCCGACCCGGCGCAGACCAAGGACCTGGTCGAGAGCGGCGCCGTCTGCATCGCCTACGAGACCGTGACCGACGGCAAGGGCGGCCTGCCGCTGCTGGCGCCCATGTCCCAGGTGGCCGGGCGGCTCTCGATCCAGGCCGGCGCGGTCGCCCTGGAGCGGGCCCACGGCGGCTCCGGCATCCTGCTCGGCGGCGTGCCCGGCGTGCCGCCCGCCAAGGTCGTGGTGATCGGCGGCGGGGTGGTCGGCGAGAACGCCATCGAGATGGCGCACGGCATGGCCGCCGAGGTGGTGGTGCTCGACCGGAACGTCGACGTGCTGAGCCGGCTTTCGCACCGCTTCGGCCCGGCGCTCAAGACCGTCTATTCGACCCGCGCCGCGGTCGAGCAGTACGTGCTCGAGGCCGATCTGGTGGTCGGCGCGGTTCTGGTGGCGGGGGCCTCGGCCCCCAAGCTGGTGAGCGCGGATCAGGTGCGGCGCATGAAGCCCGGCTCGGTGCTGGTCGACGTGGCGATCGACCAGGGTGGCTGTTTCGAGACCTCGCGGGCGACCACCCACCAGGAACCGACCTATCTGGTCGACGAGGTGGTCCACTACTGCGTCGCCAACATGCCCGGCGCGGTGCCGCGCACCTCGACCTACGCGCTCAACAACGTGACCCTGCCTTTCGGGCTCGCCCTGGCCGACAAGGGCTACCGGCAGGCCCTGCTCGAGAACCCGAACTTCCTGAAGGGGCTCAACGTCCACAAGGGCCGGGTGACCTACGACGCGGTGGCCCAGGACCTGCACTACGACTACGTCGATCCGGCCAAGGCCCTGGGCGCCTGACGTCTTCGGCCGCAAGGAAAACGGGCCCCCTGCTTGGCAGGGGCCCGTAACTTTTTGTGCCAGGTTGACTGTTTAAGCCGGGCTTCGCCCAGGTCCGGTGCCGTCAGACGTAGCGGGCGCTGAGCAGCTGGAGCAGCCGGATGTCGATCCCGTCGTTGGTGGGTTTCCGGTGCTGGGCGTGTTTGTCGCTGCCATGGGCGAACTTGAGGAAGAGGTACTTGGTCATGCTGGGTTCTCCGAAAGCGGGCGAGGCCCGGTGGTTCCTGCGAATTCCCGCCTATCTGTCCATCTTCGACCCACATCACAATTTCGCTTCCTACATCCCAGCCATGCGCCCTTCGCCGGTCTCGCCAGGGCCGGGCCGGGATCGGGCCAGGGCCGAACCAGGGATCGTGCAACGGCCCGCGCTTGCGCATTAAGCGGTTGACTTGTATGACTAATCGCAACAACCCGGCCGGCGCCTAGTGCCGGGATCGATATGGGGGAGGAAGCTATGAAGGTCTGCATCTACGGGGCCGGCGCGATCGGCGGCTACTTGGGCGTCGAGCTGGCCCGGGCGCCCGGCGTCGAGGTCTCCTTGATCGCCCGGGGCAGCCATCTCGCCGCCATGCGCGACAAGGGGCTGAAGCTCCTGATCGACGGCGGCGAGCGGATTGCCCAGGTCCAGGCCACGGACGACCCGGGCGAGCTGGGCCGCCAGGACTTCGTGATCGTCACCCTGAAGGCCCATCAGGCCTGGGAGGTGGCGGAGCAGATGACTCCCCTGTTCGGCCCCGACACCGCGGTGATCACCTGCCAGAACGGCGTGCCCTGGTGGTACTTCCATGGCCTCGAGGGGCAGTACAAGGATCTGCGCCTGGCCAGCGTCGACCCCGACGACCGCCAGTGGAACGCGGTCGGGCCGGAGCGCGCGATCGGCTGCGTCGTCTACCCGGCGACGGAGATCGTCGAACCCGGGGTGATCAGGCACACCTACGGCAACAAGTTCGCCCTGGGCGAGCCCGACGGCAGCACCTCCGAGCGCTGCCGGCGCCTCAGCGAGGCCCTCGAGAGCGGCGGCATCAAGGCGCCGATTCTGCCCCACATCCGCAACGAGATCTGGCTCAAGCTCTGGGGCAACCTCTGCTTCAACCCGATCTCGGCGCTGACCCGCGAGACCCTCGACGTGGTGGCGACCGATCCCGGGACCCGGACGCTGGCCCGCGAGATGATGCTCGAGGCCCAGCACATCGCCGTGCGCCTCGGCGTACACTTCCGGGTCGACGTGGAGCGGCGCATCAACGGTGCGGCCAAGGTCGGCGCCCACCGCACCTCCATGCTGCAGGACCTGGAGCGCGGCCGCCCGCTCGAGATCGATGCCCTGCTCACCGTGGTCCAGGAGATGGGCCGCATGGTCGACGTCGAGGCCCCGCACATCGACTCCGTGCTCGCCCTGGTCCAGCAGCTGGGGCGCAACCTCGGCCTCTACCCGACCTTCCCCGAGCACGAGCCTGCGGACGAGGATGCCGAGATCTCGGTGGACTGAAAAAAGGTGTCAGACACCTTTTTTGCGCCATGAAAGCGGTGGTTCAGCGCGTCGCCGAGGCCCGGGTGAGCGTGGCGGGCGAGACGGTCGGCGAGGTCGGCCCCGGGCTTCTGGTGCTGCTCGGCGTGGCGGCCGGCGACGGCGCGGCGGAGGCCGAGTTCCTGGCCGGCAAAATTGCGCGCCTGCGCGTCTTCGCGGACGAGGCGGGCAAGATGAACCGCTCGCTCGTCGACCTGCGCGGCGGCCTGCTCGCGGTCAGCCAGTTCACCCTCTGCGCGGACACCAGCCGCGGCAACCGGCCCGGCTTCTCCGGGGCCGCCCCGCCCGAGGACGCCGAGCGGCTCTATCGGCGCTTCTGCGCAGCCCTCGAGGCGCTCGGCGTGACCGTGGCGCGCGGCCGCTTCGGCGCCGACATGCAGGTCGCGCTGGTCAACGACGGCCCGGTCACGATCTGCTTCGACACGGCGGCAAGGTAGGAAACGGCGGCGGCCAAGCGCGTCCTTTGGTATTACCCGCCGTGGGCCCACTCCCAATAGAGCGCCCGGGCCTTGGTGTAGATCGGGCCGGGCTGCAGGTCGCGGTCCTCGATCCGGGTGATCGGCACCACCTTGTGCAGGTTGCCGGTCGAGAAGACCTCGTCGGCGTCGAGCACGTCCTGCCAGGTGACGGTCCGCTCGTGGACCGGGATGCCCGCCCTTTGCAGCAGCTTCGCCGTACGCTGCCGGGTCACGCCGTTCAGGAAGGTGCCGTTCGTCACCGGCGTGTGCGCCGCGCCGTCCTTGGCGATCCAGAGATTGGCGGTTGCCAGCTCGGCCACGTTGCCGATGGCGTCCAGCACCACGGCGTTGTCGAATCCCTTTGCGCTGGCCTCGATCAGGGCGCGGCCCGAATTGGGATAGAGGCAGGCGGCCTTGGCGTCGGTCGGCGCCATGCTGGGCAGCGGCCGGCGGTAGCTCGAGAGGCAGGCCGAAAAGCCCGTGGGCTCGGCCATGGGAATCTCGAAAATGCTGCAGCAGAAGCGTGTGCTCTCCGGGTCGGGCGCGACGAAGAAGTGGGCGCCGGCCTCGGCCCAGAACATGGGCCGGATATAGAGCGCCGTGCCCGGCTTGTAGCGCCCGATGCCTTCCTGCGCGATCTCCTGCACCTCCCCGGCCGAGACCACCGGCTTGAGGCCGAAGGCGTTGGCCGAGCCGATCAGCCGCTGGCAGTGCAGGTCCAGGTCCGGCGCCACGCCCTCGAAAGAGCGCGCGCCGTCGAACACCACCGAAGCCATCCAGGTCGCATGGGTCAAGGGTCCCAGGATCGGCGGATTGCCCTCGACCCAGCGGCCGTCGAGATAGTGGATCGCGTTCTTCATGGGCTTGCCTCGTCGGGAAGGTGCCCGCGCCGGGGAGGGGCCGGCCGAGTCATGACAGGCTAGCATAGTGCAGGCCGCGGTCACTGGGAAAACAGCACGCAGAGCGCCGCGCGGGGCAAAGGCGAGAGGGCAGGGGCGAGAGGGCAGGGGCGAGAGGGCAGGGGCGAGAGGGCAGGGGCGAGAGGGCGGGGCCGGTTGCTTTTGGAACCGCTTGCGTTCCTACTGGCTGGCCCAGACGATACGCGACATCCAGGCGATCTCGCTCGTGTCGAGGCTGCGGTCCGGATGGCCCGGGTTGATCGAGGACAGCTCTACCTTGAGGGCGCTCTGTCGGGCCAGCTGCTTGGCCATGACCTCGCCGTTGCGGGTCTTGACCACCACCCGGTCGCCGCGCCGGATGCTGGCCGCGGGCGAGACGATGATGATGTCGCCGTCGCGGTACACCGGTTCCATGGACTCGCCGCTGATCTCCAGGGCATAGGCGTGGGGGTCGCCGACCTGCGGGAACAGCACCTCGTCCCAGCCGCTGCCGCTGGGATAGCCGGCGTCGTCGAAATAGCCGGCGGCGCCGGCCTGGGCATAGCCGATCACCGGGACGCGCCGGACCAGGCCGCCGCCGCTCTGCTCGTCGATCAGGCTGACGAACTCGGCGAAGGAGGCGCCGGTCGACTCCAGGGTCTTGGCGATCGACTCCGTGCTGGGCCAGCGTTGCTTGCCCTCCTTGGTGACCCGCTTGCTTTTGTTGAAGGTGGTCGGGTCAAGCCCCGAGCGCCGCGCGAGGCCCGAAGCGGACATCCCGTATTTCGCGGCCAGCCGGTCGACGGCCCGCCAGATGTCTGCGTGTCTCAGCATGGGAACCGTGTCATATAGTCTGCGGCAAAACTCGCCGCGTTGATAGGGGAAAAATCAACTTTTTCGCGTGGGGGTCATCGCCCAGGCGCCTTGGGGCGCCTCACGCCGCCCTGTTCACGCCCGCCGCCTTGGTCTAGGTTCCGGCCATGGGCGAGGGGGCGATCTACCACATCTGCCGGCGCGAGGAATGGGCGCGCGGCGGCGCGCTCTTCCCCCACCTCTACGGCGCGCTACCGCTTTCGGCGGTGCGGCGGGTCGACCCCCTGCCGCTCGGCCACGACGGCCGCCACGTCTTTCCCGAGCCGGGCTGAGGCCGGCGTGCTCGCCTACCGCTTCGCCGGGCCGCTGCTGCGCCTGATCGACCCGGAAACGGCCCATGGCCTCACCATCAGGGCGCTGGCGGGCGGCTTCGGGCCCAAGGCCGCGGCGCCGGACGATCCGATCCTGGCGACCCGGGTCTGGGGCCGCGCCTTCGCCAATCCCGTCGGCCTCGCCGCGGGCTTCGACAAGGACGCCGAGGTGGTCGGCCCACTCCTCGACCTCGGCTTCGGATTCGTCGAGGTCGGCTCGATCACGCCGCGGCCGCAGCCGGGCAACCCCAAGCCGCGCATCTTCCGCCTGCCCGAGGACGGCGCGGTCATCAACCGGCTCGGCTTCAACAGCGGGGGGCTGGACGCCGCCGCGGCGCGGCTCGCGGCCTGGCGCGGGCGAGAGCTGGCGGGTGTGCTGGGGATCAACCTGGGCAAGAACAAGGAGAGCGCTGATGCCGCCGCCGACTACGCGCAAGGGGTACGGGCGCTGGCGCGCTACGCCGACTACCTGGTGGTCAACGTCTCCTCGCCCAACACCCCGGGCCTGCGCGCGCTCCAGGGCCGGGCCGAGCTCGAGGCCCTGCTGGCCCGGGTCGAGCAGGCTCTGGCCGAGACCATGCCATCCGATCCGCCGCCGCTGCTGCTCAAGATCGCGCCGGACCTGACCGCCGCCGACCTGGAGGACATCGCCGCCGTGGCGCTCGAACGCCGGCTCGGCGGCATTGTCGCCACCAACACCACCGTGGCCCGCCCGCCGGGCCTGACGGGCGGACACCGGGACGAGGCCGGCGGGCTCTCGGGCCGGCCGCTCTTCGCCCGCTCGACCGAGGTGCTGGCCGAGGTCTACCGCCTGACCGGCGGCCGGCTGCCGCTGATCGGCCTGGGCGGGATTTCCGGCGGCGCCGAGGCCTACGCCAAGATCCGCGCCGGCGCCTCCCTGGTCCAGCTCTACACCGCGCTGATTTACGAGGGCCCGGGCCTGGTCGCCCGGCTCAAGGCCGAGCTGGCCGGGCTGCTGCGCCGCGACGGCTTTTCCTCGGTCGCCGAGGCCGTGGGGGCTGACCACTAACGCCCGATTAACCATCTTTCAAGACTAACCCGGCACAGTCGTTTGCGACTAGTCGGGCTGCCTTGCCCGCGGTTTCTGTCGAGATTTTCGGGCGAGCCACGCGGTGCGCGACCTCCTCCTGCTCTGCTGCTACCTGGTGCCGGCCGTGGCGCTGGGCTTCTACCTGCCCCAATGGCTGCCCCTGCTGGACCGGGGTCTCGCCATCGGGCTCGGCGTGGCGGTTCTGCTGGGTGGCGGCCTGCTGCACGAGATGCGCGCGCGTCTGAGCGCCGAGGCCCGGCGCGGCGCCCAGATCATGGAGCTGCGCCAGGCCCTGTTCCACGCCCAGGAGGAGCACGCCTGGCTGCGCCGCGAGATGCGCACCCTGGGCGAGGCGATCGAGGTCGTCGCGAAGGCGGGGCGTGGCGGCCGCGGCGGTCCCGACACCCGGGCCATCGAAGAGGTCATGGCCGAGGTCCATGCGCTGAAGGCGCTGTTCGAGAAGAGCGCCGCCGCCCAGGTGGAGACCGGCGGGGAGACCGGCACGGCGGCCGGGGGGGAGTCGGAAGCGGCGGCCGGCCCGGCACCCCGGGAGCCCGGCGCGAAGGCGCCCTCGAAGGCGTCCCGGAAAGCGCCCCGAAAGGCCTCCCTGAATTCGCCGCGAAAGGCGCTCAGGAAAGCGCTCCGCAAGGCGCCGCCGGAAGCACCCCCGACGCCGGCGCTGCAAAAGGACCAGGTGGCGCCCTTGCGGCTGGTGGCGGCGGCGGGAGACGCCGCCTTCGCGGCGGCGGTTGCTCAGGTCGCTCCACTCGAAGCCCCCGCGCATCGGTCCGCAGCGGCCGAGCCCCTTGCGGCTCCGCCGGCGCTGCTCGAAGCCCCGCCGCCCGTGCCCGTTCCCGGGCCCAAGTCGGCGCGCAAGAAGCCCAAGGGGCCGCCGGCGCTGGTCCTGGCGCCGATGCCGCGCGAGCTCGACGAGGCCTCGGTGCTCGACGTGGTGCGCCGGGCCCTGCGCGACGACCGCATCGAGCTGGCCGTCCAGCCGATCGTCAGCCTGCCCCAGCGCAAGCGCCGGCATTTCGAGTGCTTTACGCGGCTCAAGAACCCGGACGGCACGCTGCTCCTGCCCGAGGACTACATCGCCATCGCCGAGCGCGAGGGGCTGATCACGGCCATCGACAACATGCTGCTCCTGCGCTGCATCCAGCAGGTCCGCCGGATCCGGCTCCAGGACCGCAAGACCGGCTTCTTCTGCAACATCTCGCTGCATACCCTGAAGGACGAGGAGTTCTTCGGCGACTTCGTCAACTTCCTCGACGCCAACCACGACCTGGCGCCCAGCATCGTCTTCGAGTTCGCCCAGGCCGACCTGGCCCGGCACGGGCCGGCGGAGACCCGACATCTGGACCGTCTCGCCATGCTCGGCTGCCGTTTCTCGGTCGATCAGGTGGAGGACCTAGAGATCGATGTCACCCTGCTCAACCGGCGGCGCATCTCTTTCGTCAAGGTGGCGGCCGGACGCCTGCTCGCCGAGGCGTCCGCGGCCGAGGAGGAAGCCGAGGCCGCGGCCGCCCGGCGGCTCAACCGGAAACTGGAGCGCGAGGCCATCGACCTCATCGTCGAGAAGATCGAGGAGGAGGACGACCTGCTCGAGCTGCTCGACCACGGCATCGTCCTCGGCCAGGGTTTCCTCTTCGGCGAGCCCCGCCCGGCGGATATAATCGAACAATAAATCGACTCCGAGTCGAATTTCCCGGCAGCGCCCGGCCACGGCCCCCTTGACGGCGCCGCCCGGAGCGCCAAGTTTGTCCCCCGTGTTCTGTCCCGCAAACCCCGTCGTCCCGGTCCACGATGGCCTCGCGCCGCTCGCCGAGCGCTACGAGGACTACATCGTCGATCTCTGGGGCGTGATGCACGACGGCGTCGCCGCCTTCCCGGAGGCGCTCGCCTGCCTCGCCGAGCTGAAGGCGCGCGGCAAGCGGGTCTGGATTCTCTCCAACGCGCCGCGCCGCGCGGCGGCCGTGGCGGCGCGCAATGCCGAGCTCGGCATCCCGCCCGCGCATGTCGACGGCGTGCTCTCCTCCGGCGAGGCGGCCTGGCGCCACCTGAAGGACCGCCCCGACGCCTGGTACCGGGCGCTCGGCCGGCGCTGCTACCACCTGGGCCCGGACCGCGACCACGGCATGCGCGAGGGCCTCGACTACGACTTCCTGGACGACCCGGCCGCGCTGGCGCGCGCCGACTTCCTGCTCAACACCGGCGTGCTGCTGCCCAGCGACACGGCCGCGACCTACCGGCCGCTGCTCGACGCGGCCCTGGCGTGCGGCCTGCCCATGGTCTGCGCCAACCCGGACCTGGAGGTGATCCGCGGCGGCAAGCGCGAGATCTGCGCCGGCGCCGTCGCCCTGGCCTACGAGCAAATGGGCGGCGAGGTCCACTACCACGGCAAGCCGCACCCGGAGATCTACGCCGACTGCGCCGCCATGATGGGGTCCATGGAGCCGGGGCGCACCTTGGCGATAGGGGACTCCCTGCGCACCGACATCGCCGGCGCCCAGGGCGCGGGCATCGACGGCCTCTTCGTCGCCGGCGGCATCCACGCCGAGTCCCTCGGCCTGCGCCACGGCCTAGACCCCAACGGCCCGCACCTCGAGGGGACGCTCGACCAGACGCGCCTCGCCGCCCTCTTCGCCGAGCGCCGCCTCTACCCCGTCGCCGCCCTCCCGGCCCTTCGCTGGTAGCCGGCCCGAGGAGGATTTGGCTCCCCGGTCCCCTTCCTGCGCGTGACATCCCGGCGGAAAAGGGAAAGGTCACCACAGAGCCGCAGAGGACGCAGAGAAACAAAAAGTGAGATAACCACGAAGACACCAAGACACGAAGATCCACAAAGGGGTTTTTCGCGCGCGGAGCGCGCAACCAACCCTTCCTTGGTGCCCCCTTCGTGTCTTCGTTCGCCCCTCTCGTCACCCCGGACAAGCGGCGTAGCCGCGCAGATCCGGGGTCCATGGGATAAGGCGGGTGCGGTCTCGGCCATGGATCCCGGCTCTCGCCTGCGGCTCGGCCGGGATGACGATTGGGGTGGTCGTGGTCTGGTGCCTTCTTCGTGCCTTCGTGTCTTGGTGGTTTCCCTTCTCCGCGTTCTCTGCGCCTCTGCGGTGAATA
>Ga0224512_10001228_pt1 | contig 25159 bp, 29 predicted proteins | sample SF_May12_sed_USG_4_FD_169103 | JGI IMG/M metagenome (GOLD analysis project Ga0224512, IMG submission 169103) | Sediment microbial communities from San Francisco Bay, California, United States - SF_May12_sed_USGS_13 | ecosystem: Environmental > Aquatic > Marine > Sediment | place: USA... | reverse complement strand
GGTGATATCGGTACTGAATGTATAGGTATACGTGCCATCCTGGTGATCAACCAGGGTGCCGTTACTTTCACGGTTGCCCCGGACGAATCCGACGGCCAATCCGCTGCTTTGTGTGTTGATATAGTTCTGCCACTTGCTGGGTCCGCCGTTTGAGCCGGGGACCAGCTTCGCGATCGTGAAGCGCAGGTCCGAGAGCGTCAGCCCGGCAACCTTCGAATTATCCTGGTTGGTCACCGTGAATTTCATCACGGGGGCGCTGTTGACGGTGGCACTGGTGACGGTGATGTTCAGCGCGGTGGCCGCTCCCGGTGATGTGACGCCGGGCCCGGGTGTTCCCTGTGCACCTTCATTGCCGCTACAGCCGGCCAACGTCAGCGTCAGCGCGCTCGCGACAACCAGAATAGTGAACCCTCCAAATGCAGTTCGATTCTTCATAACTCCCCCTCGTGGACAGCCCGGTTTGCTCGATTGAGATTCGCCTATGCGTAAACTACTGGATGGGGGAATTACGACATTGAGCTATATCAACTATTTCTTACATTTTTGTCTGACTGTTTTGCGCAGTTACAGTTATAAAATGTATCTAAGTGTCTGACAGATATTAATTTTTCACTGTATAAAAAATTAGCGAATTATAGACCGATGTCCTCCCGTGCATGCGTTGACCATAAAAATTAGGATTATTTATTTGGGTCAAGAAACCCATCAATCTTGTGAAACATTCGAAGGAAAAATTCCGGCGCGCCGAGTGTGTGTCTCATATATAGAGGCGAAAGCGTCATCAAGAAGAGAATCAGATTTTGCGGCTGTCATACGCCCAGTGCAGCAACGCCTGTCGCTGCCGCGGCCGGCAGTGCTTGTCGCCTTTGCGGCAGTTCTTTTTTATTTGGGCGATGTGTCGTGTCATCGCCTTCCAGCGCTTGATCTGGCGCGCATCATCCGGGCCGCGCCGGCCGATGTAGTAGCGACAATACCACTGGAACCACCCGCGCGGGTCTTCGGGATAGATCCAGCCTTTCTTCTTCCAGTACGAGAGCGGCTTGGAAGCGTTCACGCCAAAATAATTAAGCTTCGGGTCATGAAATGCATGGCATAACTTCGCCCGGGCGTACCAGGATTTGGGAAATTCCTTCCGGCAGTCAGTCATGTACTTGCCGCCGAAGACGCCGAGGATGAGCATCTGCTTCGGTGTCAGTTGCGGCTTGAACTCCGGATGAAAGTTTTTCCCGACAGGCGCCGCAGGCCAGTAGATATATTTTTTTTGCATCCGGTCATGGACGACCACACGTCTTTTTTTCATCGGCGGGGGGTGAATCGTAATATAAAGTAACCCACTGTCGCCGAGACGACAGAACCCATCAGGATTCCCAATCGGTCCACCGTTGAATAATCTGACGCTGTCTGATCAAAAGCCAATGAACCGATGAAGAGACTCATCGTAAAGCCGATCCCGCACAGCACGGCGACGCCGTACAACTGCCACCAGTTGGCGCCTTCCGGCAGTTTCGCGATACGCAGCTTGATCGTAATCCAGGAGAACACAAACACTCCCAGTTGCTTGCCGAGAAACAGGCCGAGCGCGATGCCGAGTGGCACCGGCGCGAGTGCTTGTGCGAGTGACATCCCGGCCAGCGATACGCCGGAATTGGCGAAGGCGAACAGCGGCAGGATCCCGTAGGCCACCCACGGATGCAGCGAATGCTCGAGCTGAAGCAGCGGTGCCTTGATGCTGCGGTCGCCGGTTCGCAGCGGGATCGCAAACGCCAGCGCCACGCCCGCCAGCGTGGCGTGCACGCCGGATTTCAGCACGGAGACCCACAGGACGATGCCGACCAGCACGTAGGCGGCCAAGTGCACGACGCCGCGGCGGTTCAGGGCGAACAGCGCCAGCAGTGCCACCGCCGCCCAGGTCAGCGAGACACCGGAAAGATCGCTGGTGTAGAACAAGGCGATGATGACGATGGCGCCCACGTCATCGAGGATGGCAAGCGTCACGAGGAACAGCTTGAGCGATGCCGGAACGCGGTTGCCGAGCAGGCTCAGCACGCCGAGCGCAAAGGCGATGTCCGTGGCGGTGGGAATCGCCCAGCCCTGCAGCGCCACCGCATCGTCCCGGTTCAGGAAATAATACACCGCGGCCGGCACGACCATGCCGCCGACCGCGGCGATCGCCGGGAGCATCACCTGCTTGTAGCTGGACAGCCGCCCTTCCAGCATTTCCCGTTTCAGTTCCAGGCCGATGAGCAGAAAGAACACCGCCATCAGCCCGTCGTTGATCCAGAGCAGCAGCGGTTTCGCGATCTGGAAATCACCGATGCGGATTTCCACCGGGGTGGCCAGGAAACCATCGTACAACGCGGCGATAGGCGAGTTGGCGAGCAACATCGCCACCGCCGCGGCGGCCACCAGCAGGATGCCGCCGGCGGATTCCAGGCGCAGGAAGTCACGGATGATTTTTATCGGCATTTAATGTGCTTGCGGCGATGAGTGAATTTGCCAAGAGTAACCCGAAACAAATCACAATCAAAAAACCGTTCAGGGCTGGATCATTCCTGGTCGCGCACGCTGAACAATTGCCAGCGTTCGCCCCGTTTTCGATCGCGCGGCTGTCTCTCGAAGTAAATTTTCATCGTTTCCCCTGCGCCCGTGGAGATCTCGTACCAGTGTTTGCGCACATACCGCTCCGGACTGCCATGGCGGCATTTTCCGGTTTCGCGCCAGACGCGCAGGACTTTGCTCACCGCGATGGTACGCCCGCGCCAGACGAACTCCCGGGGAAGTCCCGGTTCACCGCCTGCCATGCGGGCGGTGTCAAACGTGTTGGTCACGGGCTGGATGGCTTCGGCTACGAATCGCTCGGACATGGATTATTCTGTGTTCCAAGGGAAGTGGACATTGAAAACAGCGCCTCTTACCATGCCATGATGCTGCCGGATGTCGTTTCATTGCAAGCCGCGGATTAAAGATGGCCCGCTCCCTGGATAATCTCCCGGCGCGTGCCGCGTTGGTGGAAATTGCACGCGATTTCCACACGCGCGGCTGGATGGCCGGCACGGCGGGCAATCTGTCCGCACGCGAAGATGATCATCATTTCTGGATCACCGCGAGCGGAAAACCGAAAGGGCGTCTCGAAGACACGGATTTTTTGCTGGTGCGGATTCAGGACGGCGAGGTCGTGGAGCGCGTGCGCCCGGACAACCAACCCTCGGCCGAGTCCGCCATCCATTGCGCGATCTATGCGTTGTTTCCAAAGACCCGCGCCTGCCTGCACGGGCATCTCGTCGAAGCCGTGATCGCGGCCGACCGGTTGAAAAAAAACGCAAAGGGGCTGCGCCTGCCGGCGATCGAGATGATCAAGGGGTTTGATATCTGGCAGCAGAACCCGAAAGTGGACTTGCCGCTGTTCAATAATCACCTCGACGTCGCGAAGATCGCCAAAGAGATCGAGGCACGTTTCAACAAATCAAAACCCGCCGTTACCGCCCTCATGATCCGTGCCCACGGCCCGACGGTGTGGGGCGGTGGCCTGCAGGAGGCGTATAACCGCTTCGAGGTCCTGGAATTTCTTCTGCGTTATCAGGCACACCGCCGCTGATTTTCCCTTTACCGGGAAGGGTTTCTCCCCCCGGGCCAGACTCTGGTATGGTGATGTGCATGAAACACTGGCGCATTCTGCTGTTTTCACTTTTCGCGGTCTGGCCGCTGCTGATCCCGGCCAAACCAGCCGTTGAGACCGACAAACCCGTGGCGAGCCGCGTGGTGGTGCTTAACGTGAGCGGTGCCATCGGGCCGGCCACCAGCGACTACATCCACCGCGGCCTGGCGAAAGCCAGCGAGACGGCGGCCACGCTCGTGATTCTGCGCATGGACACCCCCGGTGGGCTCGACACCGCCATGCGCAAGATCATCCAGGACATCATCGCCTCGCCGGTCCCGGTCGTTACTTTCGTCTCTCCTTCCGGCGCGCGCGCCGCCAGCGCTGGCGCTTACATATTGCTTGCTTCTCATATCGCCGCCATGGCGCCCGCAACCAATGTGGGCGCCGCGACCCCGGTGCGCATCGGTGGGATACCCGACCCGGGCGCGGGCTCCAAACCACCGGAGAAAGAGAAGGAAGAAAAAAAGGATTCGGCGGACAAGAAGGACAAGGACAAGAAGGACAAGCCGGCCAAGGGCGACAAGCCCGGCATGGACGAGAAGGCGCTGAACGACGCCATTGCCTACATCCGCGGGCTGGCGCAAATGCGCGGGCGCAACGTGGAATGGGCCGAGAAGGCGGTGCGCGAGGCCGATTCCATTTCCGCCGAGGAAGCGGTGAAGCAGAACGTGGCCGATTTGATCGCGGCCGACAACGCCGACCTGCTCAAGAAACTCGACGGTCGCAAGCTTAAGCTTCAAGGGCGGGACATCACCCTGAAGACGCAGGGGGCGGTAATCCAGGCCTACGAACCCGACTGGCGCAACCGGATGCTCGCGGTTATCTCGGATCCAAACGTGGCTTATATATTGATGCTGCTTGGCATCTACGGTCTGTTCTTCGAATTGTGGAATCCCGGCTACGTGTTGCCGGGCGTGGTCGGCGGCATCTGCCTGCTGCTGGCGCTGTACGCGTTCCAGGTCCTGCCCATCAATTTCGCCGGTCTCGGCCTGATCCTCCTCGGCATTGCCTTCATGGTGGCCGAGGCCTTCATGCCCAGTTTCGGCGCGCTCGGCATCGGCGGCGTGATTGCGTTCGTGGTCGGTTCTATTATTCTCATGGACACCGACGTCGAGGGCTACACTATCGCCTGGCCGTTGATTGCGGCGGTGGCGGCGTTGAGCGCGGTATTTTTCTTTGCCGTGGTAGTGATGGCGTTGAAGGCCCGCAAGCGCGATGTGGTCAGCGGCCGGGAGGAAATGATCGGGGCCATTGGCGAGGCGCTGGAGAATTTCAAGGAGACCGGCCGCGTGCGCGTGCACAGCGAGGAGTGGCAGGCGCAATCGAACGTTGCGCTCAAGCGCGGCCAGAAGGTGAAGGTCGTGGCGCTGGAAGGATTGATATTGAAGGTAGAACCGTACAACCCGGAGGGTAAATAAATGCAATTGATTTCATCGAGTTTTATTCTCGTCGTCATTGTCCTGCTGATCTTCTCTGCCTTCCGCATCCTGCGGGAGTACGAGCGCGGCGTGGTGTTCATGCTCGGGCGCTTCTGGAAGGTCAAGGGACCCGGCCTGATCATCATCATCCCGGGCATCCAAACGATGGTGAGGGTGGACCTGCGCACCATCGTGATGGATGTGCCGCCGCAGGATGTGATCTCGCGCGACAACGTCTCGGTCAAAGTCAACGCGGTGCTGTATTTCCGGGTGATCGACCCGCAGCGCGCCATCATCCAGGTCGAGGATTATTACGCCGCCACCAGCCAGCTGGCCCAGACCACCCTGCGCTCGGTGCTCGGCAAGCACGAACTCGACGAAATGTTGGCCGAGCGCGACAAGCTCAACACCGACATCCAGAAGATTCTCGACACCAATACCGACGCCTGGGGCATCAAGGTCATGAGCGTGGAGATCAAGCACGTGGACATTGACCAGACCATGGTGCGCGCCATTGCCCAGCAAGCCGAGGCCGAGCGCACACGACGCGCCAAGGTGATTCATGCCCAGGGCGAGTACGAGGCGGCCGAGAAGCTGGTGCAGGCGGCCGACCTGATCAGCAAGAGCCCGCAGGCCTTGCAACTGCGTTATTTGCAGACCATGGCTGGCATGGCCAACGACAAGAGCAACACGATTGTCTTTCCGCTGCCCATGGACCTGATTACGCCATTTCTGGATTATCTGAAGAAAAAGTAGCGGAGCGGAGAATTACTGCACCAGCCAGGCGTCGATGGGCATGGCGCCGGTGGTGAAGCCGAGTTCGAGCGAGGCCGCGTAGCCCTCGGCGTTGGGGAGCGCGGTCCCGGTCTGCATGATAAGGCTCGGCACGCCCTGGATCAGGGTGAGCGGTTTCCATTTGCCGTCCGGGCCACGCATGACCAGCGGTTCCTCGTTCAGTTGGAAGTGCGGCACCCACTTGCCGTCCTGGTTCTGGTAGTAGCGCGCCCTGACGATGAACAACAGGGTGCTTTCGCCGAGACCGAGTTTGTAGAAATTCACGATGCGGTTGGCAGGACGGATCTCGGATTTGAAGGCATCTCCGGCACGGATAATCCATTTGTCCCGTGGCTTGCCCTTGTTCTTGGATTCCACCACACCAGCTTTCAATTCAATTTTGGTCTGGATCGCCTTGCCGGCCTCGATGTGTTCCAGCAGCATGAGCACAGGCGGCTTGGCGGCCTGCAGGCCGGGGGCAAACCCCAGCAGGAGGGTCATCAGGGCGAGTGCCGTGGGACGGAGCATGAGAAAAAGACTAGTGGTTGGTGTTCGGGCTGTCCACCTGCCAGAGGCCGGCATTATTCCGGAGGCAAGGGGCGTTTTTTCCGGTTTTCGTCCACCGCCACGTAGGTCAGCACCGCCTCGGTGACCTTGACCACCTCGCCTGGGCTCGGCGTGCGTAGGCTGCGCTCGGCATAGACCTCGACGTCCACCGTGATGGAGGTGGTGCCGACTTTCACGATCTTGGCGTAGAAACTCACCAGGTCGTTGACGAACACCGGCGCGACGAAATGAAACGCATTGACCGCTACCGTGACCACGCGGCCTTTGGCGCGGCGCACGGCCACGATCGAACCGGCGATATCCACCTGCGACATCACCCAGCCGCCGAACACATCGCCGGCGGCGTTGGTGTCCTTGACCATGGGTACCAACCGCAGGGTGGGATGTTTGTTTTCAGGTAACATGTTGCTGGCCATGAGGCCTCCTTGGGTATTATTGGTGCACGATCATCGTGCTCGTAACCCGTCAGGCATGGACATACTATCGCAGGGATCGGCATGGACGCTCAACCACAGGGCATCGCCTTCGAACGTACCCGAGGCTCGAGCTTGGTTTATCAGTAAAAGGAGACTGGATATATTAGCCGTGTCGCATTGGGCAACGGCTTTGATTAAAGTCCAGATCCGGGACTGGAATTGTTGTACGCCAGTGGCGTCGCGAGATTATTGAATACGCCATCCTCATGATTCAGAAAAATATGCAAAGACAATATTTTCATGTCAGTCCACACGGCTTGTGTCGTCAGGTGGTGGCAGGGTGTGTCCTGGCACTGGTCGTGCTCGGTTCCGCTCCGGGTTGTACCACACACCAGATACATGGAACGGTTCAGCAACGGGCGATATCCCTGAAACAGGGTGAATTGCAAACTTACGGACTGGCCTTCATTACCCCCTCCACGGTGACGGGGCAGGAGGAGGACAAACAGGCCCTGGCGCTCACCTTTGCGGAGGTACTGGTCGCGGAGCGTCCCGCGGTACGCGTCGTCACGCTTCCGGAGACGCTGGGAGCCATCAATCGCGCCGGACTCGCCGAGAAATACAAGGTTATGTACGAGGATTATCGCGATACCGGCATCTTCAAGCGCGACATACTGAGGAAAGTGGGTGAGGCCACGGGAACGCGCTATCTGGTTCAACTCAAGCTTGCCAGTTTTCTTCAAGGGTCGCAGAACCGATGGGGGTTTCTTGGCATACGCATGTTGGACACCAAGTCCGCCAGCATCAGGTTATTTTTGCAGATCTGGGACAGCGAGGATGGGACCATCGCCTGGGAAGGGAACGAGGAACTGAACTATGCCTTTGATACGTCCCGAGAAAGAGCGGTCACTTTTAAAACCGTGGTCGAAACCACCGCGCGTAACCTGATCGCGCACCTGCCCTGATCCTCGGGCCGTTATCTTCAGCACTATCAGCCTTTCGCCACCAACCAGTCGCGCGGTTTCAAAAAGATCTCATACAGGCGCGCCTCGGGTGTTCCCAATGGCGGCGTCCAGTTGTAACGCCACTTCACCAACGGCGGCAGCGACATCAGGATCGATTCGGTGCGTCCGCCGGATTGCAGTCCAAACAGCGTACCGCGATCGTAAACCAGGTTGAACTCCACGTAACGCCCACGCCGATAGAGCTGGAAGTCGCGTTCGCCTTCACCAAAAGGGATGTTCTTGCGTTTTTGCACGATGGGGAGATAGGCGGGCAGGAAATGATCGCCCACGCTTTGCATGAAGCCGAAGGCGTGGGCAAAGTTGTTGTCACTCAAGTCATCGAAGAACAGCCCGCCGATACCGCGCGGTTCATTACGATGTTTGATGAAGAAATATTCATCGCACCATTGTTTGAAGCGTGCGTAGTAATCCGGACCGAAAGGATCGCACGCCGCCTTGGCGGTGCGGTGCCAGTGGATGGCGTCTTCCTCGAAACCATAATAAGGCGTGAGATCAAACCCGCCGCCGAACCACCACACCGGATTGGCCCCAGCTTTTTTGGCCAGGAAAAAACGCACGTTGCAATGCGAGGTGGGCACGTATGGATTGCGCGGGTGGATCACGAGTGAGACGCCCAGCGCCTGAAACGAGCGCCCGGCCAACTCTGGGCGGTGCGCGCTCGCCGAAGGGGGAAGGTTCTTCCCCTGGACGTGGGAAAAATTCACCCCGGCCTGCTCGAAGATATCGCCTTCTGCCAGCACCCGCGAGATACCGCCTCCCCCCTCGGGTCTTTGCCAGCTGTCCTCACGGAATTTTTCCTTTCCGTCCTCGCTTTCCAGCGCCGTGCAGATGGCATCCTGCAAATTGAGCAGGTAGGCCTTCACAACATTAATATCGATAGTTGTCATGGTGTTCAGCCCGGTCGCAGCAGCACGCCGGTTACCGCATCCCGGATGGGCGTGGGCGCCGGCGCATCGCCCACGACCCCGGGCAAAACGTAATCCACCACGCCCCGGAACTGCCGCACGGCATCGCGATAGGAGCGCGTCGGCCGGCCGCCGCCGCGGTTGGCGCTGGTGGAGACAATGGCCATGCCCACTGTCCGGCACAAGGCGGCGGCCTGAGCGTGGGCGGTGATGCGCAGGGCGATCCGCGGGTGTTCGCCAGTAATCCAGCCCGGTACGCCGGTGCGTGCTGGCAACAACCAGGTATACGGCCCGGGCCAGGTGTCGGCCACATCGGGCGGGATGGCCTCCACGTAAGGCGCCAATTGTTCCCGGTTGGCGGCGAGCACAATAAGGCCCTTTTGTACCGGCCGGTGCTTGATGCGCAGCAGCCGCAACACCGCCGAACGGTTCATGGGGTCGCAGCCGAGACCGAAGCAATATTCGGTGGCATAGGCCACCACGCCGCCATGCTTGATAATACGCGCCGCCCGGGCGAGGTTACCGGACATCACCGCGTCCGCTCCCGGGCGATGGCGCGGTAACCGATGTCATGGCGGTAGTGCGCCTTAGACCAGCGAATCTGGCTGACGATTTCATAAGCACGTCTTTGGGCTGCGCTTACGGTGGCACCGAGCGCGGTAACACACAAGACGCGTCCGCCGTTGGTGATCACGTCTTTGCCTTTTAGCGCCGTCCCGGCGTGGAATACCTTGCGGTCGGTCTCTGGGGTTTCCGGCAGACCGGCGATGACATCGCCCTTGGCGTACGTGCCGGGATAACCGCCCGCGGCCATCACCACGCCGAGTGCGGCACGGCTGTCCCATTGCGCCTGCACCGTTTCGAGTTTGCCATCGAGGGCGGCCTCGATGAGTTCGATGAAGTCCGATTTCAGGCGCAGCATGATCGGCTGGGTTTCGGGATCGCCAAAGCGGCAGTTGAATTCGAGCACTTTGGGCGTGCCGTCGGGCGTAATCATGACGCCGGCATAAAGAAAGCCGCTATAAGGATGTCCCTCTTGGCTCATACCGCGCACGGTGGGCTCGATCACCTCGCGCAGGAGGCGTTGGTGGATTTCGGGCGTGACCACCGGCGCGGGGGAGTAAGCCCCCATGCCGCCGGTGTTGGGGCCGGTGTCGCCATCACCAACGCGCTTGTGATCCTGCGAGGTGGCGAGCGGCAGGATATGTTCGCCGTCCACCATGACGATAAAGCTCGCTTCTTCACCGGTGAGGAATTCCTCCACCACCACCCGATGGCCGGCTTCGCCAAAAACATTGCCCTTGAGCATGTCGCGCATCACCGCGATGGCATCATTCACTGTTTGCGCGATGATCACGCCCTTGCCGGCGGCGAGCCCGTCGGCCTTGACCACGATGGGCGCGCCAATCTCCTTTATATAGCTCTCGGCCGCGTCGGCATCGGTGAAGTTACCGTAGGCGGCGGTTGGAATTTCGTGGCGCGCCAAAAAATCTTTGGTAAACGCCTTGGAGCCTTCGAGTTGGGCCGCCGCTCGGGTCGGGCCGAAGCAGCGTTGCCCGGCGGCACGGAATCGGTCCACCACACCGAGCACCAAAGGCGCTTCGGGACCGACAACGGTGAGTTCGATTTTGTTGGCGAGCGCGAATTGAAGCAGGCCTTCCACGTCCTCCGCGGCGATGGTGACGTTTTCACAGCGTGCCTCGCGTGCGGTGCCGGCATTCCCGGGGGCGACGTAGACTTTTTCGACCTTGGAAGACTGCGCGATTTTCCATGACAGTGCATGCTCGCGACCACCGCCGCCGATGACCAGAACTTTTTGCTTCATTTGAGTTTCAGGGCGAAATGGTGGCAGTTGATGTCCATTCGACGCGCAAGATAGAAACGATGGGCGCCGAAGCGCTGCACGCCGGAATCGAGATGAAGCTCATCACAATTATTCTGTTTCGCCTGCGCCACCAGCCAGTCAAAAAGCTGGCCACCATACCCGCGCGAGCGTTGTGCCGGGTCCGCCACCAGGTCGTCCACGTAGAGGATTTTGCCCCAGGCCAGCGTTTCCAGATAGCGGAACCCGGACACGGCGCGCACCTCACCCGCATCCTCCAGATAAGCCAGATAAAAGCCCGTGGCCTGCTGCTTTCGTACCCGTGCCGTGAACTCCGCTGCCTTGAGATGCGGCCGCAACTCGACCATGACCGGGTAGCAGCGTGCGATGTCAGCCTCGGTCTCGGCGAGCGCGATTTTCATGGGCGTGCTTCAGTGCCGGAAGTGGCGCATGCCGGTGAACACCATGGTGATGCCATGCTGATCGGCGGCTTCAATCACTTCCTTGTCGCGCATTGAGCCGCCCGGCTGGATGACGGCGGTGACGCCGACTTCGGCCGCCTGGTCGAGGCCGTCACGAAACGGAAAGAAGGCGTCCGAGGCCATGACGCTGCCGCGCAATTCCAGGCTGGCATCGGTGGCCTTGATCAAGGCAATGCGGGTGCTGTAGACGCGGCTCATTTGGCCCGCGCCCACCCCCAGGGTGCGGCCTTCCTTGCAGAACACGATGGCGTTGGACTTGACATACTTGACAACTTTCCATGCGAACAGCAGGTCGCGGATTTCTTGCGGTAACGGCTGGCGTTTCGTCACGACCTTGAGTTCTTTCACCGTGACCTGTCCCAGGTCGGCGTCCTGCACCAGCAGACCGCCGGTGACACGGCGGTAGTCCAGTTGTGGCGGGCGCGTGGCACCCCAGGTGCCGGTTTCGAGCACCCGGACATTAGGTTTGCTCGCCAGTATTCGTTTTGCCTCATCATGGATGGCGGGGGCGACGATGACCTCCACAAACTGGCGCTCGAGGATGGCCTTGGCTGTGACCGCGTCCAGCGGGTGATTAAAAGCAATAATGCCGCCAAAGGCCGAGGTCGGGTCGGTGACGTAGGCATGCTGGTAGGCGTCGAGCAACGTGTCGGCGACGGCGACGCCACAGGGATTGGCATGCTTCACGATGACGCAGGCGGACTCTTCAAATGATTTCACGCATTCCAAGGCCGCGTCGGCGTCGGCGATATTGTTGAACGACAACTCCTTGCCTTGCAATAACCGTGCGGTCGCGATACAGGCCTCGACAGGCCGGCGTTCGACGTAGAACGCCGCCTTCTGATGCGGGTTTTCGCCATAGCGCATCCCCATGGCGTGTTTGAATTGCATACTGAAAGTGTCCGGGAATTCGGCACGCTTGCCGCCCGGATTTTCGCGGCCGAGGTAATTGGCAATGGCCCCGTCGTAGGCCGCGGTATGCGCGAAGGCCTTGGTGGCGAGTCGGAAACGCGTGGCATTGCTCACGGCGCCATTCCGGGTTTTCATTTCCTCAATGACCGGAGAGTAGTCGGCAGCGTCGACGATGACAGTGACCGCTCCATGGTTCTTGGCGGCCGCGCGCAGCAACGCTGGCCCGCCAATATCGATGTTTTCAATGGCTTCCTCAAGCGCACAGTTCGGGCGCGCAATGGTTTCCTCAAACGGGTAGAGATTGACCACGACCAGGTCGATGGGCGGAATGTCGCGTTGTTTCATGGCTTGCACATGGCTGTCGAGGTCGCGCCGGCCCAAGATGCCGCCATGAATTTTCGGGTGTAGCGTCTTAACGCGACCGTCGAGCAACTCCGGGAAGCCGGTATAGTCCGACACTTCGGTGACCGCGATACCATTGTCAGCGAGCAGTTTTGCGGTGCCGCCGGTGGACAGGATTTCGAAGCCGAGGAGCTTCATTGTACGTGCGAATTCGACCACGCCGGTCTTGTTGGAAACGCTGATCAGCGCACGCCGGATGGTCGTCATAGAACGCAGAATGGAGATGACGGAAGTTGGTAAGGGCGTATTTTAAGTTCCGCCGCCCGTCTTCCGCAATCGCGAGAATCAATCCAGCTTATGCTGCTTGAGTTTTTTGCGCAGGGTATTGCGATTGATGCCGAGGATGGCGGCGGCTTTGCACTGGTTGCTCTTGACATGGCGCATGACGATTTCGAGCAGCGGCCGCTCCACCTCACTGATCACCATATCGTATACGTCCGAGGTTTTCTCGCCATTGAGGTCGTGGAAGTAACGCTCGAGCGATTGCTTCACGCATGGGGCCAGCGGGGCCTTGCGATCCCGGGTCATGCCGCCCGCTCCAATGCCTGGCGGTCGAAGAAATCCCGCACCATGGCCCGTTGCGCTACGCAAGTTTCCACCTGGTTGATGCGATGGCGGAAGGCAGCGCCGTCGCGCAAGCCCTTGCTGTACCAGGAGATGTGCTTGCGTGCCATGCGTACGCCACTGTATTCACCGTAAAACGCGTAGAGGGATTCGAGATGATCGAGCAGCGTGTCACGCACCTCGGTGACGGGCGGCGGGGCGAGTTTATCGCCTGATGCCAGGTAATGGGCAATTTCCCGAAAGATCCAGGGGTTGCCTTGGGCGGCACGACCAATCATGAGTCCGTCGGCACCCGTGCAGGTGAGCACCAAGGCAGCCTTTTCGGGTGTGGAAATATCGCCGTTGGCGACCACTGGGATTTTCACGGCCGCCTTAATGGCGGAGATGGTGTCGTACTCGGCATCGCCCTGGAAGGCATCAGCGCGCGTACGTCCGTGGACGGCAAGCGCCTGTATGCCGCAGTCCTCGGCAACGCGCGCGATCGATGGTCCATTGCGATTGGCGCGATCCCAGCCCGTGCGGATCTTGAGCGTTACCGGAACATCGACGCTTTTCACGACTGCTTCAAGAATTTCGGCGACTAGTTTTTCATTCTGCATCAGCGCCGAGCCGGCGTACACATTGCAGATTTTTTTCGCCGGGCAGCCCATGTTGATGTCGATGATCTGCGCGCCGTTATCCACGTTGTAGCGCGCGGCCTGCGCCATCATGGCAGGGTCGCTGCCCACGATCTGCACCGCGCGCGGGTCTTCTTCGCCGGCGTGATCCGCGCGGCGCAGGGTCTTTTTGCTGCCCCACAGCAGGGAATTGGACGACACCATTTCCGAGGCGGCCATGCCGGCACCGAGTTTCCGGCACAGGCGGCGAAAGGGCCTGTCGGTGACGCCGGCCATGGGAGCAAGGAACAGATTGTTTTTCAGTTTATAGGGTCCGATTCTCATGATCGGCTTTCTCTACCCTGGACGACGGAAAGGGGCAGCAATCTTAACCAGAAACTCCAAGTGCAGGGAAGAGGGAATTCGATGAACGGCAAAAATTTTTTTTATTGCCGATGTTGACACAGGAAATATCACAACAATAAAAAAGGCATGTCATTTATTTACACTCGAATTCAATTTGTTAAGTGCGTGAAACGAGAAAACGGTTCATTTCGCTACGGGGTTGGATTTTTTTAACGAGATATTTGCACCACTTCTGAGCATGGTGCTCCCGGTCAGGGCGTGACCAGCCGTATTTCATAACCAACGGCTTTTCCATCTGGATTGGTAACATCCAGCAGGGCGTTGGCGACCACATTCGGCGTCAGTGCGGCTTCCAAAGGAGTTTCCGAATACTGTATGGGCGCGAAGGCACGACGAGCGATGACCTGGCCGGCGTTGCTGGTGAGTGTTACCTCCATCCAGGGATAGGCCTGGCGAAACGCCGCGCGGTTGACGAGCGTGGCGCGCAGACGCAGGGCATTTTCGACTTGTGGATGGGGTGCGATGCTGGTCTGCAGCAATTCGATTTTCGATATGTCCCGCAACGGGCGCAATTCGCAACCGGCGTACTGGCAGATATCCACCAGCACGGGCCGCCAGGTCGGAATGGTGGCAAGCTCATTGCGAAAAAAGTAGACGAATTGTCCGGCGAGCAAAACCAGCATCACCAGACTCCCGAATCCCCATAACAAAGAGCTGACATGAAACCGCGACTTTAGAAAGAGTGGCTGTTTCGTGACGGTGGGAATGCCGGATTCCCGTGCCAGTTTTTCATCGATGAATCGCAGCTTGTCGGCTCGGCGTCTCCCGGATCGGCGCCGGCTTCTTCCCGAGCGCTTATGCTTATCGTTTGACGGTACCGGACTTTCTTCTTTGGGGGCGGCTTCGGTCCGCTCAGCCTTGGGCTTTTCGTTTATCTTTCGTTCTTCGGCGTGAAAGATGGCAGAGCAAATGCCACAGCGCACCATGCCGCCGCGCACATCGAGTTGTGCGGGCGTGACCTTGAAGATCGTATGGCAGGCGGGGCATTGTGTGTACATAAATGGAGCCCTACTCGCTATCGCTCGTTCGTCTTGTCATGTGATTAGTCGTCCTACTCCATTCGTATGACCATCATTCCGGAGCTTAGCCGGTTTCGGCCGGCTTGTGGCCGGCGAGCAAGAACCATTTCTGCTTTTCGCGCCGTGTGAATTCAAACGGTGGCTCGTAGTGCGGGCGCACCTCCACGGCCTGATCGTCTCCCAGCAGGCCCGAGAGCACCAGCCAGCCATCCGGACGGACGCGCGCCTTGATCTCCGGGGCCAGTTCGATCAGCGTCCTGAGCAGGATATTGGCGATCACGATGTTAGCCTGGAAATTCTTCGGCAATTCGGAAGGCCGCATGACATGCATTTCGGTGTTGATGCCATTGTGCACGGCGTTGCGGCGTGTGACCTCAAGTGCCTGTGCGTCGATGTCCACGGCATAGGCCTTTCGCGCCTTCAGTTTGATGGCGGCGATGGAGAGGATGCCTGACCCGCATCCGTAATCGAGGACAGTTTTGCCCGCGAGCTTTTGTTCGGAGAGCCAATCGAGGCACAGCGCGGTGGTCGGATGGTCCCCGGTGCCGAATGCAAGACCCGGATCGAGGATGAGATTGACGGCGTTCGGTTCCGGGGGGGTGCACCAGCTTGGCACCACCCAAAGATTCCGCCCGACCAACAGCGGTTTGTAGTGCGCCATCCACGAGTGTGCCCAGTCTTCATCGCCGAGCAAATCGATTTCATGCGCCGGTGATTCAGGGAGGTTCAATATCTCCCGTGCGCGAGCGAGGATGTCGTCGGTATCGGTATGCTCCGGAAACAGGCCAGTGACGCTAACATAGAACCAAAGCGGATTTTTATTCCGGTGGGTCTCGAACAGCGGCTGATCGGCCGCATCCTCGAGCGTCACCGAGAGTGCCCCCCATTCCTCGAGAGCCTCTGCCAGCGCTTCTGCGTGTTCCTGATCCACGCGAAGTTTCAATTTAAGCCAGGACATAGGTGATGATTTCGCAGGAATATATTGATTGAAAAAATTGATTTTACAGGCCAGGGCTAATGAAATTGACGCTCCAGACGAGACGGGGGTAGAGTGCGGGAAGAGGTGGCAGTTTAAGGCGCTCCGGGAGAAGCGCCGCATTATCTGTTATTTCCCATCCGAAGCGAAGGCTGGATTCAGGTCGTGAAGGCTGGCACTGGCTGTCTTCGCCGCTCGGACGTGGATTGAATGCCTTAATTATCCGTGCGCCGTAGCAGCCAGAATGGCCTCCTCGGGTCATGCCGTGTTGATGTTTCATCCGTTACCAACTGATAAGGAGAGAAATAAAATGAACTTCCGCGATGTTATTTTCTTCGATGCCATGCTCACCCCAAAGATCATCACGATCGTGTACTGGTTGTTGCTGGTATTCGTTCTGCTGTCGGGGCTCGGATCAATATTTCTTTACGGCGCCGCTAATATTACTTTTGGTAGTTTCATCAAGGGGATCCTAATCACAGTCGGCGGCGCCGTCGCGGCGCGCATCTGGTGCGAACTGATGATCGTGTTCTTCAAGATTCATGATCACGTCCAGAAGATAGCCAATTCGAAGTAACCGGCCCTCGTAGCGCTGCTTTCGCGTCCGATGGTCGGTTTATCGAATGTGTCACTGTGGGTGAAGCCATTTCCTTGATTGGCTGGTCTCGCCCTTTCTTGGCTGCCGCCTGATCAGTGATTTCTGATTAGCTTGTGATAAGACATCAGTCGACATTTGACGATAACGCTAGGGAACGCTGAATGAAACGGTTGATACTGGTCGTGGTATTTGTTCTTGGCACGGTGCAACCGGCTGTCGGGGAAATATCCCAGCGTGTGGTGGATATCCCTACGCGAGCCGGCGTTACCCAGCGGTTTCTGCTCCTGATACCCCCCACCCCCCGGGCGGCGGCGATCCTGTTTGCCGGCGGTCACGGTGGATTGCAGATCACGTCGAGCGGGGATTTTGGTTGGGGAAAAAACAATTTCCTCGTTCGCACCCGTGAGCTGTTCGCCGACAAGGGGATGATGGTGGTTGTCGTCGACGCCCCCTCGGATCGCCAGCGCGCGCCTTATCTTGATGATTTTCGCCAAACGCCGGAACACGTTACCGACATCCAGGCGGTCATTGCCTGGATCCGCTCCCAGGCACAGGTGCCCGTGTGGCTGATCGGTACCAGCCGCGGCACCCAATCCGCTGCGCATGTCGCCATCGAACTCGCCGTCGGCACGGTGGGTCCGGATGGACTGGTGTTGACCTCGACAATACTCAGTGACAACAAGGGACGACCGGTGCCAGACATGCCGGTGCAGAAACTGAAGCTTCCGGTGCTGGTGGTGCATCACGAGCAGGATGGGTGCAAGAAATGCCTGTTCAGCGACATGCCCAAGCTCATGAACCGTCTTGACGGCGTCGCCCGCAAGGAATTGCAGACATTCCGTGGCGGAGACAACCAAGGCGATCCGTGTAAAGCCCTCGCCCATCACGGATTCAACGGTATCGAACTGAACGTGGTGAACAGAATCGCCGCCTGGATCGTGGCGAAATAACACGGGTCGAATCGCGTGAAGGCTTGGTCTTTAGAGACCAAGCTTTTTCTGTAGATAGTGGATGTTAACGCCGCCTTTAATAAAAGCGGCGTCGTTCATGATGTCCTGGTGCAGCGAGATGTTGGTCTTGATGCCGCCCACGATCATTTCCGATAGCGCGATGCGCATGCGCGCCAGTGCCATTTCGCGCGTGTCGCCGTAGGCGATAAGCTTGGCGATCATGGAGTCGTAGTAGGGCGGCACGAAGTAGTTGTCGTACACGTGCGAGTCCACGCGGATGCCCGGCCCGCCCGGCGGGTGCCAGGCATCGATCCGGCCGGGTGACGGGACGAATGTCCGCGGGTCTTCGGCGTTGATGCGGCACTCGACGGCATGTCCGCGCCACTGGATGTCCTTCTGGCGGTACTGCAATTTTTCACCGGCGGCGATGCGCAGCTGCTCGCGAACAATGTCCACGCCCGTGACCATCTCGGTGACCGGGTGCTCGACTTGCACGCGCGTGTTCATCTCGATGAAATAGAATTCACCGTTTTGGTAAAGGAATTCAAAGGTGCCGGCCCCGCGGTAACTGATCTTGCGGCAGGCCTCGGCGCAGCGCTCGCCAATTTTATGCCGCAGTTTTTCCGGGAGGCCCGGCGCCGGGCATTCTTCGACCACTTTCTGATGGCGGCGCTGCATCGAGCAGTCGCGTTCCCCGAGGTGGATGGCGTGTCCGTGGGTGTCGGCCAGCACCTGGAATTCAATGTGACGCGGGTTGTCGAGATACTTCTCCATGTACACGGTATCGTTGCCGAAAGCGGCCTTGGCCTCGGACTTGGTGAGCGCCACGGCGTTGTGCAGCGCAGCCTCGGTGTGCACCACGCGCATGCCCTTGCCGCCACCGCCAGCCGCGGCCTTGATCAGCACCGGGTATCCGATCTGCGCGGCCATCCGATGGACTTCCTTGTCGTTACCTGTGACCGGCCCGTCGGAGCCGGGCACGCAGGGAACGCTGGCCTTTTTCATGGCTTTGATGGCCGAAATCTTGTCACCCATAAGACGGATCGTCTCGGCGCGCGGACCGATAAAGATGAAACCGCTCTGTTCCACCCGCTCGGCGAAATCGGCGTTTTCCGAGAGGAAGCCGTACCCCGGGTGAATCGCCTGGGCGTCGGTCACCTCGGCGGCGCTGATGACTGCAGGAATGTTCAGGTAGCTGTCGGTGGCGCGTGGTGGGCCGATGCACACCGATTCGTCCGCGAGTTTGACGTACTTGGCCTCACGGTCGGCCGTGGAGTACAGGGCCACGGTGCGGATGCCGAGTGCGCGACAGGCGCGCTGGATGCGCAGCGCGATCTCGCCGCGGTTGGCGATGACGACTTTCTCGATCATGAATTACTCAATGATGAACAGGGCCTCGCCGTATTCCACCGGCTGGCCGTTTTCCTTGAGGATAGACTTAATGACACCGGCCTTGTCGGACTCGATTTCGTTCATCATCTTCATGGCCTCGATGATACAAAGGGTGTCGCCGACATTGACCTGGCTGCCGATATCGACGAAGGGCGCGGCGCCGGGTGTGGAGGAACGGTAAAAGGTACCGACCATGGGCGAGGCGACCGCATGGCCGGCCGGGGCGGCGGCCGGAACCGCGGCGGCCGGAACCGGCGCGCCCTCCGCCGGGGCGGGATGCGCCGGTGCCACGTGCGCCGGAGTCATGTGCACTACCGGCGCGCCGGTGGTGCTGGACCGGCTGATGCGGATGGCTTCTTCCCCCTCGCGGATTTCGATTTCAGCGAGACTCGATTCCTCCAACATCTCGATTAGTTTTTTGACTTTGCGTATGTCCATGCGTCTTCCCTAGTTTTTCAAGCGTTCTATGGCGGCGGCCAACGCCAGTTCGTAACCCTGGGCGCCGAGACCGCTGATGACACCGACAGCGAGATCGGAAAAGTAGGAATGTTGGCGAAACGTCTCGCGTGCGTGCACATTCGACAGGTGCACCTCTATGAACGGGATATGCGCCGCCGCCAGTGCGTCGCGCAAAGCCACGCTGGTATGCGTGAACGCGGCGGGATTCACCAGGATGAAGGCGACCTTGTCCTTGATCCCCTGTTGCACCCGCCCGACCAGTTCATGCTCGGCATTGCTCTGGAAAAAGCTGATGCGATGCCCGGCGGCCTCGCCCTGTTTAGCCAGCCGCTGATTAATTGTTTCCAGTGTGCTGGTGCCGTAATGCTCCGGCTCGCGGGAACCCAACAGATTAAGATTGGGACCGTTTAGTACCAAGATTTCAGCCATAATTTATATACGTGAAAGAAAATAACCGTGGCTTGCACGGTGAAATAGGGATTAATTGTCATTAACTTCAGGTTTCTTGTAGAGATTTGTCTCTATCTTCTTCGTTTGTATATTCTGCCGTTGATACACAACCGTGTCTAGTAATAAATTCATTATTACAAGATAGACGAAATTAGATAAAATTTACGTAAGATAACTGCATATTTCTAGGAATTTTTGGATTTTCCAGAATTAAGCGCCCCAATCAATGGCTTGACCAGGTTTTCTAGCTCGATATCCGTGAAAGGGCCCAATTTCCGTACCGCAATCGAACCACTGCGGTCAATGATGACACTATACGGCAGCGATCCTGTGCTGTTGCCATAGCGGGCGAGCAGTTGCAGGGTGTCATCGTCGCCCATGAGAATAGGGTAATTCATCCCGGCGGACTGCCGGAACAGCATCACCGCGGTTTTATTGTCGATGGCAACGCCAATGACCTGGAGGCCGTCTGCCCCGTATTTTTTCTGGAGATCGACCAGCAAGGGGATTTCCTCGCGGCAGGGTGGGCACCAGGTCGCCCAGAAATTCAGCACAATCACCTTGCCGCGCCACTCATCCAGTGCATGCCTTTTTCCGTCCAGCTCGGGGAGCGTGAAATTGATCATTGATCCACCACCGTAGGTCAGCGTGACGGGGGTTACCTCGGGTGCGCGGAGCGCTTTCGATGCCCAGAAGCCGACGACCAGCGCCAGCACTGCCAGGATCAGCATCAGGAAATTCTTGAAGGTGGATGACATCTGTCAGGCGGAAAGCCGTTCAGACTTGGCGCAGCAGGGCGAAGAATTCTTCCACGTTGCGGAAGCCGTAGGTACGGAGTTCCCGGCGCTCTTGTCCATTGGCGGAAAAGAATAGCATGGCCGGCGGGCCGTAAACACCAAAGCGTTGCTTGATGGCTTTTCCATCGGGGTGGTTCGGATCGGTGACGTCGACCTGCAACGTCACGAAGCGACGGCGCAATTCCTCGCTCACGCGTGGGTCAGCAAAGGTGGCCTTTTCCATGCGCAGACAGTCGACGCACCAGTCGGCGTAGTAATCCAGGACAACCGGCTTACCCGCGTTTTTCGCGGCGGCCAGCCGATTGTCAAGATCGCTCAGATTGCTCACCCGCACGAACAGGTGTTCCTCCGCGGGAGCCGAGGCGCTTGATGTCTTGCCAGCGATTTGGGTGGACAATGGCATCGGACTGAAGACATCACGATTGCCGGCAAATCCCCCGAGCAGCGCCAACACGCCCCAGATCATCAAAAAGACGCCCACGCCTTTCCACAAGGTACGCCAGCCACTCGCGCCCTCCGGCAGGCTCTGGGTTGCGCCGAGATAGACGCCGGAGATGATGAAGAACGCCGCCCACAGGAACAGCACTGGCACATCCGGCAGGTAGCCGAGCAGGTATATCGCTACAGCAATCAGCAACGCGCCGAACAGATGCTTCACACTGTCCATCCATTTTCCCACCTTGGGTAACAGGAAACCGGCGCCCACGCCGAGCGCCACCAGGATCGCGCCCTGTCCGTGCGCCAGCGAGAACATGATGCCGCCGCCGAGCACCGGATCCTTGCTGGCGATGGCGACACCGAGCACCGAGATCAGCACTGGCGAGACACAGGCACCGATAATCAGCGCCGAAATGAGACCGAGAACAAACACGCCGATGTACGAGCCACTCTTTCCGTGATGCGTGCGTTGGTGCAGGCGCGATTGGATGAAGCTCGGCATCTGCAAATCGTAAAAACCGAACAGCGACAAGGCGAGCAGCCCCAGGAGCACGGCAAACGTGCCAATGGCCCAGGGGTTCTGGAAATAGGACTGGAGTTGGTCACCACTGTATCCCGCGAGGACGCCGGCGGCGGTGTAGGTCGCGGCGGTGCCGAGCACGTAACTGTAGGAGAGCAGCCCACCGCGCAGTTTGCTGATATGGGTATCTCCCTGGCCGATGATGATGCTGGACAGGATCGGCACCATGGGCAGCACGCAGGGGGTGAAAGTGAGCAGCAATCCCGCCCCGAAGGCGGCCAACAACGCGATCACCATGGTTTTTTGATCGCGCTCCGCTACGGATCGGGCGGGTGTGGAGGGCGGCAACAGCGAAGTGTCTGCAGCGCTCAAGACACCGCCGCGGAACTGGACCCCGAAGGTTTTCGTCGCGGGCGGATAACAAATGGCCACCCCCTTCTCCGAGCAGCCTTGGTACATAACTTTCAGCTGGAGATTGCGTTCAGCGCCGCCCAGGCCCATGATCGGCAACACCGTCTCGAAGCCCTTCTCGAAGACCTCGGTTTTGCCAATGAACTCGTCAATCTTGATTTTGCCGGGTGGCAAGGTATAGCCGGAAAGGCGCACATCGGTTGACGGCGCGCCACTCGCGTCGAGCAGCTTGAACCCGGTTTTGTCGCGATACAGGTAACAGCAGTCTTCTATCTCGATGCGCGCCAACAGGGTCGTGTTGTCAATCGCCAGGACATTTATTCGAAAAGCCTTTTCTGGATCTACCGGCTCAACGTCCCCGAGGGGCGCGAGGCCGCGTGTCAGGTCCTTGAGGGAAGTGATCTTGTCCTTCGTCACCACCTGCGGTACGGCGGGTGCGACAGTAGGTGTTGCTTTGCCCGGCGGAAGTTTGAAATCCACTTCCTTGAGGATGGGGGGGTAACAAACGCCCACTGGCTCGTTGCATCCCTGCGCGGTGATGCGCAGTCTAGACGTGGCGGCACCTTCGGCACGCGTGTACGGAATGCGTACGGTAACGGACTTGGTGTAGGTCTCGACCTCGCCAAAGAGCGGGTCTTTTTTTATCTTCCCGCGCGGGATCACCGGTTCCTGGAGCCGGGTACCGTCCAGCGACTCGAATTTGAACTTGTCCCGGTACATGTAGTATCCGGGAGCAATCTTCCAGCTGGCTTCGAGCGTTGCGCCGTCCACGGCGCGCGTGGACAGGCTGAAGGCCTTATCGGGTTCGAGCAGCTCGTCTTCTGGCGCGGCTGCGTGGACAGACGGCAGCAGCAGGACCAGCAGCACAGCCAGGAGTTTGTTGTTCATGTCTTGTCCGGGTTTTGAATCCAGGCGAGATAATCGGGGTGACCGTCTGCCACAGGGACCGCGATTATCTCAGGAAGTTCATAGGGATGCAGTTCAAGAATGCGGTTACGAATGTTATCGAAGGCGCGTGTCATGGATTTGATGATAAGCAAGTACTCGGCCGCAGACTCCACCTGGCCCTTCCAGCGGTAGACCGATTTGACGATGGGGAGGATATTGATGCAGGCGGCATGGTGCTCGTTTACCAGCGCCTGGGCAATGCGTTCCGCCGCCTCGGCGTCGGGGCAGGTCGTGAAAACCAATTGGTACTCATGCTGTTTCATCCAATTTGGCGTTTAAATGACCGCCATGATGACGGCACGGGCTTCAAGTTTATTCGCTAATTGTAACGAATGCGTGGCTTGAAAGGTCCCGGATGTCATGCCGTGTCCAACCGGGTTAAGCTGCGGTTATGGATTACTGGACGCTGCCAATATGTTGTATTTAGTACTGCTGCTCATCCCCGTAGCCGAAATCGCAGTATTCATCCAGGTCGGCTCCCGCCTTGGTGTGGGCATGACCCTGTTGCTGGTGCTGGCCAGTGCTGTTTTCGGCATCTGGTTGGTACGGGCCCAAGGTTTCGCCACCGCCACGCGCGTTCAGGCCATGATCGCCCGCGGCGAGTCTCCCGCGCTGAGCATGCTGGAGGGCCTGGCGCTTCTGGCGGCCGGGGTATTGCTGCTGATTCCGGGTTTCCTGACCGATGTGGCGGCGTTTGTGCTGCTGATCCCCCCGTTGCGGCGCTTGATTATTCAGGCTTACCTGCGGCATGCCCGCCTTGAGGGCACGATTATCCACCAGTATTCCGGGACAGACGAGTCGGCACGCACCCCCTTGGAGGGGGAATCCCGCCGGGAGGACTGAGCTTTAGCACCCCCATATTTTCCCCGGTTGACAAGACGGCATCCCCGATTATCATTAGCACTCACCTGAACTGAGTGCTAACAATCCAGGCACGCGATTTTTCAGAGTTTTTCAGTTTCAAGCCGTTTGGAAAGATTGAATAAGGAGAGAAACATGAGTGTAAAACCCGCGATTAAAGGAGAATCTACTGTGAATATCCGTCCGCTGCACGACCGCGTGATTGTGCGCCGTCTCGAAGAAGAGCGTAAGTCACCCGGTGGCATCGTCATCCCCGACACCGCCAAGGAAAAGCCGATCCAGGGTGAGGTCATCGCCGTGGGTCATGGCAAGATTCTCGAAGACGGCAAGGTCCGTCCGTTGGACGTGAAGGTCGGCGACAAGATCCTCTTCGGCAAGTACTCCGGCACCGAGGTCAAGGTCGGCAACGAAGAGCTGCTCGTGATGCGTGAAGAAGACATCATGGGCGTGGTCGAGAAGTAATTTAACTTAAACGAATTTTGAAGAGAGGAAACTATGGCTGCTAAAGACGTATTGTTTGGCGATCCCGCCCGCACGCGCATGCTGCGCGGCGTCAACATCCTGGCCGACGCGGTGAAGATCACGCTCGGACCCAAGGGCCGTAACGTGGTGCTGGAAAAATCCTTCGGTGCCCCAACGGTCACGAAGGACGGCGTCAGCGTCGCCAAGGAAATCGAACTGAAGGACAAGTACGAAAACATGGGTGCACAGATGGTGAAGGAAGTCGCCAGCAAGACTTCCGATGTGGCCGGCGACGGCACCACCACCGCCACCGTACTGGCGCAGGCGATGCTGCGCGAGGGACTCAAGTCCGTCGCTGCCGGCATGAACCCGATGGACCTGAAACGCGGCATCGACAAGGCTGTCGTGGCGGCCGTCGAGGCACTGAAGAAAATCTCCAAGCCCTGTTCTGACCCCAAGGAAATCGCCCAGGTGGGCACGATCTCCGCGAATGCCGATGAGTCCATCGGCAAGATCATTTCCGATGCCATGGATAAGGTCGGCAAGGAAGGCGTGATCACGGTCGAAGAAGGTTCCGGCCTCGAGAACGACCTGGATACCGTGGAAGGCATGCAGTTTGATCGCGGCTATCTCTCGCCCTACTTCATCAACAAGCAGGAAACGATGAGCGCCGAGCTCGAGAATCCGTCGATCCTGATCTACGACAAGAAAATTTCCAACATCCGTGAAATGCTGCCGATCCTGGAAGGCGTGGCCAAGCAGGGCCGTCCGCTGCTGGTCATCTCCGAGGACGTCGAGGGAGAGGCCCTGGCGACTCTGGTGGTGAACAACATCCGCGGCATTCTCAAGGTCTGCGCCGTCAAGGCTCCGGGCTTTGGTGACCGCCGCAAAGCCATGTTGGAGGACGTTGC